>Ga0123356_10008394_pt1 | contig 10270 bp, 9 predicted proteins | sample TergutEmb28metaG_2_FD_92546 | JGI IMG/M metagenome (GOLD analysis project Ga0123356, IMG submission 92546) | Embiratermes neotenicus P3 segment gut microbial communities from Petit-Saut dam, French Guiana - Emb289 P3 | ecosystem: Host-associated > Arthropoda: Insects > Digestive system > Gut ... | reverse complement strand
CCACCATGAGATCGAGCTCGCGGCAGCTGACCTGGTAGAGATCGCGCAGACTGACGTGGGAGGCATGCATCAAGCGGCCCATTCCCTCGAAGTCGTTCGACCGCAGGCAATCCACGGATCGCAACACCCGGCGGTTTTCCTCGACCACGTGAAGACAGCGCCTGTAAATGACGGGGGGCATGGAGCCCGAAAAGGAAGCCAACTCGTCCGGCGTAACATCTCGCAGCGCTTTGATTCCGGGAAGGAATCGGGCGAGAATCCGCACGCCTTCCTCGCACTCGAGTCGCCGCTGGTTGTACTCCCCGCCCGAGTGCTCGTGTTTGACCATGGTGTTTGAAATCACCAGCTTCACTTGGTCGGAAATCGGCACCAATTGAAAATCAAGCGACCGGCAATCGAGCAACAGCGCGTGGCCTGCTTTGCCGAGGCAAGAAACGAACTGGTCCATGATGCCGACGCGCGCGCCCACAAACTCGTTCTCCGCTCGCTGGCAAAGCTTCGCAATCCGCGGCAGGTCGAGTGGCGTGTCCGCGAGACTCAGGAAAGCCAGGGCGCTGGCAACCTCAATGGCGGCGGAGGAACTGAGTCCCGCACCCATGGGCACTTCTCCGTGGAACAACAGGTTCGCGCCGCCCACGCTATAACCCGCATCCCGCAGGGTGATAGCGACTCCAAGCACGTAGTCCGACCACATGCCGAGACCCGTGGCAGGGAGATCCCGCAAGTCGAATTCGAATGGCCTGTCAAATTCCGTCGATTGGAAAACCAGCTTCGAGTCGGAACGGGGCGAAATGGCCGCGCGGGTGGTAAATCCGATGGCGCAAGGCAGAACGAATCCGTCGTTGTAATCGGTGTGCTCGCCAATCAGATTGACGCGCCCGGGTGCGCTCGAAATCAGCGGTTGCGCGCCGAACCGCCTGCGGAAGGCCTCCGCGATATGGGCAGCGTCCATCGGGTGACTGGTATTGTAATGGAGTAACCAGATATGAGAGAACCATAAAGCCCGCCGAGGAGCCGAGGAGGGCGGTCCATCATCTTTCCGGCGGAAGATCCGAAAAGAAAATTCACGAGAAGCATGCCACTTCCGAGCGACGGTCTTCAGCTGAATGAGCAATCGCACCGGCGATTCAATCCGCTGGCCAACGAATGGGTACTGGTTTCGCCACACCGGACCAAACGGCCATGGCAGGGCGCAACCGAAGCACTGCCGTCCCGGGCACAGCCGGCATATGATCCAGCGTGTTACCTGTGCCCGGGAAACCAGCGCGCCGGCGGAGTGCGCAATCCCCACTATGCGTCCACCTTCATTTTTGAAAACGACTTTGCCGCGCTGAAGAAGGACACGGCCCAGCGATCGATCGATGTCGAGGACAAGGGCTTGATTGTGGCAGAGGGCGAGGCGGGAGTCTGCCAAGTGATGTGCTTTTCGCCGCGCCATGATTTGACGCTCTCGAGCATGGACCTGACGGCGGTCGAAGAAGTGGTGCACACCTGGACCTCGCAGTCACGAGAGCTCGGCGCCACCGAGGAGTTCGGCTACATCCAGATCTTCGAGAACCGCGGCGAGATGATGGGCGCCAGCAACCCCCATCCGCACTGCCAAATCTGGGCCACGCGCTTGATCCCGCAAACGCCGGCGCGCGAGCTTGAGGCACAGCAGGGTTATTTTCTGAAGCGCGCGAATTGCCTGCTCTGCGATTACCTGGCGCTCGAGCAAGCCTGTGAGTCTCGCATAGTTTGCGCCAATGAAGGATTCGTCGTGGTCGTGCCCTTCTGGGCGGTGTGGCCCTTCGAGGTGCTGGTTTTGAGCCGCCGGCACCTGGGCACGATGACCGAATTCACCGGAAAAGAATCGTCGCAGCTGGCGGCGATATTGAAACAAATCGTTTCCACCTATGATCGCGTCTTCGATGTGCCCTTCCCGTACTCGATGGGCTTTCATCCGGCGCCAAGGAACGGCCATTATCCCGGGTGGCACTTCCACGCGCACTTTTTCCCGCCGCTGCTGCGTTCGGCGACCGTGCGAAAATTCATGGTTGGCTTCGAAATGCTGGGAACGCCGCAGCGCGATATAACGGCTGAGCTTGCCGCGGAACGACTGCGCTCCTTCGCCCAGGCAAAATGAGCCTCCCCTTGGAATCGAATTACTGGTTGACCACCACCTCCATGCCGGCGGGCTCGCCCCACTCGTTGCCGGCGCGCGTCGACGTCGCGATCATCGGCGCCGGGTTCACCGGTCTTTCCGCCGCACGTCGATTGGCCAAGAACGGCGCAGCGGTCGTGGTGCTCGAAGCCAACCGTATTGGCTGGGGCGCGAGTTCGCGCAACGGCGGCATGGTCCTTGCCGGCCTTAAGCTCAGCGCGGAAACCCTGCTCCGGCGCTATGGAACCGGGCTGGCGCGCCTCCTGTACGCCAGTTCCCTGGCAGCCGTCGACCTGGTCGAGGAGGTCGTTCGTGAGGAGCGAATGCAATGCAGCTTCTCGCGTTGCGGCTACCTGGAGGTGGCCAGCAAGCAGTCGCACTTCGAGGCTTATGCGCGCTCGGCCGATCTCCTCGCGCACGAATTTCATCATCCTATTCGCATCATTCCGCGCGGCGAGCTTCCATCGGAGATCGCCTCCGACCTGTATTTTGGCGGGCTTCTCGACGACGCCGGCGGCGGAATAAACCCTGCGCAATACGTCTCGGCTCTGGCGCGGGCCGCGATCGAAGCCGGTGCTTCGATTTACGAGCAGGCACGCGTCGAGCGGTTGCAGCGCAACTCCGAAAACGGTTCAGCCGGATTCTTGCTCATCACCGGGCGCGGAAGCCTGTTCGCGAAAGACGTTCTGGTGGCGACCAGCGGGTATACTTCCGGCGCCACGCCCGAGTTAAAAAAGAAAATCGTTCCCATCGGCTCCTTCATTATCGCTACCGAGCCCTTGCCCGAGAGCTTGACGCGCGAACTCAGCCCGCGTAAGCGGATGATCTCCGACTCCAGGCACTATCTTCACTATTACCGCCTCACGCCCGACAATCGCATGCTGTTCGGCGGCCGTGCCGCATTTTTCCCGGAGACCCAGAATACGATCCGGCGCAGCGCCGAAATCCTGCGGCGCGGCATGATCGCGGTCTATCCCCAACTGCGCGATGCGAAGCTCGAGCACGCCTGGGGCGGAACCCTGGATTTTTGTTTCGACACCATGCCCCATGCCGGGGAGATCAACGGAATTCATTTCGCACTGGGTTATGCCGGCCACGGAGTGGCCATGGCCACCTATTTAGGATCGAAAATCGCCGAGAGAATGAGCGGCGAGCGTGTCGACATTCCTTTTGATAAGATTCCCTTCCCGGGCGCGCCGCTCGGACTGTACAACGGCCGGCCCTGGTTCCTGCCTCTGGCCGGGGCTTACTACAGGGTGCTCGACTGGATCAGTTGACGGCGGCTTGAAGACTTCCTCCGGCCGAATGCCAGATATGCGACCGGCCCCAGAACCAGCGTGACCGGGCCCCACTTCAGGGCAAACTTGTCGCTCGCGACCATGGCGATTCCGCTCATCACGAGCGGCGCCATGACCGCATACGCCAGACCTCTCTTTCCCCAGGGAATGCGAAACGCGCGATTGAGCTCAGGCCGCTTCCTGCGCAGCTGCCATGCCGAGAGCACGGTCAGAATCGAAGTCGCAATTCGCAGCCAGATGTACACCGAAATCAGCTGCGCCAGGCTATGCCATGCCAGCAGGCAATACACGGCCGCCGAAAGCAGAATCGCAAAAAATGGCGTCCCGAATCTTGGGTGCCTGCGCGCCAGGGCCGCAGAAAGATAGCCGTCCTCCGCCATAGCAAAAGGCATGCGTGTCGTGCTCAGGACCATGGCATTCAATATCGAAAGGCTCATGGCCGCGCCGGCGAGTGTCATGGCCAGTCCCAACCAGGGGCCGCCGATCAGTCTGGCCGCCTCGGCGAAATATCCGTCGCGCCAGTGCTGCCAATTACCCAATGCCGCAAGCGCGGAGAAGGTAGGCACAAAATAGGTCGCCATCGACAGCGGCACTACCCAGGCCAGGGCTTTCGGATAATTCCTTTGCGGGTCTTCCACCTCTTCGGCTACGGATGAAAGCTGCTCGTAGCCGGCGTAAAGCCACAGGCCCAGCGCAAAGCCGACTCCGAAGACCTGAAACACGGGCTGATGGGGCGGAACCAGCGGCACAAAAGGATTCTGGTGCCACATTCTCACGCTCATGGCGCACATGAGGGCAAGGATGGCGAGAATGGACAACTCGAGCAGGGTGGCAATATTACCGACGAGCCGTATGCCGCGGATGTTCAGGTACGCGATCAGCGCCACCGATGAAAGTGCGATCAGATAGTGCTCGGTCGCGGAGAGATTGGGGAAGTAGCTCGTCAGATAGTCGGCAAACAGAACCGAGTAGGCGCCCCCCAGAAGAAACGAGGCGCACCAGTTCCACCAGCCGGCGAGGAACCCCCAAAAGTCGCCGAAAGCCGCGCGGCTCCAGCGATAAAACCCGCCTTCGACCGGCATGGCGCTCGTGAGCTCCGCCGCAACCAGTGAAATCGGTATGCACCAGAAGAATGGGATGACGAGCTGATAAATCAACGCCATCCCCGGCCCCGAGGTCCGCACCTGGTCCTCGAGGCCAAAGGGCCCAGCGGTGTTGTAGGCATACATCACGAAGATGAACGGGAATAAGCTGACTTTCTTCCGGGCATGGCCCACCTGAGAAACACCCGTCCCGGCGACGGTTGCGAGCCCCTCGGCGCTTTTCACCGGACTTCTTTCGCGCCGGAAGCCCCCGATTTCAATCGGGGGAGGAGACGCTCTGGTATGGTGCTTTCGGCCTTAGGCACCGCATTTGCGGCAACGGTTCGGCCGCTTGCAGCAATTTTGAGTTGGTTGTACACGCTGCCAGAAGTTGTTTTTCTGGCAGACCGGCCTGTAAACCCGTTGAGGGTAGAAGCAAGCCATTGGGCCCTTTCTCTACCCGACTTAGCGGCTTGTGCGATGTTTTGCATGAGCTAGTTAAAGCTCCTGAATTCACTCAGGTGTTGTTTGCGGTTACACTCGTTCGAGAATCATGGCAATTCCCTGGCCTACGCCGATGCACATTGTACACAGGGCGTAGCGGCCGCCCGTGCGGCGAAGTTGATAGCCGGCGGTTGTGACCAGGCGGGCCCCGCTCGCTCCCAGGGGATGGCCGATGGCGATGGCGCCGCCGTTCGGGTTCACGTGCGGAGCATCGTCGGCGAGCCCCAAGTCTCGCAGCACGGCAAGAGATTGGGCCGCGAAGGCTTCGTTCAATTCGACGATGTCCATCTCCGCGAGCTTGCGTCCGGTCTGCGCGAGCACCTTGTGCACGGCGGGAAGCGGGCCAATGCCCATCACTCGGGGTAAAACGCCCGCGGACACGGAACCTGCAACACGCGCAACCGGGGTGAGCCCATGCTGACTCGCAGCCGATTCGGAAGCCAACAGAAGCGCGCAGGCACCGTCGTTGATCCCGGAAGCATTGCCCGCCGTGATGGTTCCGTTGGGTTTCACGATGGGCCCGAGCCTGGCGAGCGCTTCAAGCGTAGTGTCGGGACGCAGCTGCTCATCCTTCGACACGACCCGGGGTTCCCCTTTTTTAGCGGAAACAGTCACGGGAACCATTTCATCGCCAAACCTTCCCGCATTCGCCGCCTCCGCGGCGCGCTTGTGGCTGCGATAGGCGAATGCGTCCTGGTCCTCGCGAGAGACCCTCCACTCGTCGGCGACATTCTCCGCCGTCTCCGGCATCGAGTCGGTTCCATATTTCGCTTTCATCGCCGGATTGATGAAACGCCAGCCAATGGTGGTGTCCTCGATTTTCGCCACCCGCGAAAACGCGCTTTCCGCCTTTCCTATCACCAACGGCGCCCGGGACATACTCTCCACTCCGCCCGCAATCACCAGGGAAGCCTCCCCGGATTTGATGGCGCGCGCGGCAACCGAGACCGCTTCCATGCTGGAGCCGCAAAGACGGTTCATGGTCGCGCCCGGAACTTCTTTCGGCAGCCCCGCAAGCAGCAGAGCCATGCGCGCCACGTTGCGATTGTCTTCGCCAGCCTGGTTTGCGCAGCCGTAGATCACATCATCGACGGCGCTCCAATCGGCCTTGGGGTTGCGCCCGATGAGGGCCTGGAGCGGGATTGCGGCTAGATCGTCGGTACGAACCGACGCCAGAGCGCCCCCATACTTCCCGAACGGAGTGCGAACCGCGTCGCATATGAAGGCATGTTCCATGCGCTAGTGTCCGAAAGCGGCGACCGGAAGCCGGGCGGCGCGCGCATGGGTTGCATCAAACCGTTCCCTTGCCGCTTGAATCGTCTCCCGGTTCTCGGCTGCCCAGCTCGCCAGCCCCCGGATCGGTTTGAGCAGGGTGCGGCCGAGACTGGTCAATTCATATTCAACCCGCGGGGGAATCGTCGGATATACGGTTCGGCTGACCATTCCATCGCGCTCCAGGCCCTTGAGCGTGAGCGTGAGCATGCGTTGCGAAACACCATCGATCGTTCTCCGCAACTCGCTGAAACGTTTCGGACCGTCGCCGAGAAGCACGATCACCAGCACGCTCCATTTGTCGCCCACCCGGTTGAGCACCTCGCGGACGGCCAGACACTTTCCGGGAACATGCTTGTGACTTGGTGACATCAATGTGCCCTCTTGCCGATCGGCGCATTCAATTATACAGTTGGTTACGAACAAGAACTAACAAACAGGAGAGAACCATGGCCACCCTCGATGTCCCCGCTCGCCCAGCCCAGAACCAGGTCCCCGGTCCCGCGCTCGACCTCCTTTTTCGTAATGCCCGCACTCATAACGCGTGGCTGCCCGCGCCCATACCCATCGAACGCTTGCGCGAGATTTATGACTTGGCCCGCATGGGGCCGACCAGCGGAAATAGCTCGCCGGCACGCTTCGCTTTTCTTACCACACCGGAGGCCAAAGCGCGCTTGAAACCGGCGCTCGCGCCTCTGAACGTGGAAAAAACGATGGCCGCGCCGGCGACGGCGATCGTCGCGTGGGACACGGAGTTCTATGAGGTCTTGCCCCGGCTATTCCCTCAGCGAGACACGCGCTCGCATTATGCCGGCAATCCAAAGCTGGCGGAGGAGACGGGGTTCCGCAACGGTTCGCTGCAGGGCGCATATTTCATGATTGCGGCGCGGGCACTAGGTCTTGACTGCGGGCCGATGTCCGGCTTCGACCAGGAGAAAGTCAATGCGGAGTTCTTCCCCGATGGAAAGTGGAAGGTCAACTTCCTCTGCAACCTGGGCTATGGGGATAAAAGCAAACTGTTCCCGCGCAACCCCCGGCTCGAATTCGAAGAGGGCTGCCGCGTGCTTTAACCGGCACCGCGTTATTTTCGCGGTGGAACAAGCGCGGCCAGGAGGGCCACCACGATTCCGAGCGAGACTTCGAGGAACCGGCGCCAGGCAGTATGCCAAACCGGCCCGTGCGAAATCAGTACAACGATGGTAAAGGTAATGGCCGTGACCCGGTATGCGCTCCACACGCGAAATATCAAGGCCACAATTCCACAGAGGAATATTCCGGCCGCGTAGGTCACGGCCGTGCGAGCGAAAAAAGTCGCGAATACCCCGCCCAGCACGGCACCCACGGCGGTCCCGACAAAACGCTGCCAGGAGCCCTGCAGGGGATCGATGGTCGACTGCAGTATGACGATGGTCGAGATCGGCGCCCAGTAATATTCGGGAAGCTTGAGCGTCCGCGCAAGCAGCAGAGAAACGAGCGTGGCGACCGCAGTCCGCACTGTCTCCCGCAGGGCGACCCAGTGAATCCGCGGCGGCTTTGCCAGTTTGTGAGCCATCTCGTTTCCTTACGGCTCTCCGACAAACTCATTACCGTGCGCCGGTGAAAGGCGAGGGCGCGAGTGAGAGTCGCCATGGCATCTCCTTCCATCTTCTCATCACCTGTTGTCACTCTCCGGGTGTACGTCAGATTTGTGACATGAGTTACGCACCATGAGCGAGACCCGTTCTACAGCGCGGATTCAATGGTAACAACCTTTGGCGGAGACGACGGTGGGCAAAGCGGGCGCTCTGAGCGCCGTTCCCAGAAATCCTCAAACCGCCCGCTGAGTTTCGAGCAGCGCAAAGCGAGAATGGCATTCGCGCCCTTTACCGTCCAATGCATGCCTGACCGCTTTAGCCGGGTACCTACCACTACTTTGCAACCCGACTCCACGACCCCGGTCGAAGTACAGAAGCCCTGCTGGTGAAATTTTGGGTAGCGCATGCGCCGCCGATTATTCCAGACGTAGCGAATACAGTCGCCTGCCTCCGAGTGCTGAATATGGACACGCAGCGCTCTTACCAGGGCTTGCAGACGGCCTTGGTCCAGTTCGTCATAGCGAGCGTCGACCCATTCCTGGCCTTCCGCACTCTCCCTATACACGGCTTTGCCCACCAGGCTCAGGTGTTCTTTGGCGTGATAGCGGTCGAGAATTTCTGTCACCTGGGGAAACAGTTCTCCGGAGGTATTCCAGATCCAGGGGGAACCATCGCCCAGCACGGCTTGGCGGCGAGCTTCGCTGAAACCGCGACGGCGGGCCTCGCGTTCTACCCGGGAACCAAATTCCGAGAGCTCGGAGCTGGTATCCAAGGTGGCGGCGCTTTCAATCGCCGCCGAATAGGTGATCGATCCCGGATCGCGCACCGGCTTGCCTTCCGCATCCCGCCCTTCGCCGTCCACACCGTGACCGGCTTGGCTTCCCGAGTCTTGGCCGAGCCGTCCGCTTGCTTGCCCGCGCGATCTCGAACTTCTGCGGCCCGCATGGGCACGCCCGTGCCATCCATGCCCAGGTACATGGGGGCGCCACCTCGCCCATCCTTTCTACCTGCTGACGTTCATCCACGGCAATCTCGGCTCCCAGGGCTTCGGCGGCGCGTTCCACCTGCTTGGTACTGACTTCGATCCCGGCCAGCTCCTGCAGCAGTCCGCGGCTCTCTTGAAAACTCACCAGCGCGGCTGTGCTGCCCGTCATGCGCAGTACCCCGGGTGTTAGGGAGAACTCTTGCAATCGTAAAACTTGATCCCGCGGACAGAATCCGCGATGGCACTGCTGGCAATGATAGTAAGCACGCTGCAGTCGTAAGAGTCCTAACTAACACGCTGGTAAAGGTCTTTTCGTGCCGGCCTGCATATTGCGCGGAACCGCCGCACGGGCAGGCGATCTCGGCTCCCGCATGATCGCTGGTATCGGCGTTGAGCCGTTGTTCCAAGGCGTGCGCTGCCAAGTGTAAGGCTTGTCGCCGGGCCGCCATTTCCACCGCCTCCAGATCCAAGTCAGCGATCGCCGATCGACCTAGGAGGGTTTCGATTTCCTGCGTGATCTCGTCTTGGAGGGTAGTTTGGAGCCCCTTTTTTCGGCTTCCTCTTCTGAAGCCGTGGCCGAGACTGTGCCTTCCAGCTCGCGGTCCGCCCACTCCTCACAGCCCTCCCAGTAGGCCTCCACCTTACGGCGGAACTGCTTGCCGGCTTCAATCTGTTGCCGAGCCATAGCGGCCTGTTCCTCGTTCAGGTAACGCGAGCGGGTTTTGCCCTGGACATCGCGGGTGAGACTCAAGTATGGGCCATGACGAGCCTTCGGGTCTTCGCCGCAGCGACAGCCGGGCTTGCTGCACTTGATGGTACGTTCCGATACCGAGCCACGGCGCATGGGTTGGGCTTCAGCTAGCTCAGCCGCGAGTTGGCGGATCCGCGGGGGAGGTGATGGAGGGCACATGCCCGGAATCTTACGGCTATATACGCCGTAAGATAAGTATAATCTCAGGTGCCTTCCACGAAACTTCATTTTTCTGACGTGCGCCCTCACTCTCCCCTCTCTTTGACACCGCCCACACTCACTGCTACCATCGAGATTCTAGCCGCAGGACGGCTCCTTCCGGACAGTTTTGCAAGACCGTGCGCTTGAGGATCTCCCCGGATTTCATCAGTCCCCGTCGTCTAGCCCGGCCTAGGACATCGCCCTTTCACGGCGGTAACACGGGTTCAAATCCCGTCGGGGACGCCAACATTCCGATAAGAGACAAAGATCGCAACATCGCCTTCATCTGCGTGCCAAAAGTGTGCCGGAGCGTGTGCCAACCGAACATTGCCGGGAATCTTCGCCGCCACGAGCGCCGGCTTCAGATGCTCGCGGAACAGCGCGCCCGGCCAGTACGGTTGCCTGCCCTTCCAGTGCGGACTCGCGAAGACCCAGTCGCTGGCGAGCGGGTACGGCGACT
>Ga0123356_10008392_pt1 | contig 10272 bp, 2 predicted proteins | sample TergutEmb28metaG_2_FD_92546 | JGI IMG/M metagenome (GOLD analysis project Ga0123356, IMG submission 92546) | Embiratermes neotenicus P3 segment gut microbial communities from Petit-Saut dam, French Guiana - Emb289 P3 | ecosystem: Host-associated > Arthropoda: Insects > Digestive system > Gut ... | reverse complement strand
TGCCCGCAAGCCGGGAACCTACCACGTCACCTTTGAGGTGGTCAGGGATCCGTTGATTACCGATCCGCCGGTTACCAAGACCGTTGAAGTCAAGGTTGAAGAGGGTAACTTCCCCAACATCGAGTTCACCGAGTATCCTCTCGTTATAGCCCAGACCCCGCTTGCCTCACATGTTCTCACGGCAGACGAGCTCAAGGCCTATCTCGAGGTCACTGACGCCGAGGACTATTGGCCCTGGGATGATGCAACCGGATACGACCAGAACCTCTACAAGAACCTGCGTGTGGAGCCGATCAATTCATCCGGTCTGCCCACCACCGTCAACACCGCAAACATCGGTGTCACCAAGGTGCGCTACACCGCAACCGACTCCACCGGCAACACCACCGTTGCCTACCGTGCCGTGGTCATCACCGACGGGCGCTACCTCATCGAAGACGAGACAGGTGACGGTGTAAACGACATCATCATCGGCGCCCGCAACTTCGTGGTGAAGCAAGCCGACGTCAAGGCTGACGCAATCGTCGTCAGGTCGCTCTCGTATGCCGAGGCCTTCGACTGCGCGGGTAACCCCCTTGCCGTATCACTCAAGGGCGGCATCCCCGCCGGCTACGACGACGGTACTGCTGTTCCGGCAGACTATCCCTTTGTCTGGGTAGCCACCGGCTTCACAACCGAGAAGCCCATCACGGGCAAGGTCGTCATAGCAGACGACATAGACCCGGGAAACAAGGACAGCCAATATGCCATCTATGCCTCGCACTTCCAGGTAAACATCGAAGAGGCTATCCAGGTGATAGACGATGACAGCTTCGTTACCCATGCCCAGGCCTACGTGGTTTCGCTCGTACCGGGAGCTGATGACAAGGCGGTCGCCATCGAGAACAGGGGTGGCTTCAGGGCAGCAAGAGGAGACTATCGGATAACCTTTGCCATCGAGGACATCCCTGCCGCCGTACAACAGGTCCAGATCAACGCTACGGTCTCAAACGGCAAGATTCCTATACTCACCGTCACCACCCCCATCGAGATCTGGGTAGGGCCACTAGCCGATAAGCCCGCAGATGCCATTTTGCCTGCAGTCTACGATGCTGTTGCCGACGACCTCTACCTGGTTACTTGCGAAGACCCCGACGGAAACGGCAAGAACCCCGACATCCCCAAGGACATGATTGACGAGGTGGTAGTCACGGGCGATTCCGTGGACACCTCTGTCGTGGGCGTCTACCGTCTGAACTACTATGTCAAAGACTCTGACAACAACACCGCTACTGCTGATCGCGTCGTCATAGTGAACGACGGGCGCTACACCGTTGGCAAGGCACGCATACTCTATGCCAAGTCCTTTGTCATTCAGAGCACCAAGGTCGCTGCAAGCGAAGGTGACAAGCTCACGCAGGTAAGGGCCAATACCGCAGCCACGCTCTATGCAGGCCGCACTGAGTCCGGTGTCGTTATAGCCGGACACACACTGCCCCCCAACCAGATAAGCTTCCCCAATCTGGGTGGTTACAGCTCTAATCCGAAGGTCTATGACATCACCGTCAACGCCGTGGACTTCCCTGCGAGCAACCCCGCCATTGTGCGCGTGGTCAAGGCAGAGGTCGTTGACGCCGAGGTCTTCGTAGAGCTCCCCGGGACCGAGACCACCGACAGCTACTACATCTTCGGTAACAACATCACCTTGACCCCGTCTGAGGCAGACGGCATCCGAACCGATGCAGCCATACTCTCAGAACTTGGCGCCGGAGCCCGCAAGGCCAACCCCAACGGCTCTCTCACCAACCTGGACCTCAAGATAACCAACTACGGTGGCTACAATACCCGCACAACGGGCTCAAGTGGCACCTACCGAGTGACGATCTCTGACACGGGCAACAACGTCACGACAACCTTGACGATCACCGTCTCCACTGTTCCGCTGCCGGTAGTCACCGCCGCACCCAAGCCGCTCGTGTTCCCCATCAGTGACACCCCCGGCACGCTCACCTTGGACGAGCTCATGGCCGGCGTCACGGTGGCCCCCACAGTGGATATCAACAACGGCCAGCCGTATGTCATCCAAATTGAAGGTGGCATGCCCACCATCGCTACCAACGTGCCGAGCCTCACCCAGGTCACCTACTACGTTACCGATTTCTACGGAAACACTGTAAGCGACTCCCGTGCGGTCATCGTAAACGACGGATCGTTTGACTGGAGCGACGACTACGTCTTGCAGGCCTACTCCTTCGTGGTGAAGAGGTCAGACGTCTCCATGACCGACCGTCCCACACAGATCAAAGAGCTCTCCAACGCCCGTGCCTGGGACTCCAGTGGCAACATCGTGCTCTTCTCACGCATCAGCGTTGCGAGTGAGGGAGGCTACTGGCCCACGGTAGGAAACTATGACCCATTACTGACCTTAGCCGATGACCCGAGGGTCAGCCGTGAAATCAAGGCCAAGGTCTATGACGACACCAAAGATGGTGAGAACGGTAACCGTTACTCCATCATTGCCGGTAGCTTCATCATCAACGTGATCGATGCCAACGCAATCGCCGCCTACGCCGCTGCAGACCTCGAGAGCGAGTTCATCTTCCGTGCAAACGTACTGTCCTATCTCCGCACGACCGACTTGGCCGACGAGATGGGCACGAAGAAGCTCGTCTCTGCCCTGGCACAGACTAACGGCGCCTCCTTCGCCTCACGCGCTGGAAACCTTGCAGAGGGTGATAAGTTCGACGTGACCTTCTGGGTAGACGAAGACCACAGTGCCACGGTCACCGTGACACTCACGGTCTCCAACCGCACCCCGCCGGTGCTTGAAGTACCGGACGCCAAGTTCGTCGAGCAAGACGATCCCTTCGAGGAAGGCGCCTTCGCAGATACCGAGCCGAGCTACATGCAGGGCGTGAGGGTCTCTGACGCCGAGGACTTCCCGGCAATCACCATCGACAAGGTCTCCCATGACAATCCGGTGGACACGAGCATCGACGGAGCGGTGTACACCGTTACCTACCAGGTCACCGACACCGACCATAACACCACCACTGAAATAGGCTATGTCCTCGTTGGCTGGGTACCAGGCCCCTACTCCATCTATGCCCATGGCTTCACCAAGTCCATCGGCGATGTCCTTGGCACCGATGCAGAGTTGATAGCTGAGGCTGAGGCACGGGGCAAGGATCTGCGTAGATACCTTGATGATGGTACCCTCAATCCCGAATTCGGCAACGACGTACCCGTCAAGGTCGCCGATGACGGCGGCTACTCTGCCCGCAAGCCGGGAACCTACCACGTCACCTTTGAGGTGGTCAGGGATCCGTTGATTACCGATCCTCCGGTTACCAAGACCGTTGAAGTTGTGGTCACCAGTGGCGGAGACCCAGTAATCGTCTTCACCAAGATACCTCTCGAAGTAGACCAGACCCCGCTTGCCTCACATGTTCTAACGGCAGACGAGCTCAAGGCTTACCTCCAGGTCATCGACCAAGAGGACTACCCAAGATGGACAAGCGATGCAGATGGTCGCATGCAAGACCTCTACACCACCATGCTTGTTGAGGCTTTCAACGAACTTGGTCAGCCCACCAGTGTTGACACCGCAAACATCGGTGTCTACAAGGTGCGCTACACCGCAACCGACGCTGACGGCAACTTCGCTACAGCAGAGCGCGCTGTAGTCGTAAACGATGGTCGTTATATCATCAAAGATGAGGACAACAACGGAACCAACGACATCATCATAGGTGCCCGCAACTTCGTGGTGAAGCAAGCTGACGTACGACGCGACGAGAACGTCGTCAAGGTGCTCTCGTATGCAGAGGCCTTTGATGTTGAAGGTAATCCCCTTGCCGTATCTCTTAAGTATGGCTTGCCCGCAGGCTACATCACTGGTACTGCTGCTCCGGCAGACTACGACTTTGTCTGGGTAGCCGAAGGGCACCCAACCGAGAAGCCCATTAAGGGCAAGGTCGTTATCGCTGATGTCATAGACCCCGGCAACAAGGACAGCCAGTATGCCATCTATGCCTCACACTTCACGGTTAACGCCATAGAGGCAGACGCGGTACTCCTGAACCAAACCTTTGCAGTCAAGGCAGACGCTCACGTAGTCAAGCTTGTTGGCGCGGCTGCCGACAGGGACGTGTTCACCTTTGACCGCGGCGGCTTCTATAACCCAGCTGGAATTCCCGAGAGCTATCCCATAACCTTCACCATTGGTGATCCCACAAACGGAGGCATTCCTGCCACCTCACAGCAAGCTCAGATCAATGCTCTGGTCACCAACGGCAAGCCACCTGTGCTCACCGTCAAGAGTCCCGTAGAGATATGGATAGGCGATCCCGCTGAAAAACCCTCTGGCGCAATCGACCCAGCAGATTACTATTCGATGTATTTGGTCAGCGCCATAGATCCCGACGGTGGCGGCAAGAACCCCGACATCTCTCTAGACATCACCAGTAGGGTGGTTGTCTCAGGACAACTGGTTAATACCGCTGTTGCAGGCCAGTACATCGTGACCTACACGGTCACCGATGACGACGACAACACCGTTACGGTGAACCGCAACGTCGTGGTCAACGGGCCCTACACCGTGAAGAGCCGCATACTCTATGCCAGGCCCTTCGTCATCAAGAGTGCCGACGTTGCCTCCTCCTCTGCTGACAGGCTCTCTCAGGTGCAAGCTAACACCGCTGCCAAGCTTTTTGCAGGTTGTGATGAGTCCGACGCTGTTAAGGCTGGAACCTTACTGCCGGCTGACCTGATAGCACCGTGGGATCTGGGTGGCTACAACTCTGCCGAGGGTGTCTACGACATAAGAATCAATGCAGTGGACTTCCCAGCTGGTAGCCCCGCCATCGTTCGTACAGTTACAGCCGAGGTCGTTGACGCCGAGGTCATCGTTCAAAGACCCGATGACGAACTCCAAGACAACTACTACATCTTCGGCAACAACCTCCTCTTGACTCCGCTGGAGGCCGACGCCATCCAGACAGACAGCCGTGGCCTCGAGGCAGCACTACTTGATGCCCTTGGCGCCGGAGCCCGTTTGGCCAAAACCAATGGCAGAATCGATAACCTTACCGTAAAGATATTCAGCTTCGATGGCTTCAATACCCGTGCAATAGGTGCACAGGCAACTGGCCTCTATAAGGTGGTCATCTCTGACAGTGGCGACAATATCACTGCCGAGCTAACGGTCACCATAGCTCTTGGAGATATGCCGGTCCTCACGGTCAAGCCCAAGCCTTTGGTGATTCCGGTCTCTGACACCCCAGGTACTGTGACTCAGGCTGTCCTCATGACCGGTGTCTCGGCAACCGACACAGAAGATGATCTTGCCGGCAAACCGCTCATTCCCACCATTGTAGGCACCGTACCTACTATCGCTACTAATGTGGCGAGCGTAACCAAGGTCACCTATTCCGTCACCGACTCCGCCGGAAACACTGTCACAGACTCCCGCGCGGTCATCGTTGACGACGGCTCGGTCACCTGGAACGACGACTATATCCTGCAGGCCTACTCCTTCTTGACAAGGGCGGCAGATGTCTCCACTACCAACCCTGCCGAGCAGATCAAGAGTCTCTCCCATGCTGCAGCCTGGAAGACAGACGGCGATCCTGTAGCTTTGACGCGCATTGCGGTCAAAGCTGGTCTGGGCGGCTACACCAACACGATAGGAACCTATCGTCCGGTGCTCACCCTGGCCGATGACCCAACGCTCGAGCGCACGATTTCTGCCAAGGTCATTGACAACACCAAGAAGGGCAAGAACGGTGCCAAGTACTCCATTATCGCTGGCGACTTCATCATCAACGTGGTTGATGCCAACCGTATTGCCGGCTTGGGAGACGCAACAATCGAGTTTGAGTTCCTCACCCGCGCAGGCGTGGAGTCCTACAAGCGTACAGGCACCATGTTCTACCAGGAGGGCACCAAGAAGCTCGTCTCTGCCGGAGCGCAGAGCAACGGTACCACCTTTGCCTCCAGGGCAGATGCCCTTGCAGAGGGCGACAAGTTCGACGTGACCTTCTGGGTTGACGAAGACCACACCGCCACGGCCACCGTGACGCTCACGGTCTCCAACCGTACCCCGCCGGTACTTACCGTACCTGCGTACAAGATCGTGCCGGTGGGAGCTGCCTTCCCCGAAGGAGCCTACGGTGATACCACCCCGAGCTATATGCAGGGAGTCTGGGTCACCGACTCTGAAGATGGCACGGCACTCACCGTAGCTGCCATCACCCATGACAGTCTGGTGGACACGAGCATCGACGGAGCGGTCTATATCGTTACCTATTCAGTCACCGACTCCGACCATAACACCACCATCGCAAAGGGCCTTGTCCTTATTGGTAATTGGCCGCCGCCGCCGCCGCCATATGAGTTCGCCGTCTATGCCCATGGCTTCTCCAAGAACCTTACTGACGTTCAAGGTACCGAAGCTGAGGTGCTGGCTGCGTCCGAAGCAAAGGGTGTCGACCTGCGCCAGTACCTGAACGGTGCCCCTAATCCCAACTACGGAGCTCTTGTTCCGGTTGAAGTGGTAAGAGATGGCGGCTACTATGGCAAGACTTCCAGTGCCGGTTTACCAAACGGGTTTGAGATTGAGATTGCTGTCAAGCAGGATCATCTCTACAACATAACCATTAATGCTCGTGTTGATGATAACCGTGTGTCGCTCAGCTACTATGCAAACGGTGGATCCGGAACCGCACCGGCTACGGTAATGGTTGCACCTGGTACCAGGGTATTTGTTGCCGACCAAGGAAACCTCCAGCGCGCTGGCTACACCTTTGGCGGTTGGTCATTCTCGGGCAACGGTGGCACTGCCTATCAGGCTGGTAATGGCATCACTATCTATGAAGACACCAGACTCTATGCGGTGTGGGTGCTTATCCCGCAGCCGCCACCACCACCAGTAGTAATCGTCTATCCACCTATCGTGATCATACAACCAACGCCTCCTGCTGTAATCCTCACTCCGGGCGAAACAGTGTACGTGCCTGTTCCGGGAGAAACGGTAATAGTGGAACATACAAACACGGTGACTGAAATTGTTGAGCCGGATGTACCTTTGGCTGAATTTGTAGATGAGGGCCACTGGTCACTGGTTAATCTCATCTGCACCATACTCATGGTACTGGCGCTGCTGCTTGGCTTGGTGCGCGCCGTCCGTCGCCCCCGATACGAAGAAGGCGACGACAAAGACACGAGAGAAAGGGACGCCCGAACCAGACAGTCATCATGGGCAATGAACATATCCATGATGTTGGTTATCGTCACGACAGCTGCCATGCTCATCCTCTTTGTCTTGACCCAAAACCTCGCCTTGCATATGGTTCTGTTCGACAGCTACTCAACACTGTTCGTCATTCTGCTGGTAATCGGTTTACTGTGTGCTATTGCCCTATTCACGAGCGTCTATATCTACAATAGTTACCTAAGACAGATTAGGTACGATTCATACGATTCGAGTATTGAGGGAGAAATATTAGGGTAGTAGCCTAGAAAGCACCACTGCACAAGGTGCAATAATGATGCCCCTGCCACAGAGCTCTCTGGCAGGGGCATCGTCGCTATCCCAAAAAGTTTATTAATCCTTAAGCATGGTGTTGACTTCTGCTTGGGAGAAGACGGGTCCGTCGAGGCAGATATACTTGTTGCCTACGTTACAACGTCCACATTTTCCTATGCCGCACTTCATGCGCATCTCAAGGGTGGTGAGGATGTTCTCGTCGGCGATGCCCATGTTGGAGAGTGCCTTTGAGCAGGTCTTGTAGAGACTTGGTCCTCCGCAGAGAACTGCTGTGGTGTTGGAAACATCCAACCCCAGGCCCTCAAGGTAGGGCGCTGTGAACGATATCGTGCAAGTGTTACCCTCGCAGTCCTTATACACGCTCACGTGCACGTTGGTGTTGGGCTCCTTTGGCCAGAGGTCAAACAGCTGCTCTTTGAACACCAGGTCATGCTTGGTTGCAGCGCTGTAAACAAGGTCTATACGCCCATAGTCAGCACGATTGGCAAGGGTGTGGAGCAGGAAGGTGCGCACCGGGGGAAGTCCAATGCCTCCTGCGATGAAGAGCATGTCGCGACCCTTGCACTGGTCAGCCGGCCAATGGTTTCCGTAGGGGCCTCGCACGCTCACCTGCGCGCCGGGGTGGAGTTGGTGGATGCGCTGTGTTACCGTGCCAACCTTCTTAACGGTAAACTCGATCCAGTCGGGGCCTCCCATAGAGACACAGAACATGCACTCGCCGTGAGGCACCACACCAAACATGCCCAGTTGCCCCGGCACGAACTCAAAAGGAATCTCACCATCGAGCGTTTGGATTCTGAAAGACTTAACGTCGGCCGTCTCGTTGGTAACCTCGATGACCTTGCAGATCTGGGGGATAAGCGGGTTTGTTTCGCACGAGCAATCGTGATCGATCTCTATCATGAGGCACCACCTTTCGAAGCAACCACATTGTTTGCGTCTTCGATGACCCTGCTGATATCGATGCCCACCGGGCAGAGCTCTATGCACCTGCCGCAGCCGCAGCAGAGGGAATTACCATAGCGTTCCTGGTAGAAGCAGAGCTTATGCATAAAGCGGTTGCGCAAGCGGTTCATCTTCGTGGGCCGGGGATTATGAAAGCCCGCCATCAGTGAGTAGTCAACAAAGGTGCAGCTGTCCCAGGTCCGGAAGCGATACCCCTCATTTCCCTTGTTGTTCTGACTCATGTCAAAGCAATAGCATGACGGACACACAAAGGCACAAGTGCCACAGCCGAGGCATTTCATGGAGAGGTCTTGCCAGTAGGGATCATTGAACATCTGCTTAATGGACTCAGAAGTCTTGCTGGTGTCAAGCTTAAAGGCGAACTCAAGCTCCTTGGCTGGTGGCTTTGTTCCCTCAGTTAAAAAGGGCTTCCACTTCTCAAGTGCCTCAACACCTTTATCAGTGAGCGCCTCCATATAGTAGCCGTCGCCTGCATCAGTCATCTGGATATCAACCCCAGGTGCTACTGAGGGATCCAGGCCGAACGAGGTGCAGAAACAGGAGCGCTCAGGCGCGGTACATCCAAGTGAAACAATCAGAGTTCCCAAACGACGCTCGTAGTAAAGCGTGTCGATATAGCCGCGAGTCAAGAACACCTCATCCGTGCAGTTTATGCTATAAGCATCGCAGGAGCGCACACCAAAGAGAACCTGGTTGGTACTGCTTGTTGCTTCGGTCAGGGTAACGTCCTCGCCGAGCTGCACATAACTGTAGAGTGTCTCGGTTTGCGGTAGCAAGGCTGCCTTTGGAGGGCGAGTGGTCTTTGCTGTGCCAAAGCTCACCGTGTTGCCTGGTTTATAGGGAGCAAAACCGGTCTGGCCGCTTGCTGGGGAATCAGCGCCTTCGCCGCCCTCGTTATCAATTGTAGAAGGCACATATACGGTGGCTTCGTTTGCGAGCATATCAAGGAGGTCATTGAGTTTTTCCTTTTTCAGTATCATGGATTCACCTCCTACATGAATTCTTCGACATCGTCGAGGAGATAGTGGTCAAGGGGATGTGGAGTGCAGTCATCAATGCCGGCATAATACTCGCCAAAGAGCTCGTAGGTATCCTTGATGATCTTGCGGTTGAGTTGCATGAGGGGGAGCCTCACAGGACAGACCCGCTCGCATTCGCCGCACTCAATGCAGCGCTCGCCGATATGGAACATTCGGGTGACGCCGTAATTCTGGTTCTCAGCCAGGGAGCTTTCCTTGCCCTGCCAGCCCATAGCTGCCTGGTCGGTAAAGCACTCACGACAGGTACAGCTGGGGCATGAATCCCTACAAGCCTTGCAGCGGATGCACCTTGAGAACACCTCCGCCCAGTAGTCATAACGCTCATCTGCACTGAGCGTCTCCAGGTGGGCTACCTCGGCAAAGCGGTCAACACGAGCGCCGTCCTCAACCGCTTCGCCGATGAGTTCGTCGTAAACCACCGGATTGCGATGGGTGCACGTTTGGCATTTCTTGAGGTCTTCTCCGGTCTTGGCGTCCTTTAACCCCTCACAGGGAACCCCGAGAAGATAGAGCTTCTCCCGTTTGATCTGCCCATCCTTGAGAGCCAAGTTGATGCCACGGGAATCACAACCGCGCACTATTACACCAATCACACCGTCGATGTTCTTGTCTGCCAGCGGGTACTTAGCGAGGAGATGCACGCAGAACTCGTTGTAAACGAGCCTGTCCACATCGCCGGCACTGCGCACGATGAGCGGGGTGGTCTGCCCTTCAAAGCGGCCAGACTCCCATCCAATC
>Ga0123356_10008391_pt1 | contig 10272 bp, 8 predicted proteins | sample TergutEmb28metaG_2_FD_92546 | JGI IMG/M metagenome (GOLD analysis project Ga0123356, IMG submission 92546) | Embiratermes neotenicus P3 segment gut microbial communities from Petit-Saut dam, French Guiana - Emb289 P3 | ecosystem: Host-associated > Arthropoda: Insects > Digestive system > Gut ... | reverse complement strand
TTTCATGATGTTGCTGCCGCAGACTGCGATGCAGCCCTCCAGCACGCCCAGCTTCTTGGATATGACATTTGGGTTTCCATTCTTGTTGCCAATGCCCATCCCCCGGCAGAACGCGGGCATGTAGATCAGGGCGTTTCCCGTGCCCTTCTTCCGCGCGTCGATGTAAGCTGTGAAGAGCTGCGCCAGCAAAGCCCTGTCAACGTCTCTGGCTTTCTGTGTCGCGGCCAGCCCTCTTACTGCAGCCGCGTTCGCTGGGTTCAGGCTTGTGTGGTTGCCGCCCCTGAACCCCAACTGGCTTGCTGCTACAACATTTCCGGCATTGATGATATGCGCATGAGGGTTGGCGAATGTCGAGAGGGCGTGTTGGAGCTCTTTTTGGGTTATGAGAGCCTGCATTGCGGGTGCGTCCACCAATGCGCCCATGCCTGCCGCTAGTTTCCTCCTTGCCGCCGCTTCGCGCCGCCTTCTGGCATGCGCGCTTTCCTCTGCATTGTTTGCTATGCGGCTTTCATCTGTGTAATTAGCCATGGTCTCTATGTCCCTTCTATCTTTGTTGCATGCGTTTTCGCTCTAAAAACTTGCCTATCCGGAGCATTTGCGGTATTATCTGTTTTAGAAGATTTTTGTGTGCCGCTTGCTTTAGTGTCTGCATAACACTAAGCGGCTTTTTTTTATATATTTTTTTGAATATCGCTCTTGCCGGTTATCACACTTAATTATAGCATTATGGTTTATAGTTATCACTACAAAATACGCCAAGGTCTGCAAGCTCGGGGTCTAGGGCAGCCTGTAAAGAAAACGGGTTGTGCGTGCCTGCTATTTGCCCATGCCATGTCAGGTCAATCCGGCAAGCTTTCCGCTGATGTCAATGCCGCGCTGTTCTGCCCTCTCAATAACTGAGTGGAGCATGACTAGCTTGTTGTTGCCGGGGGGGCGGGCAAGGTGCCCTTCCTTGACCAGCTTGCTCATCGACCGCGGGTTCATGCCAAGCAAGTAAGCGGCCTGTTTGTTGGTCACTGTGACCATATCTCCATGCCCTGCTATAGCCTCTTGGGGCTCTTGCTTTGAAGCCTCTGGGGAAGGCTCGCGCGCTGCATTGGCTATGCGCTCATGCGCCTCTATTGTTTTGCTGATGTAATCAGTCAGGAAGCCGTTTACCGATTTTCCGCCATGCATGTCTCTTAGCGCATCGATGAGCTTGCTCTTGTCCCCCTTGGGTATGATCAAATTAATCCGGTCACGCTTTTCCCGCACGAAATTGTTGTTGTATTCGCTTCTGCTCATGGCAATATTATAACACGTTTCCTGTATTATACGTATTGCTTTTAGGTGTTGTACGTATAACCTTCCAATTGCTATACGTACAATTATACGCATAACAACACCCCCCTGTAGCATTACCAAAGGATATGTTCTGGAATGTGCGTTTTAAGCGGATTTCAGAGAGCAGGCAAGATATTTACACAGTTTTTTATGATATGGGCAAAAGGGGCTGCGTGGCTACTATACGTATAACAACTAGGATGCCATACGTATAGTATTTCCAGATGCCATACGTATAGTATTTCCAGATGCCATACGTATAGTATTTCCAGATGCCATACGTATGGCAAATAGCATCCAAATGCGCCCGCTTGGCGTTGTCCTCATTTATACAGGTATACAGGGTTTTCTGCCGCCCGTTTACAGGATGCAATTGCCAGTGGAACTCCGCCCCCCTTATGCGGTAACATAACAAAAAGCACAGATCCACACATCTGTTTAATTTATATACAGCAAGGGGAGAGGCGCCAATGGCTATATACCACTACCACAAAGAGTTCGTGAAGCGGTCGAAGGGGCAGAGCGCCACAGCGGCCGCGGCCTACCGGGCGGGGGAGCGGATATACGACGAGAGGGAAGGCAAGGTCCACGACTACACACGGAAAGGGGACGTGGTGCATACCCAGATATACCTGCCGGACGGGGCCCCCGAGATATGGCTGGACCGCGTGGCCCTGTGGAACGCGGCGGAGGCGGCTGAGCGGGCCAAAAACGCGCGCGTCGCGATATCGCTGGACATAGCGCTGCCGGTCGAGATGTCGCGAGCCGAATGGGTCCGGCTGATGGAGGCCCACTCCAGGACATACACAGCCCTGGGCTACTGCGCCGACATCGCCATCCACGACAACGGGCTGGGCAACCCGCACGCGCACGTGCTGCTCACAGCCCGCACAGTCGAGGGCGGGCTGCTTGTTGGCGCCAAGCCCCGGGACTGGGGCGACAGCAGCCAGCTGCTCGAGTGGCGCGGGGATTGGGCGAGGGACTGCAACAGCATCCTGGCCGGGCGCGCCCATATAGACCACAGAACCCTCAAGGCGCAAGGGCTGGACAGGGAGCCTGCGATACACATGGGCCCGACCGCCACCCAGAAGGAGAGGCGGGGCGAGAGGACAGAGCGCGGGGACCGCAACAGGGAGATAGCCCAGGAGAACGCCCGCCGCGTCGCCGCCCGCATGGCGGGCGCCTCCCGCTCCTATGCCGACACCCTTGGGAGGATCGAGGGCGAGAAGGCGGCCGCGGCAGCAGCGCGGAGGCAAGCGGAGTCCGGCCCGCTGCTCGAGATCGAGGTGGCCAGGCGCCTGGAGCTCCAGGCGCCTGGCCACCTCGAAGCTGTCCGCCTCGGAAAAGGAGAGGGCCAGCCTCCCTTTTTGGAAACTCAACGAGAAGGCCTACCTGCGCGGGCATATAAAATGGCTGGAGGCGAGGCTCGGGGAGGTCCGGACCGAGCTTGGGGCGAAGCGCGCGGGGCTTGGGGATTTGCAGAGGGAGGCGGAGAGGCTAGAGGAAATCGCCAAGGGCCACGAGGCCAAGGCGGAGCAGCTCGCGTCCCGGGAGCTCCCCGCGATCGCCGCCTTCTACAAGCTTGAGCGCGAGAAAGCAGCGATGCGCCCGGAGCGGGAGGCCGCGGAGTCCATGGTTTTGGCGTACACGCAAATAAGCTTGGAGAGGGGCGGCTTCGCCGGCGGGGCAGCCCATGCGCTTGAGCCTGATGAGGCGGAAAGGTGGATAAAAATAAAAGAGAGGGAGAGGCAGAGGGAATACGAGCGCGGCCGCTAGCGGCAAGCAGCCAGGGCCAGCTGGCTCAATATGGACCGATCCAAACGGCTCCCAGGCGGGAGGCGGCTTTTTGGCGTGCGCCGCTCTGGCCCTTGGCTTGCTTGGCCTGGCCCTGCGCCCTTGACCTGCACGGAGCGCTGCGGAGCGGCGCGTAAGTGCACCCTTCATACCGGAAATTAATGGGAGCCGTCCTGCATACGCTGGCTCTGCCCTGTGGAGGGGGACAAACTGGAAACTTCAACATAAACAACTCTTGGAGGGGAGCCCTTAGAGGCGCATCGCGCAAGCCGCGCCTGGCGGGTCAGGGACAGCCTGTTTTATGCATGCCCAAATACAGTCTAGAAACGCCCGTGGCCGCGTTTTGGGTCTTGGTGTTGAAAGTTGAAAAATGGCCAGCTTGATCGGTTGAAATAACTACTGGAGTTTATGCCGCGAAAGCCACTTTACAGTGAGGCTCGTGGACAACGCTAGCGGGCATCGGGAAACCAAGGTCGGAGCGAAGGGCTGCCTATAAAAAATAAAAGGGGCTTTTCGGCAAGTAGCACGATCACCCTGCATGCTTGGTTTATCTTACCTGCGACAGCCTTCGAAGCTTGACAATATTATTTGCATGCCGGTTTTTGCGACAAAAAATGCCTTGCTTTTTAATTCAGCAAGGCATTTGAAAAACAGGTTGTTTTGGTTCCTAGTCTTGCGACAGGTATTTGAAACTCTCCTCAGTGATCCCTGAGACATCAACGCTGAATTGGTGCTTCTCAAGGATTCCGTCAAAAGCGTGCAGCAAGTCGTATTCGATCCTGGCGAACTCTTCCTTTGACTCTACTTTTTCCACATAGTAAGTCCAGTCGCAGTCTTCAGGCTGCTCCGATAAGCATATAGCAGCATACTTGATGTCTTGTGCGGTCGGCTCGTCTAACTCATCATGATGGATCATTATACACCTGATCAGGTTACCTCTGCCTATGCCTAAATTGCTCCCTTCTTCGAGGGGTGGGATCCACGGGAAATCGTCCAGCGTGCTGGGCCTTCTCATGTCAAGGATCAGCAAATATGCGAACGCTTCATACCCTGGGCGCTCGATGATCCTGTAAACCTCGTAGTCCCTCATCCTCAAGAGCCTTCGCACCTCAAGCTCGTTCCTCATCTTTCCCATGGCTGCTCCTCCAATTTATCAATTTAGTGTGCCATTCCCATTGCGCGGAAGAAGTTTGCCCAAGCCAAATAGTCATCAGCCGGGAAAAACCACGTGCCCGTTGCAGCAGCAACAAGCCCTGCGGCTATGAGAACGTCGCCTTTCTTAAGCATGTCAAGGTTTCGCCTCATAATCTCTGCCTCTATTTCGGACCCGCGCACCCGCCAAAATTCATCCAATTCATCTTTCGTTGTTTTCTTTGTCTTATTATTAGCCGCTGCTTTTTCTGCTTCTTTTTTTTCTTTCGCTCTTTGCTTGTCGAGCTTCGATTGCTCTTTCTTCGCGCTTATGAAATCTGGATGCTGCTCTATCTGCTTTCTGTGTTTGCTGCTCACCGAGTTGGCCAACGTCTTGCCGTGGCTTTCCTTGCCATTCACACCCCCGCATCCAGTATCTTTTCTGCCATCGTTCACATGGACATGCCATTGGCCTGTGTCACCGCTCCCTTGACCGTCGGGTCTATCGATTCTGAACCTATACCCCTGCCCTTCCGGTTTGAGTGGTATCCATTTCCCGCTTGTTGCAAACACTGGATATGCGAATGACATAAGCATTGCCGCGACAAGCGCGCAGCAGACAGCCGCCTTTGTTAGCTTCCTCATTATAGCCTCCACTGGTTTTTGCAACAAGCTTAACATTTGATAAAAAAAACCAAAATATGGTATCGATTTCAGCAATGCCGTATTAATGGGTTTCTCATCCTCTTCCAACCATGCCGGTTGAATATTGTATTATTGTATGGAATCGTGCGGCATGCCCAAATGCTGGCATTGTGTCAGGTTGCCCCTGCCCAAAGGAGAGCCGCAAGTGTTTGCGCTTACAGCTGAAAGGCGGTTAAACAGTGGATATTCTTGTTGAGAGCTTGTGCTACAACGTTGGAAAAGAAGATATTTTAAATAACATCAGTTTTTCATTGCCTTCGAAAGCGGTTATGTCAATAACAGGGCAAAATGGCTCTGGAAAAACCACTTTGTTGAAATGCTTGTCAACTTTGATACTGCCCAATACAGGCAGTATCCTTTTTGATGGCGACAAGCTGAGCCAAGGCAACAGGCTAGAGTACCGCAAAAGGGTCTGCCTTATGCTGGAAGGGTCAAAAAGCCTTTATTCCAATTTGACACTATTGCAAAACATCAAGTTTTTCTTGGAGATCAACAATTGCAGCTATAAAGAGAATGAAGGCAACATCAACTGCTTGTTAGACGCTTTTTCTTTAGGGCAACATAAAAACAAATTAGTCTCTTCGCTTTCAAAAGGGATGCAGCAAAAAACAGCTATCATTGTCGCGCTTGTGCCGGAATACGACCTGGTCTTGCTGGACGAGCCCCATATCGGCCTAGACCAGCAATCGGTTGAGACGCTTCAAAAGGAGCTTTTATCCCAATCAAGAACCAAGAGCATTATTTTTACAACCCCGATAGACACTGTATTGTGCGAAGCTTCATCACATAACATGGTTTTGGAAAATGGCGAATTAAAGAGTTTTGAAATCTTGCGGCAAACGAGGTGAGGATAAATGGCAAAGCTGATAAAAATCTGTTTTTTGAAACAGTTTTGGGAACTGACTAACAGGAAGGCCAATTTTGCCTTCACAGTATTTTTAAATACATTTTTATTTGTTAGGTTTTATTCCAATACAATGTCATCGGACGACTACACATTCCTTGGCATGCACTATTTAGTGTTCTTATTCTTTTATGTCGTTATATGGTCAATAATGAGCTCCCTTGCCCAAGTCAACGACATCATCCAAAGAGAAATCAAGGTGGGCACAATCGAGCAAATCCAAATGGCGTCTTGCAACATAACAGCCTACATGCTGGCAAATATTATCATAAAAAACATAATCTCCATTTTTGCGATTACAGCTGTATTGGCGGCGAGCAGTGCCATTGCAGGTCTAGCGGATAAATGGCAAATCATGTCATTTGCTTTGACGTTGCTTATCGGGAATATAGGCTTGGCTGGAGCCGGATTGATGCTCACGACCATCTCGCTGCTAGCGGACAATTTTAAGCACGTGTCTTTTATCATCAGGGCTGCTGTCATATGGCTAATGGTGAGAAGCGATGCGAATATACTCATACCATTTTCTTACGCAAAATCAATATTGACAGGACTGTTTCTTCGGAATGTGTATATATGGCAAATGCCGCCAGACAGCATCCTATTGTTCCTTCTCAATACACTGATCTTTATCGCTCTTGGCACATTTGCATTCAACAGCATTGGCAACAAACGATATATACAGAACAATGAATAAGCAATGCCATTTTAGCTTAAGCCAATGAAAAAACGGGGTGGATTTTATGGGATAAAATGGAATTTCGTTAAAGTGAGCTTTCACGGAACAATATAAAAGTAGAAAAAATGGCTTTGTTATGCCATATATAGGAGATCCGCAAGCTATTTGCCACCATTGCAGCGCCGCAGGGAGGCCTAAAACCGGCATCTTTGCCCTTGCTGTATAAAAAAATAGAAACACCAGGCGCAAAAATCCGCCCCTACATTGGCGCGTTTTTGGGGGCTTTGGGGCTCATATTTAGGCGTGTGTGCCTGAAAGGGCTGCCTGTAAAAAATAAGATTTGCAGCGGTGCTAGGCAGTTATTTCCCGTTTCCTGTCGCATAAACACAGCGTAGTTTGGTATAATCGCCCCAGCAAGGCTGCAAGGCGGTTGGCACCACCCGTTTCCATTGGCGCACGGCGCATATTTGGCAAGGAGGTGCTGCGATGGAAAAGGCAACTTTTACAGTCACTTTTGGCAAAGTCAAAATCACTGTCACCCTTTTTTTCGCAAAAAAAACAACCGCTAATAAGCCTGACTAGCTCGCGGTTGCTTTAGCGACGGTGCCGGCCGGCGAAGCGGCCTTGCTATTTATCCTATTCTAGCGCCTTGGCGGAATCCTGTCAATCCGCGTGCAGGCGATGGATCGAAGGCTTTTTCTAGAAGAACAAGGTTTTGCGCTTGTGTTTTTTTTTTGCATTTTTTTTGTTGGCTCCCAGCCACGCCACTAGCCAAGAAAACCCTCCCACACAGCAGCGTCCCCGCTGTCCTCAAAAAAGTTGAACATTGGGTAGTAGTCAAACTGCAGGGGATCCCCGAGCGGCCCGCTGCGGTTCTTGAGCACCACCAGCTCAATTCGCCTCGGATCCTCCCTCTTGCCGACCTGCGCGTCAAAATCCTTCAATCCGGCGCCCTGGAGCTGCATGCCTACCAGCACGTCGCTCGAGTACTCGATCGCCCCCGACTCCTTGAACGCCTCCATGCTTATGGCATGGCTGTAGTTCGCCCGGTTCAGGCTTGACACCGCCAAAACCGGGATCCCCATGTCCCGGCTCAGGCGCTTGAGCTCCAGCACCGCCCTGTCCGTGTTCTGCTTGTCTGTGACCCTTGGCTCCCATGGCGCCAATATCTGCAGGTAGTCCACAAAAACAACAGGCTTTTTGCCTGTAAGGAAAAAATGCTCTTCCGCCACGGCCCTCACTTGCGCGGCCCCGATATCCCCGATGCCCTCGTATATGAAGACCCTGTCGGCGTAGGCGCTGTACGCGGCCATGGCCGCCTCGACCAGCGCCAGCTCCCTGGTGCTGTACCCGGCATATTTGGCGCCAGACGCTATGCCCCTGGCTGTCTTGGCGTCCCCATAGTTGCCATTCTGCCCCAGGCATTCTTGGTATGTGTGCCTGCTTATGCTTTTCGCCATCAGCTCGCCCGCAGCCATCTCTAGGGAGAACACAAGGGAGTCATGCCCCGCAGCGGCTATCTGGTCCGCCATCTGCATGGCAAGGGTTGTCTTGCCCAGCGAGCTTATCGCCCCCAAAACATAAAGCCCCTCGTGCAGCCCGCCGCCAAGCGCGCTGTCCAAGCTGGGGAAGCCCGTCGGAATGCACGGCGCGCCGCCAGCCTTGATCCCGTCCAGGAACCCCTGCATCCTCGCCCCGGCGGTTTTTTGCAGGTGCCCTCCAAGCCTCCCTTGCTTGAGGGCAGCCCCCTCGGCGTCCCTCAAAGCACTAGCGAGCGCAGCCAGCCCACAAGCCACAAGTGCCTCGTTCGCGTCTTTGCGCCCCAAATAGGGATCCACCTTGCAGCATTCCACCCCAAACCCGCCCAACATGGCCTCCAGCCTCAAGCCAGCCGCTTCGCCTTGCTGGTCGCTGTCTAGTGCTATGATTAGCGGCTTCTTCGGACTTGCGCCACCCAGTGCCTGCAAGAAATCAGCAAGCTTGCTGGCGTTGGCCACAGAACCCAGCGCCACAGCGGCGCCGCCGGCTTGACTGATAGACATCGCGTCCAGCTCGCCCTCGACAACAAACACTGGCTTGCTGTCCTGCAACAGAGCCGAGGTGTTGAACAGGCTGGACCCGCCAGCTTTACGGTACCGATCCCCAGCATCGACGGGGGCCATGTTCCTGGCAGTGAAAGCCGCAAAATCCGGCTTGGCGCCATCGCTTGGCGGGTTTGGGGGGATTATCAGCGCTTGCCACTCCACACCGCCAGTGCCCCGCGAAAATGCGGGGTCGTAGCCGCAGCCGAAAAGCCTCGCAGTCTCCAGCGTGATCCCCCGCGCTCCCAAATAGGGCATCGCGCCTTCGAGCCTGCCCTGGCACTCTTCGATGTATTCTGTGTAGTCGGCTTCCTGCAGAGCCACCTGTGCTAGCTCCGGCCTGCCTTGGCTGCCTCTAAAAGAAGAGCCTTTCTCTAATATCCCGGCGCCGAAAAGCCCAACTGCTTTCTGCAGCTTCTCGCTGTACCCGGCAAGCCCATGCTCCAGCCCGATGATGTCTATGATGTCCGAGTGCGTGAAGCACCCTGCCCAGCAAGTGAAATGGATGCCGTCCTTGGTTGTGATGCCTGTCCCGGTTTTGCCTGCCCCGCTTTTGCACACTGGGCATATGTGGCCTTTGCCGCTCCGGTCAGGCTCCAGGTAGATGCTTGCGTTTTGGCGGATGTAGTCCCTAGTTTCGTTGCGGTTCATTTGCCGTTGCCCTCCCCGTTTTTTTTTTTACAGGCTGCCCTAGTCCTGGGCACACCTTTTGCTCGTTATCGTACGGGAGGAAGGGCCCGCCTGTAAAGGGCGGGTCCTTTCTCCATTACTTAATTAAGTAATTAAGTAATTAAGGGGCGCAGATTGGCTCTATATGCGGCTGGCAGGCTTTTTCGGCGACACTTCCCCACGTTAAGTACGACACTTCCCCACGTTAAGTACGACACTTCCCCACGTTAAGTACGACACTTCCCCACGTTAAGCATGGCGCGTAACCCTATAAAATAAAAGAGATAGGGGGCAACCATCCGAATATGGCTTGCCCCCTATCTCTTTTTGCCACTAAACTAATTTTTGTTTATGCCTTTGTGGGTTATCACAATCTTGCTGTCTAATGTCGAGATCGTAGGGATCACGCATTGGATGCTCAAGCCTATGTAATAGCTGTGCAAATCTGTTTTCGCATGGATCAGCTCTGGCACCTTCGAAAATACCCGCTTCAATATGATGTTTTTATCCTTGGCATGTTTTATCGAGCTTAGCTGCCCATGCAGCACTGGACATTCGCTTATGAGCGTCCTGTAGCTTATGCTAAATGTCACCAACCCGCCCGGTTTCCCGCTGTTGCTGTTCTTGTTTCGCGCCAGCTCTGCGTCGGGCAGGCTGCCCCTCTGCAGCAAGCCCGGCAAAATCCTGTACACAACGTCCACTGCCGCTTTGTTGCGCTCATTGGCTATTTTGGAATGGACAAGCCAGCAATAGGCAGGCTTCCGGGATTCCCCGTCCACAGTTTGTCCGACTAGCCAGTCAAAATATGGCGACTCGAAAGCCAGCACTTCCGCCTCGCTGTCATATTGGAGATGGCTGAACACTTTCATGATGTTGCTGCCGCAGACTGCGATGCAGCCCTCCAGCACGCCCAGCTTCTTGGATATGACATTTGGGTTTCCATTCTTGTTGCCAATGCCCATCCCCCGGCAGAACGCGGGCATGTA
>Ga0123356_10008390_pt1 | contig 10274 bp, 8 predicted proteins | sample TergutEmb28metaG_2_FD_92546 | JGI IMG/M metagenome (GOLD analysis project Ga0123356, IMG submission 92546) | Embiratermes neotenicus P3 segment gut microbial communities from Petit-Saut dam, French Guiana - Emb289 P3 | ecosystem: Host-associated > Arthropoda: Insects > Digestive system > Gut ... | reverse complement strand
CGGCCGCAACATCCTGGTAGATGAGGAAAAACGGGTCGTGCCGGTCGACCCGGCCGGGAACCCGAAAAGCCACCGTAACCTTGTATACGTCCATGAATACTGCGCAAGGGGAGAGGTGGAGTATTACCGCAGTGATGTCGATATATCCTGCCGGTTCGACTTCTACGAACTCTTGAAAAAGATGTTGGACGGCAACCAAAACACATACAGGGGCAGAGGAGAACGATTTAAGCCGCTGACCGAATACTTCCGGCGGCGCTGCGAGGCGGTTTTTACGCTGACGTTTGACGAGGTTGAATCCATTATAGGACGGCCGCTTTGCGGGTCGGCTACCCTGTATAATTCTTATTGGCAGCAGCGCGGAGATAAAAATATCAGTTTCTCCTGGCTTTCTAATAATTATGAAATTAAGACCCTCGACATCAAAAAGGGCTATGTCGTTTTCAAGCGGGTGGGGGAGATTGCGGGGAGTGTCGTGGATGTGCCGGAGGTGTTTCTTCATGGGAGGATTCCGCATAATGCAAAAGCGGAGTTGGATAATGCCTTTGCGTATGTGCGGAAGAAGTACGGGTTGTAGCGCGGGGCGGGATGCTTGCCGCGCTACGCTTCCTCACGTCTCATCGCTGAGCGTAGGGTGGTAGTACATGGACGTACGCCCTAGTGAAAGAAACCGACAACGGCGAGCCTTACTCATCTTCTTGGGCATTTTGTGGCTCCTTATCCAATAACCGGATTATGGGAGGTATCCACTTAATATACATCACGGAAGATGTTCAGAAAAGCCCGACCACCTCACATCAAAAACAATGCGGAAGCCGTAGTTTAACCAAGATGCATCAGGTTCGTCATTGAAGCGACTGCCGACGCGATTGTATCTTTCATGTTTAAACCACCAACAGCCGCCTTTTATCACACGTTTATCTCCAACCGCCGGTCCCTTAGGGTCCGTTACCGCCGCCGTACCGAAATCACTCCACCAGTCGTTTACCCACTCCCATACATTGCCGCTCATATCGTAAATGCCAAGCTCGTTGGGTAATTTTTTACCTACGGGTTGAGTGCTGCGTCCTTCGCTACCTGACGTTGTGTCCGGAAGATTAAGAAAATACCAAGCGACATCATCTATATTGTTACTGCCGCTGTAAGTAAATTTTTTGCTCTTGCTTCCGCCACGAGCCGCAAATTCCCATTCGGCTTCAGTCGGTAAACGACCGCCGACTTTTTGGGCAAACCCACTCGCATTATACCAAGTGACACGCTCTACCGGATGATTTTTATTGTCGATACGATCGAAATAGCGAGCCGGATTAGTATCCATTACCGCTTCGTATTGAGATTGAGTTATCGGGTATTTACTTATCCAAAACCCTTTTGTCAAAGTCACGTCACGTAAATTCACTTGAAGTTCGTCGTCTTCAACTACGGTTATTCCTTCAACCCCCATAGTAAACTTGCCGGGAGCAACATAGACCACTTCAATTGAAGTGCCGCCGGCGGTTATCGTTTTGGTAGCACCATCTTGCAAATCATCGTCACCATTTGGATCGGAACAAGCAAAAAAACAAAAAGTCGAAATTAATAAAATTCCGCAAAACAAATGTTTAAACATAAACATTCCTCCTTTAAATACAGTAAAACCGAAGTGGTTGGCTTTTTTGACAGTTTCCGGTCGGTATTTAAGGTATCCTCCCGTCATATGTAAAGATAATATACCGTCCAGCACATTGTCAATAGTTCTTTCATGGGGCGCTCCACCAGTAGCCATCCCTATCGGAGAACGGTTATATAAAAATACTATTTGCTTCGCCCTGCATGATTTTTTCTGTCATGATGTTGCTTCCGTGGTACAGCAGCATAGGTCATCCTATCTCAGAAAATAACGGGCCGGGTGATGCGTTCTCCCGCGAATTCCCGCCTTGCTAATAGTGTAAATATCGTACCTGCCAGCAGAAAAGTCAATATCAGCACGTGAATCTGCGACCAATGCAGCCAATTCTCATGCCTGTAATGCTTGGCAGTCTGGAAAACTATCTGGATGTAGATGTAGTACGCGGATACCAGTATGCTTGTCAGGAGCAGGCAAACAAAGGGCATGAAGCGCGGATTGCTCATGCGGACCGAGAGGTATGCGGCGGTGGCGGCGTTGAAGAAGGCCGCGGAGAGGTAGATGGCGCCCGTGATTCCAAAAATCCAGGTCCCAAAGCCCCAAAAGGGTATATCGCAGAACACATAGACGGCACAACTGATGGTTCCGCTGGCAAGGCCGATTATTGCCGTCATGGCGACGACAAAGGCCATTTTTCCGAACAGCACGGCATCCCGTGAGAACCCGGATGTTATAAGTATTTCGAGCGTTCCGCTTACGCGTTCGGATATGAAGACCGTGCCGGAAAAGCTGGTGGCTATGATTGCCGCGAAGATGATGAACCAAAAGTCATCGCTGATCGCAATCGCCGCGATGCTCCAAAGCGCGGTTATCAAGGCGTACATCACGAAGACGCCGGGGCCGCTGCCGGCGAGGTTTTTGAGCTCCTTGCGGATGACGGTGGTTAATCCTGTCATTGGTCGTTCCCTCCAAGATGCGGGCGACCGGGGGCGGTCGCCCCTACGGATGCGGTTGATCCTGTCATGTGACATCCCCCAAACAAAAAGGCAGGCGGCAGGTTGCCGCCCCTACGGATATTGTTTGTCCGGTCATAAAGATTCCCCGCGATAGATGTTTTTTATGGTTTCTGAGAAACTCAGGCCCGTTTTGTTGATTTCTTGCAGGACGCCGTCTTTCAGCAGGCCGGCCCGGCCGCACAGGTCGTCTATTGTTTCTAACTGGTGCGAGCTGATGAGCAGCGCCGCTCCGCGCGATTTTGCCTCCCCGGCCATCTTCTTAAAGTGCTCGTAGGCCCAGAAGTCGAGGCTTACGACCGGTTCGTCAAAGAAATACACCTTTGGCCACCCCAGAAACGCCCGGCACAGCCCGCACTGCACCCGCTGTCCCCGTGACAGGAATTTGACCTTGCGGTCCGTCTTGAAGATGTCCGTCCCGCCCCAGTACTCCTCCAAGTACTTCTCAGCGTCCGCCCACCCTATCCCTTTTGCGGAGGCGAATATCCTCAGATTGTCCCTGACGGTCAGGTTCCCGCAGAACCCGTCGCTCTCTAACGCCACGCCTATCGTCCGGTAGTATTCGGGTTGATGGCGCCACGGGTCGTATCCGCCTACCGTCAGTTCGCCGCCGTCTTTCTGTAATAATCCCAATAAAACGCGTATAAGCGTGGTCTTCCCCGCGCCGTTGAGCCCTACCAGGCCATAAATACTACCATCCCCTGCCTGCAAAGATATATCTTTAAGGATAGGGTTCGCTCCGAACGAGCGTTTCAGGTTTTTTACGTTGATGATGGTTTTGGGATCCATACCTATGAAAATAATTGTTGCGCAGGCCGCCGGGTTCTGTATGGGTGTAAAAATGGCTGTTGACCGGGCGCTGGAGTTGTCCAACGACAGCTCTGAGGCTACTTGGACGCTCGGCCCGCTTATACACAACAGGCAGACTATCGACATGCTCATGCAGCGGGGCGTGCGCGCACTGGACGAGGATAACCTGCCGCCGGCGCCGGCCACCATACTGATACGCGCCCACGGCGTCCCTCCCGAAATTATGGAGAGGTACAGGTCTTTGGGGTACGAGATTGTCGACGGCACCTGTCCCAAGGTCAAGACCGTGCACAAGGTTATCGAGCGGCACCGCAATCTGGGTTACGAGATTATCATCACGGGGGACGAGGGTCACGCCGAAGTTATCGGGCTTCTTGGCTACGCGGGTGACAGCGGGCATCTTATACAGGCGCTTTCGGATATTGACGCGCTGCCGCGCTTCGGCAAGATATGCCTTGTGTCGCAGACTACGTTCGACCGGGCGCTCTTTGACGAAATTGCCGACAAGATCAGGGACAGGTACAGCGGCAGCGACGTTGTTGTCAAAAAGACGATCTGTTCGGCTACGGACCAGCGTCAGGAGGAGACTCAGCGGCTGGCGCGCGCGGTTGACGCGCTGATTGTTGTGGGCGGCAAGAACAGCGCGAATACCCAGCGGCTTGTGAAGATTGCGCAGGAGTGCGGCGTCCACACGCAGGCGGTGGAGACCGAGGAGGAGATCGTGTGGGAGCCGCTCTCAGGGTGCAGGACGGTGGGGGTAACCGCCGGCGCGTCTACGCCCAACTGGATGATCAAGCGGGTTTGCGACCACCTGCAGTTTCTCAGCCATACCAAGGAGAGGAACGCCACCGGCGCCTTGATGCGGCTGCTTGACATCATGGCGAACCTGAACATCGTCGTTTCGGTGGGCGCGGTCGCGGCTTACTACGCCTCCTGCGTCATGCAGGGCATCCCGTTCTCGCCGGCGGGCGGCGCTATCGCGTTTTTGTATTTTATCTCCGCCTACCTGTGGAACGGCCTGAAAACCTTGAAGAGTACGCTGCACCTCGACATTTCAAAATACCGGTTCTATAACAAGTACCCCAAGCGGCTCTTTTTCCTCTCGGGCGCGAGCATCCTTGCCGTGCTGGCGACGGCGTTTTTCATCAATCCGCTGACGTTTTACCTGATGCTGTTCGCGGGTTTCGCCGGCTGGACCTACCATATCACCATCTTTCCGAACGGGTTACGGAAGCTGTTTCCGTACAAGAGCTTGAAGGATGTTCCGTCGTCCCGCGACCTGTTCGTTGCTCTGGCGTGGGCGACGATACTGACGTTTTTGCCGCAAACCATCAGCGGCGGCCTTGCCGTCAATCCGGCGACGCCGGCCGTTTTTGCAGTTATCTTCATACTGAGTTTCCTGCGTTCGCTGATTTTCGACCTGCGCGACATTGAGGGCGACAGGATAATGGGGCGCGAGACGCTGATTACGATTATCGGCGAGAAGCGCGCGCGCCGGGCCATATACATAATGATATGGGTCTGCGCGGGCCTGCTTGTGATGTCGCCGGCAGTCATGGGGTTGACGCCTTACTACTCTCCCGAGGTGATGCGGTTTCTGTTTTTGGTGCCGGCGTTAGTGTACGCGGCGGTGTTCGTGCGCCTCAACGCGCGGATCAGGCCCAACCACTCGGCGCTGTTTTGCCTGCTTGCCGACGGGCTGTTCTACCTTGCCGCGCTGGGGGCGTTTGTCTCCGTGAGCCTGATTGATAAATAAGAAAGGCTCGGTTTCAGTTCCGCGCCGCTTATAGATTCCACGATTAAATTTTTGCGCCCGTACCGTTCGGCGACATCACGGTTGTCGTGCAGTCGGGCGGTGCGGGCGCAAAAATTTAATCGTGCCTTCCCTAATCAAAAGTACGCAGCGGTGTTTAGCTGCAAGGCCCACGGCTTTCCGCCGAGGCCGCTTATGTACTCAATCAGCCCGATGTGGGCGCGCACGCCTACCGTAATGTTGTCGCTCACGGCTACTCCCGCGCCGATGGTCGGGCCTATCATGAAAACGTTACGGTTCGGATGCAGCACCCCGCTCTCTTCGCTCCCCTCTCTGCGTATCTTGCCGTAAACGCCAAAACCTGCCTGCGGGCCGAACTCTATGTAAATCGGCACGTCGTCGGCGACGGTGGCGGCGTTTATGCGGAGCAGCAGCGGGATCTCTATCGTGTGGAACTCTACCTCCACTTCATACATCGGCCAGTAGTGCTTGTCCGAGTTGTCCTCTTTCTTGTTTACGTAACTGCCGTAGGCCTTGTACAGCGAGTACTGCAACTCGCAGGAGAGGCTGATGCCTGAGCGCTCGCTGACCTCGAAAGTGTAGGCTGCGCCCACGCTTGCCGAGAGCGACACACCGGGTTTTACCTCGCGGTAGGTGCTGCCATCGTTGAGGCTGAATTCGTTGTCGGGAACCACCATGATACCGTCGTGCCCGCCAAGGCCGCCTATGCCTATGCCGGCGCGGAGGCCGAAGCCGTTCGGCAGGGGGGCGCGGAACTTCAAAGGTTTCGCCGGGGCGGGGTTGACAATCTCTACGACTTCAATCTCCACCGGCACCTCAACAGGAACTTCCTCCTCGGGTTCGGTTTCGATGGCGACATCGCTCTCCTCCTCGGCCGGCACGGCGTCAGCGGCAGGGTCGGATTCCTCCGGTGTCGGCGCAGCCTGCTCAGCAGCAGCGGCGGCAGCGGCAACCCTTGCGGCCTCCTCAGCCGCTCTCGCTTCCTCAGCCCGCTTTGCCTCTTCGGCCTTCCTTGCTTCCTCGGCCCGCCTTGCCTCTTCGGCCTTCCTTGCATCCTCAGCCCGCTTTGCCTCTTCGGCTTTCCTTGCTTCCTCAGCCCGCTTTGCCTCTTCGGCCTTCCTTGCTTCCTCAGCCCGCTTTGCCTCTTCGGCCTTCCTTGCTTCCTCGGCCCGCTTGGCCTCTTCGGCTTTCCTTGCTTCCTCGGCCCGTCTTGCCTCTTCGGCCTTCCTTGCTTCCTCAGCCCGCTTTGCCTCTTCGGCTTTTCTTGCTTCCTCAGCCCGCTTTGCCTCTTCGGCTTTTCTTGCTTCCTCAGCCCGTCTTACCTCTTCGGCTTTTCTTGCTTCCTCAGCCCGTCTCGCTTCTTCCGCTTTCTTTGCTTCCTCGGCAGCAGTATCTCTGGCCGGCGGAGGTGGTGGCGGTGGCGGAGGTGCGGTTGCCTGTGCCGGTTGCTGCTGTGGCGGTGCCGCTGCCGCGGGTGCCGGCGCGGGCGGTGGTGGTGGCGGTGGCGCTGCTACTGCGGGCGCCGTTTCGGGTTGCTCTGATGCCGGTACTTCGTCGTCCGGAGCCGCTTCCGCTACATCCGTATCTTCCTCAACCGGTGCCGGAGTGGGAGGTGGGGGCGCGGGCCGTTGATTCTTAGCGGCCCTCTTCTCGTCGTCACGGGCTTTCTTGGCCGCTGCTTTGGCGGCTTTCTTAGCCTCAGCCTCAGCCGCCTTGGCCGCCCTGGCCTCTGCCGCCTTGGCTTTCTTCGCATCGTCAGCGGCCTTTTTGTTCGCCTTGGCCTCGGCAGCCTGAGCCTTCTTGACATCGTCGGCGGCCTTTTTCTCCTCGGCGGACATGGCCTGCTTCTTGCCGGCCTTGTCGTCAACAGCAACGGGCGCGGGCTCCTCGGCGGGAGGCTCTGGGTTGGCGGCCTTCTCTATCGCCTCGGTGTCGGGCTCGTCGAGTTCCATCAGCCTCTCCCACGCAGGCGCAAAATCGGCCGACGCGGCCAAAGAGAGACAAAATACTGCCGTTAATACTTGGATAACGAAAGAACGTTTCACGAGACACAGTCCTTTGATGATATTTTACATGATATATACATAATATATTATATGCGCGCCGGAGAGTTGGGAAAAAACGAAACCGGGCGTATTTTTTATGCGGCCGGGGGTGGTCAGGGCCGGCGGAACAGCCTTGGAACCAATGACGTAACGTACAGCCCAAGGGATACAAGGACGATCGTCGCGCCCGCCGCCGTCGCCAAATAGTAGGACAGTATCAGCCCAGAAAGGCACGAAACGAGCGATATCCCCACCGCGAAGAGCACGTACCGGCGTATGGACGGCGCGATATTCCGCGCCGCTGCGGCGGGCAGCACCAACAGCGAACTTATTACGAGAATGCCGATCCACTGGACGGCGACGGTCACGATGGCAGCGACGGTCATCGAAAAAAACATATCGTACCGCCCGACGCCTATGCCGCGGCTGCGGGCGAGCGGCTCGTTGAAGCTTATCAGGTAGAGGCGGTTGAAGAGCAGCACCCACACAACCGCTACAAACAGCAGCGCCGCCCCTATCATCCACAGGTCGGCAGCGGTGATGCTCAGCAAATCGCCGATAAGATAGCGCGAGTAGCGGGCGAACCCGCCTTGGCGCGAAAGAATTACAATGCCAAGCGCCATCGAGCCGGTCATCACCATGCTGATAACCGTGTCGGCAGGCACGCTGCCCGTGCGGCGCAAAAGCGATATGGCGCAGGCGAGGAACATCGCAAAGAGAAGCATCGCCGGCAGGGGCTGCGCGATGCCGAGGATTGCACCTATCGCTACGCCCGTCAGCGCGGCGTGGCCCATTGCGTCGGAGAAGAACGCCATGCGGTTGTTGATGACCAAACACCCCGGCAGCGCAAACAGCGGGGCGAGCAGGAATACCGCAAGCAGCGCATTCTGCATGAACGCGTACTGCGCCCACTCGTAAGGGAGTAATCCGCAAAGCGATGCCCAGGCGTTTGCCATTTGTCAACTCCGCCCTTCCTGATGATGGCTGACGCCGCCGTCCGTGAACCGTTCGCCGTAGATTACGGTTCCGAAGAACTCTTTCACGCGCTCGTCTCTCAGCACGTCATCCGGCGCCCCTTCGCATATTGCCGTCCGGTTAAAAAATATCAGCCGGTCGGCGTAACGTGCCGACCTCAGGAGGTCATGCGATACCATCACCACCGACATATCGTACTTCGCCCGCAGCTCGCTTATCATTGCGTAGAACAGGTTCAGGCCGGTAGCGTCAACCCCGCTTACGGGCTCATCCAACAGCAGGATATCGGGGCGCGGGCTTAGCGCAAGCGAGAGAATAACGCGTTGCAGCTCGCCGCCTGACAGGCACCCCAACCGCCGCGATATCAGGTGCGCCGCGTCAACCGCGGAGAGTGAATCGAGCGCAGTTTTACGGATGTTCCTGTCCCTGAACAGCCACCGCGGCTTCGACGTCAGGCACAGGGCGAACAGATCCTCTACGGTCATTGGCGCGGCGGGGTCGAAAGCGATTTTTTGAGGAACGTAGCCGATGCGCGGCTTCATACTCGGCGTGGCAGCGGTTGTGCTTTTATTTGTGTTGATGCCAGTATTGATATCCGCGCCAACATCACCGTAGCGGTGAAAAAATATCTCGCCCGTAAACGGTATTTCGCCTGCGATTGCCCGAAGCAGTGTCGTTTTCCCCGCGCCGTTTGGGCCGGCGATCACCGAAAACTCGCCGCAGTGAAAATGCAGGTTGACATCGTGAATTATCCTCGTATTACCCGCCGACACCGAGAGGCCGTTTATCCGCGTACAGCACCCGCTGCACGTGGCTGCCGCATGCGCCGGTGATGATGGTACCGGTTGCTCAGGTGACTCCGACGTCATCACTTTAACGCTTCCGTCAGTGTTGATATATTCTTCTTCATCGCATTGACATACGCGTCCTTATCATCCGGCCCCGACACGATCATGTCCAACTCAAATATCGGCACGCCCGTCTCCGCGGATATCGTTTTTGAGGCTGGGGAGTGACGGCCTTTTTCGACAAATATCGCCTTGGCCTTTTCCCGCTTAATGGTGTTGACAGCCTTGATAATCTCCGCCGCGCCCGGCTCTACCCCCGCTTCCCGCTCGACAGTTGCCGCCACCTTCATAGAAAACGCCTCTGCGAGGTAAATAAAGCCGCTGTGCGATATTACGATGTACCGGTTGACAGCGGTTGACAGCTCGTTGTACGCGGCCGCTGTCAGCGCAGTAAGCCTGTCGGTGTACCGGCGCGCGTTATCCGCATAGATATTCGCGTTGACGGTGTCCCACTCAGCTAACTTCTCGGCGATGTGCGTTATCTGGCGGATGTGGTTATCAATGCTCATCCATATATGAGGGTCTAAGCAAATATCATCGCCCTTGTCTCTGTGGTGATGGTGATGTTCGTGATTATGATGGTTGTGGTGATGGCGCTTTTGCTTGGGATCATTAACGCATCCGCCGCCGGGTATCAGGTCACTCGTGTTGATAACCGTCAAATTTTCATTTGATGCCGCCGCCTTGTCCAAAAACGTATCCAACCCGATGCCGTTGATTATCAACACCTCCGCCTTTTCAAGCAGCACGGCGTCTGCCGCGGTCATCTGATAGTCATGCAGGCACCTCGCCGCCGCAGGAGCCATGTTGACGACACGTACACCCCGCACATTTTCGGTGACGTTAAGCGCGGCGATGTACATTGGGTAGAACGACGCGGCGATGACCCTGTCGTCAGCCGCGGCAGCCTGCGCCGCCGCCTCGCCGCCCTTTTTATCGGCGCACCCGATAACCATTAAGCATGCCAGAGGTAACAATAATGCCGGCGATATCAATACCGCCGGCACAAACCGTTTTACCATAGTGTCCGATATCCGCCGCTTAATCACTGAAATTGAAGCCGCCGAAACCGCCAAAATTACTCCCGCCGCCGTCACTGCTGCCGCTGTCACCGTCGCTGCTCTCTTCGATCTTTGGCACATCGGTACTCCTTGCGGGAAGCGGTGGCGTGCCTGTGCGTTTGGGGGTGGCGGATTCGATTTT
>Ga0123356_10008388_pt1 | contig 10274 bp, 4 predicted proteins | sample TergutEmb28metaG_2_FD_92546 | JGI IMG/M metagenome (GOLD analysis project Ga0123356, IMG submission 92546) | Embiratermes neotenicus P3 segment gut microbial communities from Petit-Saut dam, French Guiana - Emb289 P3 | ecosystem: Host-associated > Arthropoda: Insects > Digestive system > Gut ... | reverse complement strand
TGACCACAGCCGTGCATTCCGGGGTATCCAGCTTGGTCATATCACGGTTGCCATTATACCAGTTATGGCTTTCACTGGTGGCATTGTATGATCCTGCCGCGATATAGGGGTTGATATCCTTACCGGTAAAGCGCGCGCCAACCAGTTTGGGTGTATATTGGCTGTTGATGCGCTGTTTGTACAGGTAATCATTGCCGTCGGCGTTCTGATTGGGCACTAATAGTATCACCAAATCTTCCAGCATATCATCATGTAAGCCCAGCGCCACTTCGCGGGCGAAAATCAGCATGGCTTCCTTGCCTTCTACTTCGCCGGAGTGGATATTGCATTCCACCAGGGCTACTGCTTTGTTCGCCGGCACTTCGGCCGGGCTGGCGGGGGCGGGTTTGCCGATGATCAGCATCGGTACGGGTTGCGAGCTGGAAGTGCTCTGCGGCGTGGAACGGCCGGCGGTATAGCCGATATCTACCATTTTGATGCGGCCATCGCTAATGGCCGTCACCATTTGGCAGTATGAGTAAACTTCAGCGCTGGTGGTGGTTCTGGTCCAGCCGGAGGCTTCGACCGGTGTCAGCAAGTTAACGGGGAAGCTGGTAGGCGTGACCGTTACCCTTACTATGTCGCTGTAATATTTTTCCGTCACTTCCGGGGTGGCGGTGTTCGGCGTGTAGGTCAGCTCGGCATAGTAATAGCTGGCATGCGGGCCAACTACCGCCGGAACGGTCACACCTGTATTAGGCATGTAGTCATTGCCCATGGCATGAGGTATCGCTATGCCTTTATAAGCAGGGGTAGAGCTGCGGTACCATTGGAAAGTAACGGCTTTGCCGGTCTGGATGGCGGCGGTATCGGTGCTGATCCTACCGGTGGGGGAATTAGCGTCGCCGGTGAAGTATACCGCGTGCAGGGCCAAACGGCCGCCGGTTTCCACGGTTACCTCATCAAGACCGTCCTGCCATCTGCCCTCATAGCTCACTCTTATGGGGAAATTACCTACCGGTTTTTGCAGGGTGATATTCAAAGGCGTGGAGGGGGCTAGTATACCCCTTTGGCCAGCCGCCGGGGTGACTGCCGCCGCGGCAAAGGTCACAGCGGTATCAATACTCTTTTCTTCAAAGTTTTCACCCACGGTGAATTTCAGCGTTACCACCCTGACCGGGTTGAAGCAAGGCGCGCCCAGCAACATGTTCAGGGAAGGTACGCTGCGTAGGGATATTTTACCCGCGCCATCACTCTTGATTTCCGCCGCTAAACCGCCCAAATTAGCATAGCCGGCATATTCCAGCAAAGCGGCGTCATAGGCGATGGAGGCGTTGATTTGAGTATAGTTAATGTTGCCCTGAAGCATTACATCAACCAAAAGGGTATCGCCAAAGCCCACGGCGGTTTGCGCGGATTCCAAGGTCAGGAAGTAATTGGGTTTCGGAACCAGCTCTACCACCAGGCCGGCCGCGCCGCCGGAAGCTATGTTGATGTTTTTAGTGTAATAACCTTCCTTGCTGAAGATGATGTCTTTATCGTCGGCCAATACATCATAACTGAATAGGCCGCCCGCGCCGGAAGTTATGGGATTACCCATGCCGCCGACATTGGTCCAGCTTTGGAAGACGATACTGACGCCGCTGAGCGCTTGGCCGCTGATGCTGTCCACGACCTTGCCGGATACGACATTGGCGCCCAAGCGGGTATTCATTTCCATGGTATTGCTGGTTTGGCCGTCGCGCAGCATGACCCTGGTGGTGTCTACCGTGAATGGCATGCTGTTTACGCTGACATAACCTTCTCTGGTCAATTCGATATAATACTGTCCCTTAGGTATATTGCGTATCATATCGTCGCCATTGGCCGTGCCCACGCTTCTTACCTTTTCGCCCACCGCCGAGCCGTCCGACAGTTTTCTCAGCTGATAGTAGATGGTATTGGATTTGGTTACGGTGCGGATATGTACATCCTGGGTTTCAGTAAGGATAACGTCCTGACCGGTCACTACCTGGCTCGCCGGGCCGCCGAGGCCGAAAGCAAAGGTGCCTTCCACGCCGATTTTCGCGGTATTGGCCGGGTATACATAGTCTTCCAGGATCAGGTGGGGCTTTGTGCCCATGTTCAGATGCAAATCTTCAGTACGTTCCCCGTACAAATCATCTTTGGCAAATAATGTCAATTGAGTACCGTATTTCGAGGCCGCGCCGGCCACCTTTACGGCGATGCCCGCGAAATTCTTATCCGCGCTGTCGGTGGTGGCATAGACGGTGTATTTGCCTTCCGCGTCGGTCAGCACCGGGCCGCCCAGCACTTGATAGGCCTTGCCGATGCCCAGTACATATACTTCCACGCCGCCCAGCGGTACTTTGCCGCTGCCGTCGGAATTGACCGCGCCATAAATAGTGCCGCTGACCGGATACAGGGTACGTTGCAGTTTCAATTCAGCAACGGCGGTATTGGCGGCTGCCACGCTGAAAGCGCCGCTTACGCCTTTATCGTATTTGGATTTTTCGGCGGTGATATAATAGCCGCTGGCGGCGGGCACGCCCTTGATGAAGAATTTGCCGTCCCAGTCGGATTTGGCCGTACCGATCAGATTATCCGCGCTGTCGAACAGCTTCACTACCGATTCCACGCCAATCCATGATCCGGGGGCGGGGCCTGGGGTGTCGCAGACGATGCTGCCGCTTACGGTGTAAGTAGCAACGCTACCGACAGTGATCTTACCGCCGCTGCTCTTGATGCCGGGGGTAAATGTATTATTGGCGGTGGTATTGTACAGCGCGGCCAGTGTACCATTACCGTAAGTACCTACATCCTCAAAGCCCGCATCGCCCTTTTTGATAGTCTCGCCGCGCCAGTTGATCAGCGTGACGTCGGTGATGGTGGCATTGATAACAGAGTCTCCCAGAGCCACGCCATCTTTTACCCTAAAAGTCAAACTGAATATGGTATCTTTGTCTATCATTGGTCCGCCGTAAGTCTTAATTTCGATAATCCCTGTATCTGGATAGTTTATCAAGTTAGTGTTCGCAAAGATTTTTTCTCCGTTATCTATAAGATCAAATTTGTCTTGGTCATATTCAACCGTCATATTGAAGCCGGCCAATCCGCCCGGTACGGCTAGCGGGGTAGCCACGCGCTGAACCGTCGCGGATACGGTGGTGGCGTCATTGGGAGCGGGCGAGCCCAAAGTCAGGATATCGAAATCCACGGTGAAAGCCTGGCCGGCTGTGGCAAAACTATCGGAAGCCGTAAGCAGGCCCTGATATACATGCCGCGCCGCGCTGGTAGCTTTACCGGTATAAGCGATATTTACTTTATCGTAGAAAACATTGGACTCCAATATAGTGACGGTGAGGCCGATATGGGGGTCGCTCCAGGAGGAAACGCCGCCCACGCGCAGGCCATTGTCGCCGGTGACCACCTTCATGCCGCCCGCGCCATGGCCGGTTTCCCAGGTGGGGTTAGCAACATAGGATACCACCACGCCTTGCCTGGTGGCCGGCAAGCCGGTATAACGGCCTAGGGGATTGCCGTCGGCGCCCAGGGTTTTGCGGGATTCCAAGGTATAGAAGGTGGGGAAGGATTTAATGGCATTCGTTTCCCCGCCCACATAGACGTTAGTGAACCAGTCATACCAGTTATAATCCATTTTGAATGGGTTCCAGCCATTGGCCCAAACGATGCCGAAGGTATCGCGGGTACGCCATTCCTTGGGTATGACCACCATACGGGTTTTAATGCTGGGATCGTCGGCATATGAGCCGCCGTCTTTGCCAGGGGCGCTGCCCGCGGCGCGGATATCGATGGTGACATTGTCGCCCGGCATGATGACTTGGATCTCGTCGTCATAGAGCCAGCCCTGACGGAATTTACGCCAGATGGGAGGATCGGGCGATACCGAGGACATATTGCTGGCCATAACGCCCCAGTTGCCCACGCCGCTGGCCGCCGCTTCGCCGGTATTATTGGCGATGCCGCCATAGCTGTAGTCGTCGAACATGCCCAGGCCATGGGTCAATTCATGGAAAGCATTGCCCACATTGGGAGAGATGCTGGCATTACCGGGGTTGACTATGCCCTTCATGCCGAAGACGCCAGAACCGACCATACGGCCGCCCGGGGTCAGCACGCCCGGCACATGGCGGTATTCGCTGTCGCGCTGGGTCAGCGCCTGTTCATTGAAGGAATACGAGGCCATGATGCCGCCGCCGCCCTGGAAGCCCAGACGGTAACCGAAGGCGTTAAAGGGGGTGATGATATAAAGGAAACCGACGTCTTCGATATTCGAGCCTTTGCCCAATATTTCCGAGGTAAGGCCCACTTCCTCTAACTGCTCGACCGCCGCGAAAATGGCCGCCTGATAGAGCCTGGCGAAGACGCGGTAATCCTCACAGTCGGCGGGACCCGCGGAGGAGAAGGAGAATATGGGCCCGTCGATGTGGAACCAAGGCGCCCGTTCTTTGGTCGTGTCGATGCCTTTTGCTGTGGCGAGCCTTTCATTGAGCAGTTCGACATCAACTTCCATCCTGCCCATGGACTGCTCTTCAAGGATTTGCTTGATACCTTTGGTTTCCTGAGCGGTAGTGCCCAGCCAAGTGAATTTGGGATTGGCTTTTAAAGCTGTGGTGCCCAGGAATTGGCTCTGGAAATGGATCTGCGGATCGGAATAGTCGTAAATAGTGCCGCCGAAAGCGGATTTGACCACGTTGCGGTGCCTGCCATAGGGTATCTGCATATCACCGGCCGCGTCGGTGAAATCCACAGCGATAGCATAGAGTTTCAGCTTGCTCTTATCCGTGGGGCCGAACAGATAGCCGCCCTTGGCAAAGAGAGGGTCTTCCACGCCATTGGTGATGATCGGGCCGTATTTGGTACCCGGTCCGAACTCCCTGACGGTATCGGCGTCTTCCGTGCAGTACTCGCCATGATGCGGGTCGTCGATCACGAATTGGCGTACGATATCCGCGTCCGCCGGTTCGGCGGCCAAAGCAATTTGACTAATGCCAAACAGCAGCATCACCCCAGTTATCAGTAGCAGTAGCAGTAACTTTTTCTTGATCATTAGTTATATACCTCCTTGTAATAATAAGTGTCGCTAAGAATAATTATTCATTCGCGTGATCTTATTATATAGTTTGGCGGTAACATTTTTGGTTACAAAATAGAAACTTCATGCAGATATTGCATTATTCAGTGAACCACTGTATAATCGAAATTGTATGAAAAATAGTAACGAGGTGTCGATAATGGAATTTGATTGTATTACTCCACTGGATAACGATCATGTGTAGGAGGTAAACTAAATGGAAACCATGAAAAACGATCTAATCGTGTACAAAGAAGCAGCGCAGATAATTAAAAATGCTATTTTGCAAAGCCGTTATCGGTCTGCTTCAAACGCTAATGCCGAAATGTTGAAACTCTATTACGGCGTGGGAAAATATATCTCCATAAACACCCGCGCAGAAAAATGGGGAACCAGCGCGATTGAAGCCATATCTGAGCAGCTTCAGGGCGAAATGCCAGGTTTACATGGATTTTCACCGTCAAATATAAAGAATATGCGAATATTTTTTGAACAATGGTCATCTGAGTTTGAATCAAATCGGCAGTTACCGACTGCCGATTTTGATAATGACAAGACCGATGATGGACTTTCGATAATTCGGCAGTTACCGACTGCCGAATTAGGCGATACAAAGCATATAGCGTTTCTTAGAGTAGGTTTTACCCATCACAGAGAAATTTTGAGAAAATGTAAAACCGTCGAGGAACGCTGGTATTACATCCTGCGCTGCGCGGATGAGTTTTGGAGCGTTACAAATCTGAAAAATCATCTTAATGCCGACGATTATACGTCGTTTGGTAGTATACCCAATAATTTTGCTCTTACGATTCCCGATGGACATACCGCCGCTATCGCCATGCGTTCTTTCCGAAATGAGTACCTATTAGATTACGTTGACATACGGGAACCGGATGATTATAGGGAACGCGATGTGGAAAACGCTATTGTCTCTGATGTTAAGAAATTCATCATGTCAGCAGGTGAAGGATTTTGTTTTATTGGAAATCAGTATCGTTTGCTTATTGATGAAGAAGAATTTTTTGTGGACATGCTTTTCTTTAACCGAAACTTACATTGTCTTGTCGCTTTTGAGCTTAAAAAAGACAAGTTCCGCCCCACTGATCTGGGACAGCTTAGCTTTTACTTGTCAGCGCTGGACAAGTATGTACGAAAACCGGACGAAAACAATACCATTGGAATTCTTCTGTGTCAGGAAATGAATCAGACCGTAGTGGAATTAGCGGTTCAGGATTATAACAAGCCGATGGGTATCGCCACGTATCGTCTTGGAACGGGAATACCTGACCCTTATTCATCTTTGATTCCGTTGATTGATGGGGTTCAGCAAATTGTAGCAGAAGATGGAGATAAATAACCTTTACTCCCCCATCGCCCCATCAATAGCCAATTCAACAATCATATCAATCACCTGGTCAAATGTCATACCGATAGCCTTCAGCATATTGGGGAAGCGGCTATGCGCGGTAAAACCGGGTATGGTGTTCACCTCGTTAAAAAGGATTTCGCCCGAAGGGGTCAAAAACATATCTACCCGCGCAAAGCCGCTGCAGCCCAAGGCGGTGTAAATCGTTTTCGCCACAGTGGTGATTTCAGCGGCTTTTTCTTCGCTGATGCGCGCCGGCACATGAAAAACGGTTGTTTGTGTGTGGTATTTTTCCTGATAATCAAGAAAACCGCCGCTGAGCTCAATTTCGTCAATACAGCCAGTGATCAGGCTGTCCGTGCCCAAAATGGCGCAGCCTACTTCGTAGCCGGCGACGCTTTCTTCGATAATAATTTCGTCGTCATAGGCAAAAGCCAGTTTTACGGCGTCACTTAAGCCATCGGCGCTGAGGACCCGGGTGATGCCCAATGATGAACCGGCTTTGAGCGGCTTGACAAATAGCGGATAGCCCAGATCATCCGCTTGCGCCGCATAATCCGCCGCCGCGGTTTGCTGCCGCAAGGTGAAGGAACGGGCCGCGCGCACGCCGGCTGCCGCGGCGATTTTATGCGCTTTGTCTTTATCCATGCACAGCGCGGAAGCAAGCGTTTTACAGCCAATGATCGGTATACCCGCCAGCTCCAACAGCCCTTGTACTGTGCCGTCCTCGCCGTTTTTGCCGTGCAGCACGGGCAGCGCCGCCTCCAGCCGTATGGAACGGGGCTGATTTTGCTCAAAGATCACAACACCGTGAACCGCCCGATCCGGGGAGATGATAGCTTGCCGGCAATCGGCGCTATCATGCCAGGTATCGGCGATTATTTTCTCGGTGGCGCCGGTAAAATACCGCCATTCGCCGGAGCGTGTAATGCCCAGCATCAGCACTTCATACTTTTCGCTATCCAGATGCGTGATCACATTATAGGCGGATTGCAGGGAAATACTATATTCCGGCGAGCAGCCGCCGAAAATCACGGCTATTTTTCTTTTGCTCATATTTTCTGTCTCCTTCCTCGCTGATTGGCGTATAGTCGGGAAGCTGATAACCTATGACGCAAACATTTCTATATAGCAGGCTTTCCGAACATAACTTGCGCGTGACGCTGTCTATTTCGCGGCGGTAAATGGAAATTTCTTGCCGCACCACGCCGTTTTCGCGAAAATATGCCAAGTCTTTACCCTCGATTTCGTAAATAGCAGGCAGAGCCCTATCCGTATAGAGCATACCGCTGATATTGGCGCCACTAAAATCAATACCGATTTGAAAAGTGGTATCCGTTTCATTGGTCACCTTCAGATCCAGCCAGCCCTCGCTGACCGTGGCGTCCATGCCTGTTCCCAACGATGTGGGGAAGCCTTGTATACGATGCGTATGCCTTTCGGCAATAGTAAGCGGGGAATGCAGGAATAGCCAAAACAACAGATTGCTCATTTGGCATAAGCCGCCGCCGGCGGAAATGCCCAGTTGGCCGTTTTTAAAAACCAAGCCGTCTTTATATGGCGTATGTTTATTGGCATGGCGCACCGCCAGCCAAAAGGAAAATGTTTCCCCCGGCTTGATCAACAGGCCGTTCAAGGTGTTGGCGGCCAGTTTGAGATTATAAACCTTGTTCTCCTGATAAATCATGTCGAAACCGGTATCGGCATTATAGAGGCCGTGTTCCGAGAAACATAATTTATGCGGCAGGCATTGATCCTGTATCGTTTGTGCATAAGCGCGGCCATCGCGGCGCATGGCGGTATAAAAAAACGCTTTTCTTTGCGCTACCCGTATTGGCAGCAAAAACGGGAATTTTTGCGTGATCATATATGGATGCACCTCCTTTATTTGGTTGCAGGAAACAAAAAAGCCAACTCTTTCTGGTATTAAGTCTACCAAAAAAGAATAGGCTGTTTTTAAACTTTGTACGCATAAATTACTAAGAAAAAGTGAAGATTCTGTTAAGAAATACAATGTAGCTTGTCATTGCGAGCAAAGCGAAGCAATCCAGCGTATTGCAAAGCTGGTCATTATGGATTGCTTCGTCGCTTCGCTTCCTCGCAATGACAGGTTAATAAAAACGCCATTAAGGCAAAAGCTTACACTAGCGGCAGTTCCACGGTGAATGTGGTGTATTGGTCGTCGCTGGCGGCATGGATTTGACCGCCATGCTGTTGTACGATTTCTTTGGCTATCGCCAGCCCTAGCCCCGCGCCGCCGGCGCCGGAGGAACGGGCGTCGTCTAAGCGGTAAAACCTTTCGAATATGGTGTCGAGTTTGTTTTGCGGGATGTTGCCGGCATTCTTAAAGGCTATGGTAGCCATTGGCCCGGCGATGTCGGCGCTTATGTCGATGATGCTGTTATCCCCGCTATAGGCGGCGGCGTTTTTCATGATATTATTGAATACCCGCGCCAGTTTATCAGGGTCGGCGTATACCGTTAAATCCTCGGCGGCGTGAATGACCGCCTGTTTGCCATGGGCGGCCAGCAGCGGATAGAATTCATCCGTCAACTGTACCAGCATATAATAGAGGTCGATCTGTTTTTTGGCGAGGATGATCGTTTGGAAATTATAGCGCGTTATCTCAAAAAATTCGTCGATAAGCTGCTCCAGCCGATAGGCTTTGTCCAGCGTGATACGGGTATACTTAGCCTTTTGCTCAGCCGGCATGTCGGGCGCTTCATCAAGTAAGCTCAAATAGCCGATTACCGAGGTGAGCGGCGTTTTTATATCATGCGCCAGATATATGATCAAATCATTCTTACGCTGCTCGGCCTCCTTGGCTAAGGCAGCATTCCGCAATACCTCCTGCTTGGCCTGGTTCATACGTATTTCCACCTGTTTGAGCTCATCGGGCAGCTCGATGATGTTTTCCCCCGGCTCTACCAGAACTCCGCTGGCCGCGACGATAGTGTCGATAAAGCCGAGTGTTTTGCGCCAGTAATGGCTGAAAATAAACACAAAACCGATCAGGCTGGCCAGGAAGGTGATGATAACAGCATTATTGTCTATCATCTTAAAAACTCTGTAAAGCGGATCCTGCGGCTGCCAGATGAATTGGCCCAAGGTTATTTTAAATAATATCAGAACAAATATAATAACGGCGATATAAATGGTTAAGGTTATGAAAAACCTGCTGATTATCGATTTGGAAATCCCGCTGCCAAACCTGCCTGTTACGCTATTTTTCAATTTTATAGCCAACCCCCCATACGGTTTTGATATATTGCGGATTATCAACGGTATCATTCATTTTTTCACGTAAGTGCCGGATATGGACGGTGATGGTATTATTGCTTTTGCTAAAATACTCGTCGCCCCAGATTTTATGAAACAACTGCTCGGAACTGACTACATTCCCCTGATGCTCGCACAGTATTCGCAGGATGGAAAATTCCGTAGGCGTCAGCGGTAGGGGCTTTTCATTCAATAGCGCTTGATGCGTATTCACGTCGATTACCAGGCCGGAATGGACAATAATGCCGCTATCGTCATTCGTCGCTGCAGCGCTGTATTTTTTATAGCGGCGCAATTGAGCCTTGACCCGCGCCACCAGTTCCAGCGGGCGGAAAGGTTTGGTAATATAATCATCCGCGCCGAATGTCAGCCCGGTGATCTTATCCGTTTCCGCGTCTTTGGCGGTCAGCATGATGATCGGGTAGTTGTGTTTCTCCCGTATTTTTTGGCATATGGAAAGGCCGCTGACGCCGGGTAGCATAATATCCAAAATGGCGATATCCAGTTCGGTGGCTTCGATACATGCCAAAGCTTCCATGGCGGTGTAAAACTTAT
>Ga0123356_10008386_pt1 | contig 10276 bp, 7 predicted proteins | sample TergutEmb28metaG_2_FD_92546 | JGI IMG/M metagenome (GOLD analysis project Ga0123356, IMG submission 92546) | Embiratermes neotenicus P3 segment gut microbial communities from Petit-Saut dam, French Guiana - Emb289 P3 | ecosystem: Host-associated > Arthropoda: Insects > Digestive system > Gut ... | reverse complement strand
GGATCGCGCACACGTTCTGCGATTCCAAGGTCGCGGGGGTCGCAAAGCAGAAACAGGGGGGCAATGTACCTGATAAGGGTACCCGCGCCCGAGAGAGCCATTCCCGCTTCTTTTTCTCCAATTTTGTCCAGAGCCTTCCCCCCTGCGCTTTCTTTTGGAAAAATCAGGGCTAGACCTCTTGTCTGGATTTCTTCTTCGGGTAAATTTATATCGCCGTATCCAATGTTTTGTTCATTGCCTGTTTTGTTATCAGCAGTTTTGATATCGCTGAACCTTAACTTTTTAAACTTTGTTACCTGGGAACGCACAAGAACATCGGATAAAACGCCGTGTCCGCCTGAATAATCAAACTTCTCGTCTTCTGTTAGTACTTTTATATCTGTTTTTACAACGCCGTCGGTATAATAATTTACATCCGCTTCCCTAACATGGCACTTTCTGTTTTCTATATCCAGTTCTTCAACAATGTATTGCCTGCCGCGATGAATATAAACAGCATTCACAAAAATCATTTCTTTTGCGCTTGGTCTGTCCATTTCGCCTATTACAATATTTCTGCCTTCCGTTACATCGATAATCACAACATTGTCTGCACCTGCGCTGCGAAGACTCACTCCTTCGGCAGGATATGAGCGATCCGCCCAATGCCATTTTTCGGCAGTGTGACGCACTATACCCGCTTCTTCCAGATATTCCAAAGCTTCTTTTGCATTGTCGCCGTAACTGTCCAAACCTTTTTCCAGCTCTTCATCGATAAAGGGCAGTTCAAAACATGCGCACTTTACATGATCTGTCAAAATATAGGGATTATCAGGATCGACATGAGCTTCTTCCGCGCTCTTTCTAAAAAACCACTCCGGATCATTCATTATATATTGATCGATAGGCGAATTTGTCGCGATAAAAACAGAAACAGAAGTGCCGCCTCTTCTTCCCGCCCTGCCCGATTGCTGCCAAAAACTGTTAAAAGATCCGGGAAAACCTGCGACAACAGAAGCGTCAAGGCCGCCAATGTCTATCCCCAATTCCAAAGCGTTAGTCGAAACAACACCATGAATGCTGCCGCCGCGAAGCCCTTTTTCGATTTCGCGCCTTTCGTTGGGCAAAAAGCCGCCTCTGTACGCTTCTACTCTTATGCGTGAATTATCGTTATATATATTTTTTAAATCTTCATTAACATAGGAAGCTGCAACTTCTGTTCTTATTCTGGAATGAGCAAAAAGAATCGTTTTTATTCCCGCTTTTAATAATTCTATCATCCAGCGGGGACTTTCTATTACAACAGAACGGCGAATTCCCTGTACTTTATCAACTAACGGCGGATTGTATAGAACGATTCTTTTTTCTCCGCGCGGAGAACCGTTTTTATCTACAAGTTCTACATCCTGCCCTATCAAAGATTTTGCAAGCTGCGAAGGGTTCGCAATTGTAGCGGAACACAGAATAAACTGAGGTTTAGCGCCGTAAAAGGCGGCAATGCGGCGCAAACGGCGGATTACATTTGCGACATGGCTGCCCATAACTCCCCTATACGCGTGCGCTTCGTCAATTACTATGTATTTTAAATGAGAAAAGAATTTTATCCATTTTGGATGATTCGGTAAAATACCTGCGTGCAGCATATCAGGATTCGATATTATTATTCTTCCGCTGTCCCGCGCTGAAATTCGCAAAGATTCGGGCGTATCTCCGTCATAAGTTGACACTTTTATGTTTAATTCTTCACTGCCGCCGACAACTTCATTTAGTTCGGACTGCTGATCCTGAGAAAGCGCTTTGGTCGGGAAAAGGTAAAGGCAGCGGGCATTTTCATCGTTTAAAAGGGTATGAAGACATGGTAAATTATAACAAAGGGTTTTACCTGAAGCTGTGGGTGTAACGACAACTACGTTTTTTCCGGAATTTGCTGTTTCCCAAACCTGCGCCTGATGTATATATAATTGGTTTATTCCTCTTTTATTAAGAGCTTTCACTATTCGCATGTCCAAATCTTTGGGAAACGGCGCAAAAGACCCTTCCTGAGCCGGTATAAGCCTGTTTATAACAATATTTGGTGTAAATTCAGAGTTATTTAGCAGATTGTCAAGTTTTTCGCCTGCATTCATTGGTTTATTTTACTCTGTTTTGTTAGTTCTGTGAATATGATATTTTGTATTTTTATTCAAAAATCGATTAAACATTTGACAAAAAATGAGAAAGTATATATAATGTGTCAAAATCTGAAGGAGGAAAAAAATGGCTGATGTTTTGTCCATTATTTTGGGGGGAGGCAAAGGAACTCGTCTGTTTCCATTAACCCAGTTTCGTTCAAAACCGGCAGTCCCTTTTGGCGGCAAGTATCGTCTTGTCGATATACCTATTTCAAATTGTATTAATGCGAATTTAAGGCAAATATACGTTGTTACCCAGTTTAATTCGGCGTCTCTTCACCTGCATATCGGACAAACTTATGTCTTTGATTCCTTCACAAACGGCTTCGTTGAGATTCTGGCCGCCGAACAGACATTTGAACATTCCGGCTGGTACGAAGGAACCGCGGATGCAGTAAGAAAGAACTTTCCTCATTTTAGAACGCAAAATCCGTCATATTATGTAATACTTTCCGGCGATCAGCTTTATAGAATGGATTTAAACGAACTCCTAAAAAGCCATATCGATTCACAGGCTGCCATTACAATCGCCTGTACGGGTGTAACCCGCGAAAATGCGAGCGGTCTTGGTATTCTAAAAGTAGACAAAAAAAATCAGATTACCGAATTCCTGGAAAAACCGGGGCCCACAAAAGATATTTCAGATTTTAAGGCTCCGGCTGAACTGCTTACAGAAAAAAACAAAGACGACTGCTTCCTTGCTTCCATGGGTATTTATGTTTTTAACGCAAAAGCGATGGATGATTGTCTTGCCAACGAATTAACCGACTTCGGCAAAGAAGTTATTCCTGCCGCTATCAGTAAACTAAAAGTAAACGCTTATCTCTTTGACGGTTACTGGGAAGATATCGGAACAATTAAAAATTTCTATGACACAAATCTTGAATTAACCACTTTAAAACCAAGATTCGATTTCTACGATGAACACAGACCTATTTTTACGCATATGCGCAATCTTCCGCCTTCCAAAATAAACTTTTCCAATATGAATCAGTCTATTGCCGCGGAAGGATGTATCATAACAAATGCCAATATTACCAATTCCATTGTTGGTATCCGCACATTAATCGAGACAGGTTCAAGCCTTAACGGTGTTGTTTGTATGGGCGCGGACTACTATGAAACTGAAAAGCAAAAGAATCATAACGCAGAGGCAAGAATTCCCAATGTAGGAATAGGCCGCGGCGCAATCATTAAAGGCGCAATCATCGATAAAAACGTATGCGTTGGTGAAGGCTGCAGAATCGGCGTGGATGACATAAAAAGAGTCGATGGAAATTACGGTCATTACTATATCGTAGACGGTATTATTGTAATTCCCAAAAATACAATTCTTTATCCGGGAACTGTAATTTAATTGTTTCGTAAATTTGCAGTAATTGTTTTATTATTCTCGGTATTGTCATGCGCAAAAAGCAGAGCTTCGAATGAACCTGCGCAGGAAACTATTATAGAACCTTTTTATGCCGACCTATATTATATTTTAAATAACGCAGACCCTTTCCTTTATATTCTTGTAGATAAAGAACGCGCTCTTTCATCGGACTATGAGCCCGAAGATTTAGTCGTACTGCGAAACGCTTCGTATAGAGTAAACAGAAACGACCTCTCTTTAAGAGAAATAGCCGCCAACAGTCTTGAAGAAATGGCGGCGGCAGCCCTCGCCGATGGAATTACTTTGGTCGTATCATCAACATACCGTTCATACAGTTATCAAGCGCAGGTTTATGAACGCTGGGTAGGTCAACTGGGCAGAGCCCAGGCAGACAGAGTCTCTGCGCGTCCCGGTCACAGCCAGCACCAGCTTGGGTTAGTTGTAGATTTTGGTTCCATTACAAATGATTTCGCGCAGACTCCGCAAGGACGCTGGGTTGAAGCCAATGCTTCAAGGTTCGGCTGGTCTCTTTCATACCCGCAAGGCTACGAAGAAATAACAGGATATAGCTGGGAAAGCTGGCATTACCGTTATGTAGGAAGAGACTTAGCGCATTTTATTGACACTTACTTTAACGGGATTCAACAACATGCTCTGCTTTTTCTGCATACTCATCTGAATGAACAAATTCTTCCGTAACATTGTTTTTTGCGCGAATTTTTATAGCGCCGTTTTTTGCATCCGCTGTAAAGACTGCGCCCGGGTTCCAGCCGCCATCCAGTATAAGTTCTGACAACCGGCATTCCAGTTCCTTTTGAATCGTACGGCGCAATGGACGTCCGCCGAATTTTGGATCCCAGCCTTTTTCTACAAGAATACGTTTTGCCGCGGAAGTTATTTTCAGGTTAAATTCCTGCTCTGCAAGACGATTCGACAATTCGTTTAATTCAATGTCAAATATTGATTCTATTTGTTTTTGCGTTAACGGATTAAAAACAACAATTTCATCGACCCTGTTAATAAACTCGGGGTTAAATATTCTGCGTAATTCTGACATGGCGGCAGATTCTATTTCACCTGAACTCATAAGCCCGGAGCCGGATGCAAAACCAAGCCTTGAATCTTTTGTTATTTCCCTTACGCCTGCGTTACTTGTCATTATTATTACGGTATTTCTGAAATTAACGGTATGCCCCAAACTGTCGCGCAGTTCTCCTTCTTCCATAACCTGAAGCAGAAGATTAAAGATATCATGATGGGCTTTTTCAATTTCGTCAAATAAAATAACACGATAGGGATTTTTGCGTATTTTTTCCGTGAGCATTCCGCCTTCTTCGTAGCCTACATATCCCGGCGGCGCGCCTACAAGGCGTGAAGCGTTGTGCTTTTCCATAAAGTCCGACATATCAATACGAACAAGAGCTTCTTCGTCCGCAAACAGGTACTGCGCAAGTTTACGCGCAAGCAATGTCTTTCCAACGCCTGTAGGACCAAGAAATATAAATGAACCCATAGGCCTGCGCGGAGAAGATACTCCGGCTCTGGAACGCTTAATAGCAGACGCGATTCGTTTTACCGCATCATCCTGCCCTACTACGCTTTTATGCAGTTCGTCTTCTATTTGTAAAAGTCTTATTGATTCTTTTTCTTCCAAATGCATTACAGGAATTCCTGTCGCTTCCGTTACAATACGGCGTACATCATCTTCTGTAACAACAGGTCTTTCATTTCTGGAAGCGCGTTCCCATGCTGCATGGGTTTCTTCAAGACGCGCTTTTAACGAGCGTACCCTGTCTCTGACTTCTGCGGCTTTTTCATAATCCTGAGTGCTTACATACGCATTCTTTTCATCGCATAGTTTTGCAATCTCTTCTTCAAGACCTGTAATTTCCGGCGGCTGTTCCCTGTTTTCAAGTTTTCGCATTGCGCCAGCTTCATCGATAATATCGATAGCCTTGTCCGGCATAAAACGTCCCATTATATAACGCTGCGCAAGTTTTGCCGCCAAAACAACAGAATTTTCCGAGTATCTAATCTGATGATGTTCTTCATATTTTTTTTGTATGCCTTTTAAAATTTCCAGCGTTTCATCAAAAGACGGTTCGTTTACAACTACTGCCTGAAAACGTCTTTCAAGCGCCGCGTCTTTTTCAAAATGTTTTCTGTATTCTGCAAGTGTCGTGGCTCCAATACAGCGTATCTCTCCGCGGGAAAGTCCGGGTTTAAGCATATTTGACGCGTCCAAAGTTCCTTCCGCGCCGCCTGCCCCGATTATCGAATGTATCTCGTCTATAAAAAGAATAATATTTCCGGCCTGACCTACTTCGCGCAGTATTTTTTTTATGCGTTCTTCAAACTCTCCGCGGTATTTTGTTCCTGCTACTACAAGACCCATATCAAGACACAGAATGCGTTTTCCTGCCAAAGCATCAGGCACGGCTTCGCTTGTTAAAAGCTGCGCAAGTCCTTCTACAATAGCGGTCTTTCCGACTCCGGGCTCTCCTACCAAAATAGGATTATTCTTTGTTCTGCGCGCCAGAATACGAACAGCGCGGCTGATTTCATCTTTTCTGCCGACAACAGGATCTATCTTGCCTGCTCTTGCCATGGCTGTAAGATCACGCGAAAAAGTATCCAGTACAGGAGTAAGAACAGGATAATTTGCGGGTTTTATTCTTGGATGGCGTTCTGTTTCAACGCCTGTTTTATGAGAAGCGCGTTCCCTGTGAACATAAAACGGCTGATACCTTTCTGCAGGCACAAAATTTTCGTTTCTGGATGACGGCTGATTAAATGTTGTTTGAATTATTACCCTCATCATGTCGGTGTCAACCGCGCGCTGATTAAGGTAAACCTGTACGCTAGAATCCTGTTCGCGCATAGCAGCAAACAAAAGATGTTCTGTTCCGAGGTAATCGCTTCCCATGCCTCTTGCTTCTTCCGTTGCAACATCCAGCATATTTTTGGTACGTTTGGAAGGCGGAACTTCTCCCCTGATTATTAAGCCTGGGATCCTTGGAATAGAGCTTTCCAGAATATGCCTGAATTCGGGTATATCGATCCTAAGGAACATAAGCGCTTTACAGGCGGTTCCGCCGCCTTCTTTAAGCATGGCAATAATAATATGTTCCGGCAAAAGCTGATCCGAGTTGAATCTCTTTGCTTCTTCCTGAGCATTTGCAGAAAGAAGACGCTGTACCCGATTTGTTAGTCCTTTAAACAAAAAAGCACCTCTTATTTATATTATAATCAAAATATCAAAAAATTCAATGAATAGAGCCGGGATTAATTCTATCGCCTTCACGTACGCCGGCTCTGGAAAACCAACCCTGCGGCACTTCCAGTGCATAACGCGCTGAACGGCTGGATAATACGCTGTTTTCATCACGGGGATACAAATCTTTTATATCGATGATTCTGCCGTCAAACGTTATGTACGCGATAGATAACGGTATATAGGTATTTTTCATCCAGAAAGATAAAACCTGATCTGTTTCAAAAATAAAAAACATACCTTCGCCGTCAGGTAATTTTTCCCTATACATAAGGCCTTGTGTTCTTTCTTCATGCGTACGGGCAATTTCTGCCTTTACAACCGCAATAACCTGCCCGTCCCTTTCTATCAAAATCTCCTGAACAGGAAGCTTCTGCGAATTACACGAAACAAGAAAAACAACAAAAAGAAAGAATAACCACAAAGGAGTAAAAGGCGCACGAAGGAGAGAAAAATATATGCAATTATTCCTTTGCGCGACTTTGTGCGACTTCGTGGTAGAAATTCCTGTATTAGAATTCATTTAGGAAGTCCTGGCGGAGTCTTACATGGCCGGATTCTATCAATCCGGATTCGTTTAAAATGTCGTTGAATACTGTCCTGTCAATATACTTAACGGTTAAAGGACGTTCTATTGCTACTCTGGTTTCTTCGGTTTCCCACACAGCCATTCTTGGGTCAAGGTAACTGGGTTGTCCGTATCTTTCTACAAATTGGGTGAATACAGAATAATGATCGATTATTTCGGTATTAAGGGAAAATGCCATTATGTAAACTTCCCCGTCGCGCAGCTGAAAAAAAGCGCGTCTTATAAAAGACGAACCTGTTGTTTCTACAAGGCTTTGTTCCCTTTGCGGTAAAAAAGATACATCCCTGTCACCTCTAAAGTGAAAAAGGGAATCCCTTAAAAGATTGGTCTTTAGTTCATCAAGGCTCATGCCAAGTGAAAGCTGCCGAAACTGCCTGGGCAGCTCATTTTCGGAAGTTTCGCCGTCAGTTGCTTCCTGCGCAAAGAGGCCTGCCAATACGAGAAAAAAGACAATAAATATAAAGAAGTGTTTCTTGTTCATTACCTTAATTATCGGTTTTTTCCCGGGTTTTTTTATCGATATAACAGACAACAACAACAGATAACAGGCTTAAGCCAGAGGTTTATTTCCCATACGCACTTTTTCCAATTGCTGCATTTTCTTAAAGTATGCGTTTTGTTTGGATATTTCTTTTACGTCTTTTATGAATAATTTTTCGTTAAGTATCTGGAAAGCATGGTTTTCCATCAATTTTTTGCCGTAAATCTGTCCGTCTCCCTGACTTAGTCCTACCATGTTTACAAGCTCTTTTAGTCCAAAATCGAAAGAATAATTGGTCGCTGTGTTAATATCGATTTTTTTCTTGTCTATCTGGATTTGAAGCATATCATACATACGTCCAAGGGGTTCGTTTATCTGGGTGTTCGCAAGCTGTCTGTAAATAAGCCAAATCCTCTCTGAAAGCAGGGTTGTAAGACGCGCAATAAGCTGCGGCTGAGACTGGATCATCTTTTGGAAGTTTTCCTTGTTTACTGCCATAAGCTGACAGTCTTCGTAGGCAACGGCTCCTGCAGCGCGGGGTTTGGATTCCAACAGCGCCATTTCTCCGAAAATATCGCCTGTTTTTAATACAGCAAGCAGGATTTCGTTATTGTCGGTTATTTTGATTATTTTTACCGAACCCTTTTGTATAACAAAAAGCTCATCTCCGGGTTCGCCTTCGCAAAATACAATTTGATCTTTTTTATATGTTCTTGTCATTTCACCTGCCGGAAACGGCTTTTGGACATCTTTTACATACGGCGCTATTTTTTTCATGCGCTCAACGGCTGTTTCTACATTTTCGCCTTTTGGGCAGCATTTTACATATTGCTGATAAGCATAAAAAGCCTGATTGAAATGATTGTGCTTGGCATAGTATTCGGCAACATGGAAAATATGGCTTGGGTCTTCCATGGCATTATTCTTTAAAGTAAGCCTTGTAAGAGCCTCGTCCAAAAAACGCATTCTTTTGGAGAACTGGAGTATAATCTTCATGGCTACAGGCGCGTTGTTTTGGATTAATTGGCTAAACTGGTCTTTTTGAACGGAGATAAGAGTGACATCTGTAAGAGCCCTGGCGGTCTCGATATGACTGTGACCGGACATTGTTGACACAACGCCGAAGAAATCGCCGGGACCCAGGGTATCCCCCTGCTCTTCGGCGACAATTTGCACTTCTTTGGAGAGCCTGACCTTCCCTGAGCGGATAATAAAAAACCTGTCTGCGTTCCTTTTGCCTTCAACTATTATATATGAGTTCGCGGCAAAATTAACAAATGCCAGTTGCAGAGATGCGGCCATGTCCCCCTCTTATTGTCAGTATAGGAATTATATCGACATAATGTCAACTGTCCCTTAGGACAATGTCCCCGGGGGCAAGAGGCCTTATTTAGCTGCATAAATGCGTTTAAACACTTGTATTTTAAAGCGTTTCTGACCGATAATGAATGGTATAACATGAATAAACGTATAAATTTTGAAGATACCTTATTTATCCTTAATGTCCGCATACGGATGATCCGCGATCTTATGCAGTTGGATACAGACGCCGAGGTTTTCTATCGCCAGACAATAAGCGACATTGAATTTATTGGCTCGGTTTTGGATATGTTAACTGAAAAATTTGTCGCCAATTTGAAATTTCTGGATCGTGAAACAGAGGCTGATAATATTCTGGATACAGAATGGCAATACGGCCAGCTTTTAAATGAAATTTCCGGCAATTCAAGCTGTTTTACTCCGTCCCTGTTTCCGGAAATTCCCGTATTAATTGCAAAATTAAGAACAGACGGCATAAAACGCAAAAAGCAAATAGAAGAATCATATGTCCCTGCAGAACAATCGTTAAATGAACCTGTGGTAAGTCATGCCGAACTGAACGGTCTTCTTGGAAGTGCGTGAGGATTACAGGCGGTATTTTACGCGGGAGGAATGTTTCTGTACCGCGCGGAACTGATGAAATCAGACCCAGCATGGACAGAATGCGCGAATCAGTTTTTGCATGCCTTGGCGATATAACCGGACTTTCATTTCTTGACATTTTTACAGGCTCGGGGATTATTGCGCTTGAAGCGGCTTCGCGCGGAGCTGTCTATATCGAGGCTGTTGAACAAGACAAGCAAAAAAGCAAGGTTCTTCTGGAAAATGTATCTATATCCAATACCCGAATCAATTGCCGTTTTATGCCGGCAGAATTGTACATAAAACGCGCAAAAAAATCCTTTAATATCATTTTTCTTGATCCGCCTTTTCCATACCCGTTTAAATGGGAATTAATTGCAAAAATTGCTTCTTCGGCTCTTGTATCCGCAGGAAGCCGTATTCTTATGCATCGTCCCCGCCCTGAATATTTAAAAACCGACATTCCCAATTTACATAAAGCTGATTCCAGAGAATACGGCAGATC
>Ga0123356_10008385_pt1 | contig 10276 bp, 7 predicted proteins | sample TergutEmb28metaG_2_FD_92546 | JGI IMG/M metagenome (GOLD analysis project Ga0123356, IMG submission 92546) | Embiratermes neotenicus P3 segment gut microbial communities from Petit-Saut dam, French Guiana - Emb289 P3 | ecosystem: Host-associated > Arthropoda: Insects > Digestive system > Gut ... | reverse complement strand
GTCGATGGCGGTCGAATTGTGAGCCAGTTTCGGTGGTCGAAAAGTAGGCCACTTTGCTTGCGTCTATCATGCCCGTTGATTCCATTGGGTCGGACAAACCGCTGTTCACCCGGCCCTGACCACGGTTTGTCCTACCCGATGATTCCATTGGGATGGACAAACCGCTGTGGTTTTGCCATTGGGTGCGACAAACCGCTGTCTGCAAAAACATAACCCCAGGTCGACGGAACGGTTTCTCATACCCAATGCGTTATTGACCGCAGTTTCTCCGACCCGATGCGTGCCAAACCACGGTTTGTCACGCCCGATGATTCCACACAGGTTGACAATCCCCGGTGAAGGCGACTTGTGTTGTACCAGTGGACACCACAACTAATCAGTAGCTGGACGTCCACCTTGGGACGGCCATTCGGCGCTGAGCAGCAACCTCGACCTATGCACGGAAGTCAGCAACTGACCGCAACTAGACAATCTCACCCAGCAGGTAAGGCAACCAGAAGTCCGTGTAGCCGCCGGTGAAATAGGCCAGGGCGTCGGTCGAGCCGTCGGCCGAACGGACCCGGTAGTAGTCATTCGACAGTAGCTCGACGGTAATTTCGGAACTTGCCAGAACCCGAAGGCGGTCCCACTGCGCGGCGGTGACGGACGCCATCGGCGGCCCAGAGCCCGCACCTTGAGCGCCGGCACTGTCATGGGGCGCCCACAGGTCGCCGCAGTCGGCGTCACAGATCAACTGGTAGTTGACCCCATCGCCGGGCCGCACCGGCTGGCCATCTTGCACAGCCAAAATCCGCGTCATCCGCCACATAGCCATCGCTGGGGTGAAGCTGCCTAGACCGGCAGCCTGGTCCCCCCAAGTGATCATGGGACAGGCGTACGGGCTGTCCAGCTCCTCCCAATAGGCGGTGACCGTGACATAGGTGCCGTCCCAGATGTAGCCGGCTTGGGCACCTTGACCGGGCTGCCGCAGCGCTTCGAGGATAGCCCCCTGCATGGCCGGCGTCCCGTAGACGGCTCGCACCTCTTCGGCCGGTTGAGTCCAGCAGTTGGTCACTATGGTTTCAACCTCACCAGCGGCCACGTCGTTAGCCAGTGCCTGGATGGCGGCTAGGCCAGTCCCGTCGGTCGAACCGACCACAATCTCCCCAGTCGGCTCCTCTGAAGGCGAAGGCAATTCCAGCGGCTGCATGGTTCTTACAACCGGCGGGTCGGAGTCAAGGAGCGAAGGTGTCTGGGTGGGTGCCTCAGGGACTGCGCCAGTGTCCTCAGGGGACGTGGGCGCCGCCGGCGAGGTGGCCACCGGACCATTGTCAGCTGGGTTGTCAGCTGTTCCCGATGTACAGCCAGCCAGAGCTGCCACCACCAAAACGGCGGTACTTACCAGCGAAAATGCCCGAACATGCCCCATGTGATCCTCCTCGACGCAGTCTGGCGCTGGGCAGGGAGCACGGCGCCAGGGACAATCTACCGGAGCGGTGCGGTGCTTGAACCGGAAAGACAAGGCACAACCGTGGAATGATGCCACCATGACAACCCCACGGACCATTGGCTTGATTGGCGGCATGACCTACCACTCCACGGTGAACTACTACACGGGCATCAACGACGGCGTGGCCGCGGCATTGGGCGGTCATCACTCCGCCCGGATTTTGCTGACCTCGGTGGACTTCCAAGACGTCCGGGTTTTCCAAGACACTGGCGATTGGGATGGAGCCGGACGGTTCCTTGGTCACGAAGCGACCAAACTGGTTCAAGCCGGGGCTGAGGCGGTTGCCATCTGCACCAATCTGATGCACAAGGCTGCTGAGCAAGTCCAACGTTGCGTCAAGGTACCTTTGATTCATATTGCCGATGCCGTAGCTCACCAAGCCAAACAACGTGGCCTTAAGACCTTGGGTGTGATGGGCGCCAAATGGACCATGTTGGACCAGTTCTATTCCGATCGTTTGGCAACCCACGGCTTGACTTGCGTCCAAGCCCTGCCTAGGGACGTTGATACCACCAACCAGATCATCTTCGATGACCTCACATTTGGCATTGTCCGCGAGCCGTCGCGTCAAGCTTTGCTGGGCGTGGCAGACCGGTTGGCTAGCGCCGGTGCCGATGGCGTAGTCCTGGCCTGCACCGAACTCCCGTTGGTCTTACAAGACGGTGACGGCACAGTACCGTTCCTCGATTCCACCGCCTGCCATGTGGCAGCGCTGCTTGACTTTGTTTTAGGGAACTGGCGACAGTCCTAATCTTGGTTGTTGGTTACGGGCTGGGTTGGACCCAATCATGTTTGACGCCGTCATCTGAACCGAAAGCGCGCAAGGCGCGCCCTGAAGTGTTCGGCCGTGTCGAACGCGAAAACTGTCTTAGAACCGGTTCCTTAGCAAGTCGCATTGAGCAGGCCGATCCAGCCCGCGGACCTGCACAGATACTCCAGACCAAGTTCCTTTTCTAGTGGCCTTCTTAGGTCTGCTACTCCTTCACGGCTCCAGCTGAGGTGTTCATGATCCGGCGCTGGAAAGCGAAGAACAAAATGGCCACCGGGATAGTCATCAAGGTGGCTGCCGCCAACTTCAGAGGATACTGATTGCCTGACCCCAAGCCACCGCCCACCAGCTGGGCCACGCCCTTGGTCAGATTGACCAGTTCTGGTCGGTTTGACGCCACGATGAAGTGCGACAGTTCATTCCATGAGCCTTGGAAGCTGAGGATGATAATGGTGATCAGGGCTGGGCGAGCCATGGGCAGCACCACCGACCAAAAGGCCCTAAAGGTGCCCGCCCCATCAAGGTGAGCGGCTTCTTCGACTGCCACCGGAATGGACTCAAAGAAGTTCTTCATGATGAACACCCCACCGGCATCAACCAGCAATGGGATGATCAGACCGAAGTAGGTGTTGTAGATCCCCAATTCCCTAATGACTAGGAACTTCGGAATCAACAAGACCACCGCTGGCACCGACATCACCCCCACCACCAGCGCAAACAGCACCTTCCGGCCAACAAAATCAAGCCGGGCAAGGGCGTAGCCCGCCATGGAGTTAAACAGCACCCGCCCAACGGTGACAAAGACGGTCACTATCAGCGAGTTGAGGAACCAAAGCGGGAAGTCGGAGTTGGTGAACAGTGTTTGATAGGCCGCCGTGGTCCAAGTAGTGGGCAGTAGGGACATGCCAGCTTGGGTGGCCTCGGCATCGGTCTTGAAGGAGTTAGCAATCTGATTGAGGAAGGGATAAACATAGACCACCACCAGCAAAATCAGGACCACAAACACAATCCAGCGCGAGCGGTTACGGCCCTCACCGGCATAGCGGTTGGTTTTAGAGAGCTTCATCTTCCTTGGCTTGGGCCCCTGTTTGGCTACGGTGGCTTGACCCGTTGAGATAGCCGTCACGCTGCCACCTCCTTAGGCCGCCGGCGGAAGCGACGTTTCTTGTCCACGGTGGGATCAGCCCCGCCAAGTAAGGTGCGCAGCACCAGGGTGAAGATCACAATGATGGCGAACAGCACAAAGGAGGTGGCCGCACCGCGGCCCCACTGCCCGTCAATGAACGCCGACTGGTAGGCCAAGAAGGCCGGTGTCAGAGTGGTCTTGGCGGGAGCGCCTTGCCCCGAGACATACATCTGCTCAAAGACCTGCCACGTGCCAATGGTGCCAAGGGTGACCACCGTGAAAACGGTGGGCCGCAAGAGAGGAATGGTGACGTGCCAGATGCGCTGCCAGGCTGAAGCACCGTCAATCAGCGCAGCTTCTTCGGTTTCCTCGCCAATGGCCTGCAACGCCGCCAAGAACAGGAGCATGAAAGTGCCGGAGGTAGTGAAGATGGCCATCAGCATGAAGGCGCACATGGCAATCGAAGGGCCAGATAACCAGTCCCAAGCCGTTATCCCTAAGAATTTGGGGGTATTAGGCCCAGCTTGAGGTTGGTCCATGCCCAATATCACGTAAAACAGCCCGCGTGGATCGTTGAACCAGTTCGGTCCGTTGACGCTGAGCTTGGACAAGGCGGCGTTGATGGCCCCGGAGGCGGAGAACAGGAAAGTCCACAGCGTGGTGATGGCCACCGTTGACGTCACCGACGGGAAGTAGAAGGCCGTTTTGAAAAAGCCCTTACCCTTTAGAGCCCGCCGGTTGACCAGAATGGCTAGCCCCAAGGCCAGGATGGTCTGCAGGGGCACCACCAAGATGAAGTAGAAGCCATTATTGCGAATGGCCGTACCAAAGTCCTTGGCAGCCAGCCCCTCCCCCGTCAAGAACGATTGGTAGTTGGTAGCCCCGACAAAGTTGGCGCCCATGGGGCTGCCCCGCCCAGTCCAATCAGACAGCGACACCCAGGCCGCCATCAGGATTGGGATCAGCAGGAACAGACCCAGCACAATCACCGCTGGCGAGACAAAGGCCCAGCCGGCGGCGCTGCGGCGAATCTTGCCCGCTTGCCGCCGGCTGTCCTTTGGAGTACTCATCTATCCGATCACTGCTTCAAGATTGGTTTGGAGGTTATCAAGCAGCGACTTTGGATCAGCTGTCTTCAACGTGCCCAAGGTGGAGTTGAAGTCCGAGATCACCGCCGCCACTCCGGTTTGCGCGGGCAGGTTCTGGGCGTAGTCCGCGCCAGCCATGAAGGCTGTCATCTCCGGGAACAGCTCCGTGAACTGGTTTCTGGCTGATTCGACCGACGGCATTACACCAAAGGTCTTAGCGAATTCCACCTGTTGCTCGGTGGAAGTCAGGTACTCCACTAGTTTGATGGCGTTGGCCTTGTTGCTACCGTCAGCCGCCAGCCCCCAAGCGTTGGTGTACTGGATGGTGCCCTGCTGGACCCCAGCTGGCAGTTCAATCACGGTGTAGTTGATATTGCCGTAGTCGCCGGCCATGGCCCCGGTGATCCAGTTGCCCTCAATCACCATTGCGGCTAACTCCTTACCCAGGGCTTCACCGCCCCATCCGGCACCAAGATCGGAGGCAAAATCAGCACACCCTTCATTAAGGAGCTTCTGAACATAGGCCAATGCGTCAATATTGGCCTGAGAATTGGCTGTGGCTTGGTCATCAGTCACGATGCCGCCACCCGCCTGAGCCAAAAACACGCCAATTCGCTGGAGTTCAGCGCCGAAAGTCAGGCCAATGTGGCCATCAGTGGTTAGCGCCTTGGCCACCGTCTCTAGCTCATCCCAGGTGGTGGGATAGTCGGCCTCAGTGAGCCCGGCTGCCGCCCACATGTCAGTGTTGACCACCAAGGCCAGGGTGGAAAAATCTTTAGGTGCAGCGTAGAAGACACCATCAACAGTGAAGGCCTCCCGGAGGCTGGGGTAGAAGTCATCCTTGTTGGCTAGTTGGTCACCGTAGGCTTCCAGTGAGCCGTTGGCGGCCCAAGCCGCCAGGTTCTCGGTCGACAGGTACAACAGATCAGCGGGCTGCCCCGAGGCAAAGCCTTGGGCAGCTTCTTGGTTCAAATCAGAGGCGGCAATCACCTTGGTGGCCACTCCAGACTGGGCGCTCCACGCAGCGACGGCGGCCTCGACGGCGGCGGTCTCAGCTTGGCCTGAGGAGCCAATCAGAATTGAGATGGCATTGGCGTTGCCTCCCGGCCCGTCGCCCGTACCGGGCGCTGGCGTGTCGCTGCCGCCACAGCCCGCTAGGGCCAGGGAGATCAGACATCCGGCTGCAAGAACTGGTATCAGGGGCTGTCTTGTCCTCATATATTTTCCTCTCCTTGCGGCATTGAGCCGACAATGGAATCCCACTGCCAAAGCTGATGGCTGGATGCCGCCAGGTTTCTTAGCGGGCATGGCTTCTGGGTGCTAACCACTTGGCTGATTATTTGGTCACTTAATAAGGTAGCCGCCTACTTGCCCGGTTGGCCAATTGACCCGCAGTCAATGGTTCACACGGCCCTAGTTATTCCCAAGCTGATGCCCAACAATCTCGGGCTTAGCCTGGTGTTATGTTGCTCTGGCCGCCACCTGGGTCAGAGCCAAGGCCAACGTGGTAGCCCTTGGATGGCTGGGCCTCCGGTAGACCGTTGTCCTGGTCAACAGTTGCCCACCCCGGTCCTGGAGTGACCATGGCAGCCCAGCGCCATGGGATCATTGGTTCAGTCGCATGCCACCGACATGACACACTCAGCTAGCCCTCAAAGTCAGCCCACGTTGGGAGGAGATTCAAGGTGAACCAGATTTCGGCAGTTATTTTCAGCTCCAGTTGCCTCACCATGACCGGTGCTGACCAGCTGATCAGCCATCTGAGGGCAGCGGGTATTCCGGTGGCGCTGGCCTCTACCAGCCAAGACAGCGCCAGTGCCCTTGAGCGCCTAGGTCTGGCCGGCGCCTTCGATTTTTCGGCCGATGCCGGAGCGAACCTGCCAGCAGAACTAGACCCTGAGTCCTTCCGCAGCGCCGCCCGGACGCTGTCGTTTACTCCCGGGGTGTGTCTGGCCGTTTGCCAGACAGGCCTCGAAGTTGACGCTGCACTGGCGGCGAACTGCTGGACGCTCGGCCTTGGCGGGATGGACCAGGTTGGGCAGGCCCACGCGGTTGCCCCCGACCTGGCAGCACTGGACTGGCCGGGGTTGCGCCAACTGGTTGACCAAGGTGGCTGGACCATTCGCCGCGTCACCCAGGCCAAACCGGACCATCACCTGGAAACGCTGTTCACCACCGGCAACGGACACATTGCGGTGCGCGGTAGCGCCCTGGAGAAACAGCCAGGCGAGCGGGCTGCCAGTTTCATGCACGCCCTTTGGGATGACATGCCGGTGACTCGCACTGAGTTGGCTAACCTGCCGCGGTGGTGGGGCATGGATGTCTGGGTCAACGGGGTTCGCCAGAACACCAACCATGGGTTGACTACCTGGGAGCTTGATCTGCGCACCGGCATATTGACCAGATCTTTCACCTGGACACCGGAGCCTAACACCGAACTGAAATGGACCGACCAACGCTGCCTCAGCCTGGCAGACCCGCACGCGGCGGCCGTGCGGCTAACCCTTGAGGTCACCCGCGGGCAAGCCGAAGTCAAACTGCGCAGTGGGCTAGATGTCCACGTCGACAATCTGGCGCTGCGGCACTGGGAGCTGGTTGAGCAGAGCGCCAGTCCACCCCTGGTTGGCCTGCTAGCCCGGACCATGGCCACCCAGATTGACCTGGGCATAGCCGCCACCTTGCTACTGGACGGCGCGCCTTGCCAAACCAGCCAAAGCTGCGGGGCGGACGGCCAACCAGCCGTCCTGGTCACAGCCCAGGTGGGTACGGGAGGCAAGCTGACGGCTACGAAACTGGTAGGGCTGGCGGCAGCGACCGACATCGCCAATCCTCTGGAACACGCGACCAAGCTGGCGACCGGTCTGGCTGAAGCCGGCTGGGAGGAGTTGGTGCGGGCCAATGCCCAAGCCTGGCAAGACACCTGGGAACGCTGCGACGTGGTGATAGACGGCGACCCAGCCGCCCAAGTGGCGCTGCGCTACAACCTGTTCCAGCTGATCATTGCCGCCCCGCGGCTAGCCGATGCGTCGATTGGCGCCAAGACCTTGTCGGGCTACGGCTACCGTCATCACATCTTCTGGGACACCGAGATCTTCATGCTGCCGCCCTTCACCTTCACCCAGCCGGAGCTGGCGCGCCGGATGCTGAGCTATCGGTTCAATCGCCTGGCCGGGGCCAGACGCAACGCCATTGACACTGGGGCGCGCGGGGCGCGCTTCCCCTGGGAGAGCGCCGGCACCGGGGATGAGGTCTGCCCCACCTGGCTGGAGCACCCGACCGATCCGTCGCAGCTGGTGCGGATTTGGACCGGGGAACGCGAGATCCACATCAACGTTGACCTAGCCCACGCCTGTTACCAGTATTGGCAGGTCACTGGCGACGACACTTTCATGCGCCAGCAAGGCGCGGAGGTGATCCTGGACAGCGCCACCTACTATGCCTCCGCCGCCCAGCTCGAGGCGGATGGTTACTACCATTTCCGCCAGGTGGTGGGGCCGGATGAGTATCACGAGCTGATTGATAACAACGCCTTCACCAACCTGATGGTGGTGTGGCATCTGCGTCTGGCAAAGCGCGTCTTGGCTTGGCTGGATAACAACTACCCAGCTGACGCCGCCCGGGTCAGGCGGGCCGCTGGGATTGACCAGCAGTGTGAGGGCCTTTGGCAACAAGTGGCCGATGCCGTGGTCCCGGCTTTTTGGCGTGACGGCGTCCTTGAGCAGTTCGAGGGTTTCTTTGACCTGACTGATGTGAACTTCGAGGTGGCGCGCGATCCGGGACGGACCGCGTCGATGCAGCTGATCCACGGCATTGAAGGCACCAAGACCACCCAGAACATCAAGCAGCCCGACGTGCTGATGCTGGCCTATCTGCAACCCGAGTTGTTCACCGCCGAACAGCTGCTAGCCAATTACCGCTATTACGACCCACGGACTGACCACGAGATGGGTTCCAGCCTGGGGCCAGCTGTCAGCGCCATCATGGCTAGCCGAGCCGGTGACCCCGATCAGGCTTACCGGCATTTCATGCGGGCCGCCCGAGCTGACCTGTATGACGTGCGGGGCAATGCCGACGACGGCATTCACGGCGCTTCAGCTGGGGGTTTGTGGCAGGCGGTGGTCTTTGGTTTTGCCGGGCTTGACCTGAACCAGGATGGTTGGACTACCCACCCCAACCTGCCCGCAGGCTGGACTCGGCTGGCTTTCAACTTTTCGTGGCAGGGTGAACGTCAGACGGTGGTGATCGAAGGCTCCTAGCCAGTTGCGCCAACCGCAAGATGGTGGTGACCGCTGCTGGCACACCGAGACTGACGTTTTGCACGTTCCTCAGTGGTAAACGCCCTGGTCGGCTCTGGCCTCAGGGTGCACAGCGTCAGTCTCGATTAGCCGCAGAGAATCGCAACTGCTTTACGACCGGATCACCGCTGCTGCTACACCGAGACTGACGTTTTGCACGTTCCTCAGCGGTAAACGCCCTGGTCGGCTCTGGCCTCAGGGTGCACAGCGTCAGTCTCGATTGTGCGACCCTCGAATTGGCGTTTGCGCTCTGCCTTTATTGCGGCTTTGTTGGATTGCCAGCAATGCCCTCAGGTCCGCCAAGAACTGATCAGGGGTTTGTTCAATCATCTGCCAGGTGACGCGCAGGGTTTGGTAACCAGAGGAATGATATTGGTTGTCACGAATGCGGTCCGCGTTGAAGGCTTGGACCGTTTGATGGAACCTACGGCCATCAACTTCGATCACCAACCGGTGCTTCTTGAACAGTATGTCGGCCGACCTTCTTTCTCCGCCTCGGAGGGTAACAGGCGCATTGGCTTCCCAGCCGTCAATGCCGGCTGCGCGCAGCAGGCAATGGACGCGGAACTCGAGGAGTGAGGCTGCACCCGAGTCCAGCCAACGTTGGTATTCGCGCAGCCGCACCACTCCGCGACAGCTGACTCTGGCGATCAGCAGTGCAGCATACTCTTCTGAACCAATTAGTCGGCGCGCCATCATCCAACCGAACAGGGAATCTGCTTGGTCGCGGGGGAGCCAAGCGAGGGCGTCCACCAAGGCCGAATGCCGCCTCTGGATCATGATTCCATGTCGCCACTCGGTGACATCGCTCGCTGGTAGCTGCATCACGCGAGGCACAAGACCTAAACGGGGGCGACGCTGCCGCGGTACGGCACACATCAATGTCTCGTGGTTGGGCAATGGCGCCGTCATGTACCACAACTGGACCGCGCTAGGACCAATCACCGTGGCATCCGGCCACGTCAGGGCCAAGGCGTTGGCCAGTTGCAGCACGGTGATGGGCTCACCTTGTTCGATCAGGCCACTCCCAGCAGCGCGCACCCACAGGCCTTGCCGAATCTTGCGGTTGATCACGCTGCGGGTAAAACCCGCTGAGAGCGCCTGCTCCCGGCTAAAGACGCCGTCCTGAGGTGTGGAAACGCGCGGGACCCGGTTGTAGAGATAGTCAAGACTCTCGTTGTTGCTCACGCCGATGATCATCCACCCTCTGCCGCTGAGCCAGACGCCGGAATAGGGCGGACTGTGGATAACTCGGCCAATTGGTCGTTTTGGTTTCCGAATCATCTTGGACCATCCCTCCCGGTCGAGACTGACGTTTTGCACCTACCTCAGGGGTAAATGCCCTGGTCGGCTCTGACCACAAGGTGTAATACGTCAGTCTCGGCAAGCCGCAAAGAAGCGCCAAGGGCGTCGCGACCGGAACGCCACTACTGCCGCATCGAGACTGACGTTTTGCACCTACCTCAGGGGTAAATGCCCTGGTCGGCTCTGACCACAAGGTGTAATACG
>Ga0123356_10008384_pt1 | contig 10277 bp, 4 predicted proteins | sample TergutEmb28metaG_2_FD_92546 | JGI IMG/M metagenome (GOLD analysis project Ga0123356, IMG submission 92546) | Embiratermes neotenicus P3 segment gut microbial communities from Petit-Saut dam, French Guiana - Emb289 P3 | ecosystem: Host-associated > Arthropoda: Insects > Digestive system > Gut ... | reverse complement strand
TTCATGTCTTTTTCCGTATGTAATTCCAACTTCGTTACCTGCTTCAACTTCTTTTAACATTGAGGAAAAGTGTGTCTTTGCTTGTGCTACTTGCATTGTCTTCATTCCATAAATATAGAATACTTTTACAAGTTGGTCAAGTATTTTTTCTCACAAATGTTAAAAAAAGTGATTTATTCGCGGACGAAGCACAAAGGGAACATTTACATTCATACTCCTATGTTACAACCAATTTACTTAATAATTTCCAGTCTTTTTTTTGGGTTTTGGAGAATTGCGTATATAATTGTCCGCGGACGAAGCCCGAAGGGATTTTCGCGGAAGAAGAGGTGGACTTTAAATATCTTTAGATTTCGGCGGTTCTTTATCTTTCAAAGTAACTACATTGAAACTGCTATTCTTCTCTAACCATATCCCCAATAGGTTCAGCAGGTGATTTTTTTGTTGCTAATGCTAATGTCATAAAATAATCTTCCGAAACTCTATCTAATGAAACCATAAAAAAAGCCGCTGTCGTAATGACAAAGTCGTTTGGCTAATCGTTTACAAGAAGGAGTTAATAGCCTTATGCTCCAATTTTTTATTTAATAGATCATCAAAAGAAAACACCTTATTTCCATTGACATTGGCATATCCAAGAAGAATACAATCAATAAAATCAAGATTCGTTGAAGCAAAAACATTACAGCCATACCGAACTACACTTTCATTTAAAACAAGATCTTTTTTTATAGATATAAAATCTTTAATTTTTTCAGAAATCATGTCTCTGGAATGTCCGTAATACTTATCCAAATTATACACAGCTTCGACAATAACCTCTGTGGTAATAATACAATCAGCTTTGTCTAAAAGTTCAGAAACCATTTGTGTTTTATCAGGCTTATCACCTACTAAAAAACGAAGAACAGCGTTAGTATCAAGAATAATGTCATTGGATGTCAATTATATTCTCCTGCTTTTTCCGCAACAGCCATACTCCATACCTGCTTTTCTTGTCTATAACGACCTTGTTCTTCTTCTTCGGTTTCATTTCCGTTTATTACTTTCTGAACATCAAAATCAAAAGTATATCCTTTGGCAACTTGTTCTTTTAAATGCTCTACAAATGTTTCACGATTATATTTTTTTCTGAATTGCTCTATCTTTTCTGCTGTAGTCATAGAATTCGAACTATCTTCTAATGGTGTTGTTTTATTTACATGAAATGTTTTGTCTATTGGCTTTATTGTTACTTCTACTTTTCCATTCCATATATCTCTGAGATTATTAAAAATTGGAAATAGCTTTTCAACGTCTATTTCTTGTACTATAGCTTCCATTTCTTCCCCTACTATAAATATACCCCAATTCTCCTGCTTACGTCAATCACAATCAACAAAAAAAAGGCTGTCCGTGCGGACAGCCTTTTAAATTAAACACTAAACACTTTTACGGTGCTGTTGTAATATCATGCTTTAATATAGCACCTTCATAGTCATGGGAAGTCATATAAGCAACTATCATCGTTTTTGTTATATCATTGCCATTCCATCCCTGTAAACCGACTGTGTTTGCAAGAGTGCCGGTGCTTGGTACGCCATGAGTTACAAGTTGACCCGATGCAGGTACATTTCTTGGAGGAACGGTCATTATTTCCCATGCGCCGGTAAGTCTGTCATGTTCATCTGAACCAGCTTCAAGTGGGAATTTTACTTGCCATGCTACCCTTATCGAATTTCTTGTCTCATCAAATGACCCATGGTAATAAGAAATATAAGGTACATTATCTCTTACATTAAGCATAATTCTGGTTCCAGCCGAAAGATATGTATCTACCTTTACTTTTACAGCATTGTCAACATCAGGCACTCTGTTGTCGTCTGTACCTGTTACCGGAATTCTCGCATACCACAATCCGCCGTTTAACACATCGTAATAAGCAAGGTGTACAATATTGTTGGTGTCAATTACCATATCAACATGCGATCCTGCCAACGATTGTACTATTTTTGCGTTTCCTTGCCATGTTCCTGGAATATTATCAAAAAATTGAGTTGAACTACTTGTTGTTATATTTCTGCCTGGACGATAAGCAATAATTTGAGTCCAATGTGTAGTATTATTGGCAAATTCAATATTTATAGCGCCGCCGGATGTTGTTGAAAAACCAACATTATTGGTAGCAACACCTCTAACATATGCTGTTGATAATGTACCATTGTTACTAAATCTCACTTCTTCATTACTATTGTTGACAAATCCATGACCAGCAGCAAATGTATAAACTCTGGTAGCAGCACCTGTTCCTGTTCTGCTTGTAGCAGTAGGTCTTATACCAGGAGTAACAGTAATAGATTCATTAAAGGTTCCAACTAATGCAAATGATGTCGCAGTAGGTACACTTGCTATAGTAGTTTGTGTAGTACCGATTAACACAGGTTGACCAACAGTTAAATTATGCGCGGTTGATGTATTATATAAACGTCCGTTTACTCTTTCTCCGGTTGGAGTAACCAATGAAGTATCGGTAGTTGCCGGCACTGCGCCTCCATACGATAAGACAAGATTCATGTTAGTTCTGTCATACCACGCAATAACAGGCCGTCCGGTTGTCATGAAGCCTACAGCAGTAAACATACTTCCTTCGTGTGTTGAACCATTACGCGCAACTACCTGAGGATCATTAAGCGCCGCTGCTGCAGTAGCCCCAGTGTTTGCTCCAAAATGCAACCTAAGTTGATTACCAGAAGCTGTATTATCCAGATTGTCAAAGTAACTTAAAAGTACCCTTACAGGGTTTGTCGCGGTAGGAGCAGTGCCGCCTGTAGATTGTGTTGCAATTCGCGGCAACTGGTAACGGTCTCCCTCTGCTACAGGTAAAGTTTGGGTATTTTGTGTACGCCATGTCCATGAACCGAAACCACCGATTGTATTTGCGAATCTCCAGTCGTCTGCACCGGCAGTCTGGTTTGCGCCTATTGTGTAAGCATTACCAAATGAATCAAACGCTACAGTAGTATGCCGCATCCTGTTTTGAGTTCTATATGGCACTGTTGGAGTAGCACTATTACTACTTGCAACATACAATGCGCCAGTATTAACTCCACCACTTATTTGGAAGGCTGCTGTTGGACTGCCAGTTCCAGATGTAGCAGCTCCTCCATAAGCCATATACCAGCGTGATTGGCTATCCATTCGCATAATAGGATTAAGATACGGAAATTCTTGTCTAGTTGCAGGTACAGTTACACCATAATCATGGAAGGTACCTACTCTCCATACATACATATACCGATCATCGCTCAATCCGTTGTTGTTCAGGTTATTAGGTTCCTGATTATAATGAACAGTTGCATGGTTATTATTATTAATACTAATTACTGCTGTTCCGGCAGCGTTTCTTATTTCAAGCGCACCCGAAGCAGCTGTTTCCCCAATATTTGCGCTAATCTGTCTTGTAGTCCTGCCTGTTGCCGAAAGAGCAAGCGATGTTCCGTTTAGATATACTGTTGCATCCGTAGGAAGATTAAATCCATTAATCGTTATATCGTCATTTTCCCTTACAGGATACCAGCCTGTAGCTGAACGGTTAAAAGCGGACGGATTAGATCTAAATCCTGCGCTTATTGGAGTTACAACTTCTTTTATATACGGAACAACATTAAAGTTGGATGTAACTGCCGACACAGCGCTTGTCGCAGCACTCCAGTTGTTAGCAGCATCCATTGTCCTAAATCTTATTGTTACATTGTCAGCAATTACAGTAGAAATTCGCGAAGTATCAAAAGCAAAATTCCAGTAAAGCACATTGCCGAATTCTCCTGAACTGCTTATATCCGTCGCTTCAAAAGCCCAATGCTGATCTGCACTGGATCTCATAGTTGCCATTGTAAAATCTCTGGTGGTTCCAAAACCAGGTTCAAGAGCAGTACCTGCAGTATTTAATGAAGCAATATAGAATTCAGCGCCGGCAGATGTAGTTCCGCTAACAACTAATGCCTGCGGAGGAGTATAACCCGGGATTGCAACAGAAATTCTTGCAATTCTGTTATTGTCCATGGCTTTTCCTCTGAATATTACCATTCCGCTTGTATCGGCTCTTCCTCCAACAGTGGGTCTTGTATTATCCGCTGCATATTGAACATAGCCCTTTCTTGTACCAGTTCCTACACGATTTACTGTATCAAATTCTGTTGTTACAACATTCAGGTTATACAAGCTGTCAGGAACACCTGCTGTAACCCTGTCTCTATAATTTCTAAGCGTAGGATCGTGTGAAGCATCCAATGGTTCGCGCAGAACATAGTGTCTGCCAATATTCGCAACTTCCATTAACGGAGAAAGACTATCGCCGTTTGTTACGCCAATGTTAATTAACGCAACATGGGATAACTGATCCGCTCTGTAGGCAGGCGTATTTGCAAAGGTACCATGAACTGCATCATATACATGAACTATAAAATACCTTGCTGCAGTTCCTGTTTTATTCCATTCGATCTTTCCGGTATCATCATCAATTCTAACACCGGGAGAGTCTTGTATAGTAGCAGCAGTGGTACCAAATGAATTAGGTCGTGTTGTGCTTGTTCCAAATCCGATATTATTTACTACATCACCCACAGCACCTGTAAAGATTCCATCTGCAAGAGTTTGTACATCCCCAGGACTTGCAAGCCTTGTATATCCGCGAACATCAACGTCAGCAGGCAAGTTTTCCGCAAGAATGTTTTTTGTAGCTACAAATGTTACACCTGCATAGTTTGCCCTTACATTTTCATGTTTTGGCGCCCCAAAATTAAACCACTCTATTTCTTTTGGAGTATTTACAGGAGCTTCACGAGCTCGTACCGCACCAGGATTCATTATTGTGTATACCTCGCCCGCTGTTATGGAAGTAACCCTTGCAGTACCTCGTGTCGCGTAATAAACCCTGTAGCGTTTACTTGTAGTGTCAACATTTGGTGTGAAGTTACCGCTACTTGTTACTATGTTAAGGTCAAATCTGTTATTCTGAACCCTAAAGTAAGGATCGCTTTCCGTAAACATATAGTCTGTACCATTTATTGGATGGTTAGTAAAATCAATTGTACCGCCGCCATTATTTGTACCAAGCTCGATTCTTTCTATGATTGGCCTGTTGTTGGCAATATAAATCGGCGTATGATAATGCGTCGCATTTCCTGCGTCATCAAAAACAACATAATGCAGAATATATTTACCGTCACGCAGTTGAGTTGAATCATATGTAACTTCCCAATCCTTAATTTGACCGCCTCTAAAACCGACAGGCTCACCGCGATCTAATGCATCATTGTCTATAACAATACCATTATTATTTGTTGTGAAAGACGCACCAACATCCGGGAAGAATGGCAATTGCGCACGAGTTGTTCCTGCGTTTATTATTTCACTAGGATGTTCTAAAGTTGGCGTAGTAGCTGTTCTGTTTCTTCTTGCATTAAATGCTGATACTGGAAATTGTGCTCCTGCGGCATTTTGTCCTCTTTGCGGACCGCTTAGATAAATAGGATTACCAAGCCCACCGTTGGCACCGTCATCTCTTGCAAAGTAGACAACTATTCTTTCTATACCCTGAACAATTGCCGGTCTGTCCGCGCTGTCCCAGGCTTTTCCGAATATCTCAAAGTCTCCCTGTGCAGTTAAAAGGCTGTCTAATGAAGCAAACGGATATTGGTTATCAACCTGAATGGTATATGTCTTTCTTGTTGTAAATTTATTTACCGTGTTGTCTATTGCTTCTACGTCCAGTATAAGGTTACCTGGATTACCGTTTTGCCAATTAAAAGCACCATTATTGATGGTATTTGTATCAATAGGAATGTAAATTACATACTGGTTCCTTTCTGGGGTTTGGGAAACAACCTGTACGAATGAATTTGTAAGCGTATCACTACCGGTATTCGGTAATCTGTTACCAAAAAGGTTAGCACTCCAGGTTCCTGCTACACGTACTGCTATACTTTCTATGTCGGCAGTGCTTTCAAATGGAACTCTTAATGTTATTTTATCCTTTATTTTATTGCTTCCAGGCTCATAAATCTCTGTTTTTATTGTGTCATTCCAGTTACCATGAATTATTAATGGTTTATCATCGATTATTGGAACATCGGGACTAATAAAAATTGTTCTTGAATCTATTAATCCTGCAGTAGGCTTAACGTCGTCAGGGGTTGAGGCGAATGCGTCTCTTGCCCGTACTTCTATAAGCACTCGCTGTAAACCTGTACCTATAGGCGGATCAAGTTCGCGTTCTTCGTTTATCGTAAAGTTCCAGCTAACAGCACTGCCTCTCTCTCCCACTCTTCCGTTAAGCCTGGGCAATGTTGTAATATCGATCCAGCTATCATCACTTGGTCCAGAGCTATATTCATAATTAATAAGCGCTCCCGTAGTTAAATTACGTCTGGAAATTCTGGCTTCTATACTATGTACAACTTCGTTATCCATTGCCATACCGTTAACTCGTACAGAGCCGCCAACAGTTGAACCTGCTGCCGGAGAAGCAATTTCTACTGTCGGTAAATCCCTGTCGGGATCAAGGATAAGTGTTGTTTGTACAACAGATACATTTCCTGCTTTATCAATTATTTTATACCAGATAGGTAAATCCCATCTATTACCGCCAAATTCTGCATTGCGCGTTACATAATAATTATTTGCTCCGGTACAAAATTCTACAACGTCATCAAATGTCCATGTCCATGCAGGAAGTATTCCTTCCCTTTCAAACCTTGTATTAACATTAAACCAACCTGTAAGTCCGGTATTTGCATGATTTTCCAGCGGAAAATGAGCAGGATTTGTACAACTTTCGCGAGAAGGACAATTGTTCGCAGGTATGGGATCATCAAAAATACAGGTTCTTCCAAGCTGACTATCTCTCCAGCCGTTAAAATTATTGTTATCCGTAGAAGAGCCTTGAGTCACAACATTTTGTGTTTCTGTTCTTCCAAGAACATAATACATTCTGTCAACAAGCTGATTATCAAGAGCGGAACCTCTTACATGAACCGTACTAAAAACAGTCGGTGTTCCTCCAGTAATTAATGCAAGAGGCTGAGTAAATCTCATATACGGCTTTTCATTATCAAAAACTACCGGCCTTGAAATTTCTGCTATATCGCCGCTTAGTGTTTTTATTCTGATGTGCCAATGTTTTTCCCCGGAAAGATTTGTATTATTAAGTTGGTTCTTAACTTGTGCAGAAGTCAATGAAATAACCATACTGCCCGGAAAATCAGGATCCGCCGGCGGTGTTCCACCTAACGGAAAATTTTCTATATCTGTGGGCATCGTAGCTGTATGTGAAAATCTTGTAAAAATTGAAAACGATCCTGATATATTTGCAGTAGTTATAGTTCCGCTAAAGGGATTATCAGGATTGTAATATGACGGAACTCTCTGTATTCTAATAATTGGACTTGTAGAAGATGAAATCAATATCTGCATAAATTGAATAGGATTATCTTCCGGAGTAAAGTTAGGATTTTCTACGCGGTTAGGATATGAATTTTCATTTGGATTTGGTTCAAATGTATCCTTTATTTTTATCATAATGTTATATATACCCGGCTCAAGTAATTTAATTGAACTGGGATCTGTATCAAATTCATCTTTAGGTAAACTGCCGTCGGCTTTTAATTCAACAAGAGGCCAGCGGAATGGTAATGCTGTTTCCGGATCATTTTCATTTTGATTTACCGGATTCCATTGAGAATTTACTACGGTATGCCAATTTCCCCATTGAGTATCTAATCTATTACCCTGGGCATCAATTGGCATTTTTGTAATGGGATCAATATTTACATTGTATTCTCCATTTTCTTCTGCAGGCCAAATCATTATTTTTGGATATCCTATCGCAATTCCTTTTACGTCAAGCGCAGTTCCCATAAGATCGGTGCCCTGATAAATAGTATCTTGTGTCAGAATGGCATTTACATCAGGTCTATCAAATTGAGTTCCTCTGATTCTTGGTATGCTCAATTCAATCTGCGGAGCCGAGTTTTTGATTGTATAAATCATATCTGTGGTGGTGGTTGTGTTTCCTGATTTATCTACCGCTACTACTACTGCTGTTACTCTTCCGTCTGCCCATTCGGATGTTGGAAGATCAATATACCACTCGTCATTGTTGGGATCATATATCGCATCGAATCTTTCGTTTTCTATTAATTCTATGGAGCCGTCAGTATTTTCTATTCTGTAAGTTACAAGCATATAAACTTCTTCAAGGCCGAAGGGTTGCTGTACGTCCATGATTAGGCGGTTTTTTCCTTCCAGTTCACAGTTGGAAGGGCAAGAGCCGGTACATTTATGGCTTTGCAGGAACGAACCGGGCGAAGAATCGCCGTCACCTGTTCCAATAACGGGTCTATCCGTATTAACCCTGTTTCCCAGACCTACATCACAGGTGGTAAACAGAACCGAAAATGCCATTAATACAAATAATCCTAAAAATAGGACGTTTTTTCCTTGCCTTAAATTAAACATGACTCTCCTCCAAAATACATCTTCGAGATATACTTCAATTATAATATAATATATATCAGATTGCAAAAAAAGAACAAAAAACTTGCCAAAAACCGCCTTTTTTTTGCCTAATTTGTCGTTTTTCCATAATTTGCGTAAAATTGCACCTTCTTCGGCGCGTATTTTTTCGCACGGGGCGGATGATGAATAACGACAGGAGAACTTTTAAAAGTTGACAATTCGTCCCTTTTGTTAGATACTGTAATTAGGCGGTTGCCTGAAAAGCCGTGATATTGAGGTTGGTACACCCGAAAGGGCTAGCTAGAATTCCCATTATCACGGTTTTTTTTTATTTTATTTCAATGCTAGTCGCTCCGTAATAATATGCAAAATGCCTGTTTGGTTGCTTTTTAACTACAATATGAATTCTAAATAATTGTCCATTTATCTTACAATAATTTTCAAATTCACTGACACTTTCTATACCTGGAGTAAATTTCAGGTCTTCACCCGTCTTTAGCAGAAGTCCTGTTTCAATCATCTTATCAAGTATCTGTATCGATATTATTCTAGGTCGTGTACGTGATTTTTTCCACCATTCCTTTATAACTCTTGTAGTAATTTCTATTTTCCATTGAGTATCTAGATTTATCACAACTATAGGTGGGTGTTTAACAAGGTGAGAATTGGCAAGCCTAGTATACTTGCTTTTTAACTGCTTTACATCAAGCTGTTTTTCCTCTTCTGTTTCCCATATTTCGATCACTTTGATGTACCCGAAGCTTTAAAGTTTTAGTTAATTTTGGCTGATTAGTCTTAATAACGGCAGATTTGACAAAAATTAATGGCTTATTTATTCTTAAATTAATTATAGTGTTTTATTGTTAGTCTGTCAAATACTTGATATCATAAACATCGCACGCAACGCTCTATAAAAAAAGCCCAATGCCTTTCACAAAGCATTGGGCTCTAAATAACTTTCCCCGTTACCCTTGTAAGAATTCAACCACGGAGTACTTGCCTGACCACTCTGGAGTGGTCAGGCAGGGAGTTTCACGGAGAACGTAATATTTTCTAAAGTTGCCAATACTCCGTGTCCTCTTTCTTATTATTTATTGGCTTGATGTTCTGCAAGCTGCGAACGCAAACGCTCATTTTCCGCAGTTAAATCCGCAAGTTTTGACTCTTTTTCTGCAACAATAACCTGCCATTTTTCGTTAGCTCGATCTTCGCCTATTTCCTCGGAAGTGAGACGATTAGACTCCATGTCCATCTCATACATTCGGCGGCTGCGTATACGAGCCCGCTCGTCTTCGTCCTGGCTTATTTCTCTTAATACTGTTACCGCCATGCCTATCTCCTCTTTCTCCTTAATTATAGCATTTATAAGACTCCTGTGCACAGGGTCATCAGCAAATTTGAAAAACAATGACCATTTTTCAAAAGATGTCATGGTTTCCGCAGGTTTTTTTACAGAATCGTACAGTTTACTTAGTTCGACAATAACCATATTGATCTGATCTGTAAGCTGTTCCCCGTCCGTTGTACGTAATGAAAACCTGTGTATGAAATCAGAATGATTCGGAAAAACGGTGTATAATGAAAAGGTTATCTGGTATGTCCTAACCAAATTTTTATACTTTACACTTTTTGACTTTTGGGAAGAATGCAGATCTGTCAGGTAGTAGGTATACTTGTTTATAAAATTAATACGTTTTGTCCCTTTTTCTACCAGTTCTTCACAGTGCATTTCTACATTGACCTGTTCACCGCCATCTACGGTACAGTTAACATCGAACCGT
>Ga0123356_10008383_pt1 | contig 10279 bp, 6 predicted proteins | sample TergutEmb28metaG_2_FD_92546 | JGI IMG/M metagenome (GOLD analysis project Ga0123356, IMG submission 92546) | Embiratermes neotenicus P3 segment gut microbial communities from Petit-Saut dam, French Guiana - Emb289 P3 | ecosystem: Host-associated > Arthropoda: Insects > Digestive system > Gut ... | reverse complement strand
TTTCGGGCGTATCTGCGCATGCTCATACAGTCACTGAACTGTCTCGCACTGAACATCCATGGTACCACAATCGCCGGCGGCATGGTGGGACTTCATCGACGCCTCCTTTGCCCCGTTAATAGGCAGCGCCACGAGTGCCGACAATGCGTCTGCCTCTCGGACCATCGATCGAGCACATAAGATTTCCCCCTCGCGGCACCGCTTCTGCCACGGTGATCGACCTCACGATGTGAATATGGTGATGCCGGGCCCGGCGCAGCGGGCGTTGCCGCAAATTCTTACGTGCTGTAACAGCGATTTGATTGGGCGTGAAGAGTGAATAGGGTTGCCCGGCGGAGACCGTTGTGCGGTCGGTGCTGGGCGGCGGCGGGACGGGCGTTGATGCGGCGCCCGAGGCGCTCCTGACACAATTATGTCCCAGCCGGTACGGCAAACCGGGCCGCCCCGGGTCCGGGCCGGCGCACCGCCGCAACCCCTTTTCCAGTAAGCCCGCGATCAGGTCAACCCGCCGAGCATGGGGGCAACAACCAGGACATTGGGCCGCCGGTCCGAAGCGAACGCGGCTCGAACTCGCATAACGACCGAAGCGTCAGAACCGTACCTCCGCCGAACGCGACATCAACACATCGCACTGCTCACAAGGGGATTTTTCAAGCGGGACCAAGTCGGGAGCCGCCGGCGGCGACAATATGAATCCCGCGTCATAGTCGTTGGGAATGTGGTAGGCGGTGTAACCCGCGTTGCGAAACGCGTGGAAGATAGCGTTGACGTCGTCCTGTCCGCCCGCGCAAAAGCTCGGGATGAGCTCGATCAGCCACTCCGTGCGCGCGCTGAACCTGTCTAGTGAATCGAAAAGCGGCGCCAACACGGTACGCTCCGCTCCCTCGACATCGAGCTTGATCATCCGGGCGTTTCTGAGGTTTGCCGGTCCTACCAGCTCCTCCAACGTGTCGGCATGGACCTTCGTTTCAAACGCCATGCCCTCCTTGTCCGCCAGACTGGACACGGTGGTCGAATGGCCGAGATTGCTCTCGTGGGCCAAAAACATCGACAGTTCACCCTCCTCACCCGCTGCGGCCGCGTGAATGGGCTTGACGTTGACACACCGGTTCAGTTCGAGGTTAGTGAGCATGTCGCGGTAGATTCGCTCGCTCGCCTCGATCGAGAATACAGTCCCGTCGCGTCCGACGATGCGAGAAGCGATGAGGCTGTAGTAGCCAATATTGGCGCCACAGTCGATGAAGGTATCGCCCGGCTTCAGATGCCGGCAGATGTATCGGGTGATGATCGGTTCCCAATGCCCCGTGCGATAGATGGTGGAGGCAACGAGATCCGATGTCGCAAGCTCCATGACATCCCCGTACCGGGTACGGACCCTCGTTTTGTGCCCTCTGCTTCCGACGAGGTGACGGGAGTAGAGCTCATACGCGCGGAGTTTGCCGAACATCCAGGGCGCGTTACGGATGTAGGTTCTCGTCGAGAGCCGCAACATGGTAGCGGCAGTGCTTGTCACCATAGGATGGCGCTTGATAAGGGCTGCAACGCGACGGTTCACTGTGTCTGTTCTCGGCTCTCTGCGACTTGTATTTGCTTTCGACTTGCCCCCCGATATGGGCTGGAGCGTACGCTTTGGCTTGACCACGCGCCGGGCTCGCCGCCGGCGGACTGGAAGTCACGATTGGCGCTCGCCGCGCGCCCTCGATGGAAGGACCGGCGAGCCGGTCGGCCGAATTCATGCCGCACCGCGCACCCGCCACCCATCGAAGACGGTGACTGCCACGTTTGATTAATAGCGCGCGCCGGGCTATAGTTCCGGCACGCCATTTCAAGCGCCGCGGTCATTACCGCCAGATTCTGGAAAGACACTGGAACGTCCAGAGCTTTGATGCATTCCGGCGAATTGAGTCGGGCGAGACCCGCCGCTCCGGTGATCGACAAATGCGCTTTGGTCCCGATTTTGGGATGCGCTTTCGCGCTCATCGTATACCCAATATTGAACTTTGTTTCCCTCTCAGATGTCCGGACTTTGCAGACACAGCTGGAGGCTCGCCCGGAGCCAAGAATTTTCTGGCCGGTCATGTTTGCGATTGCCGTCATACTGGCGGCGCAAAATCGCGCTCGCCTCGCCAGACTTACTTGGCCGCCTCACATCATTTGGCTTATCGCATATCTGGCGTTTGCCGGAGCAAGCGTCCTGTGGGCTTTCAGCACAGAGAGGTCGCTGATCAGATTCGTTCAGCAAGTAATGATCGTTACATCCATCGTGCTGCCTGCCATGGTGGCGCCGCGAACATCGGATCTGATGCGTGGCCTGTTTTTATGTTTTGCATTCGCGTTGATTTTGAACGGGCTTTTTGTTCTCAGCGGCTCGCAGGCCATGATGACGCATGTCTCGTCGCATGGCGCGATCCTCGAGGATATGGGGTATCGCGGCTATTTCGAGTGGAAGAATTATCTGGGCGAATGTGCGGCGGTTGCGCTGTTGCTATCGTTAAGCGAAGCGCGCTATTCCGGCTGGCGCCGAGTGTCAGGCATTGTATTTGTCGTTATCGCGATTTTGCTTACTTATTTGAGTGATTCAAAAACGGCGCTGGGCCTTGCGTTGATCTGTCCATTGCTGGCGGCACTCACTTTGATGATCAGGAAGGCAACACGCATTTCGCCCGCCCTCATCTTGTTGGTGATTCCGATTGGTTACATTTTTTTGTCGAGCATCTCCAATTTCAATGTGTATCGCCTATCCTACATGTTCTACGGCGATTCGAGTTTGACGGGGCGGACGATCATATGGGAGTTCGCGAAACAGGAAATCAGCCAGAGCCCCGTCGTGGGATGGGGATATCAATCCTTTTGGCTGGTCCCGAATTCGCCCGCCTTGGAATCCCATAGCTGGGTCGGCTCGATGCCAGACGCCCACAACGGCTATTATGATACCCTGCTGGAGTTGGGTCAGGTCGGCCGCGCGCTCCTCTTGGCCTTCATATTCGCAACCGTCCACGCCATCGGACGCATGGCAGACCGAGATCCGCGTCGGGCACAGCTTGTGCTGTCTCTTGTGCTCTATGTGATTTTCTATAATTTTTTCGAGAGCCTGTGGATGCGCGGCTTCGAATTTTTATGGGTGGTGTTTCTCATTGCCGCCGCCGAAATTGGCCGATACTGGACGCGTTTACCGGTGAAAGTGGCGGCGTCCGGAGCCAAGAGGCGAAGGCCGCGCATGCCCGGCCCCTCGCCCCGTCCGGCACCATCGTCGGCACATCGGTTGTCGTGACCACATCCGGGGAAATGCATGCGGGCCTTGGTCGATAAGCTTGGACGCGCCGGTATGATGCGGGCCCTGTTCCGTCCGGTCGCACCTGGCGTCGGCCCGCGGCTGAACGTCCGGGGGCACCTCCCGGTGTTGGACGGGGTGCGAGGCTTGGCCGTCATGATGGTCCTGCTGCTCCACTTTGTCGGCGACGTGCCGCCGAGCAATTCCGTGGAACGCGCCGTCGACGACGTTACCAAATACGGTTCTTACGGCGTGGAGCTGTTCTTCGTCCTCTCCGGCTTTCTCATCACCGGCATTCTCTACGACTCCCACAACCAGCCACACTACTTCCGCAACTTTTACATGAAGCGCGTGCTCCGCATCTTTCCGCTGTACTACGGCGTGCTGGCGCTTGTCTTCTTCGTGGCCCCGTTGATCCCGCTGTTGCGGGGACCGACGTTAAGCTACCTGGTCGACCGTCAGGCATGGGCGTGGCTGTTCGGTGTTAACATCTTTGTCGGCGAACACGGGGACTGGTCCTTCTCCTATCTCAACCACTTCTGGTCGCTGTCGGTCGAGGAGCACTTCTACCTCTTCTGGCCGCTGGTGGTTTTCCTGCTTGCGCGCCGGCCGCGCGTGCTCATCACGGTGGGCCTGGTTGCCTTGTTTGGCGCCATGTTGGCCCGGCTGATCGGATCACTGATGGGGCTCAGCTGGTGGACCACCTACACCCTGACCCCGTTCCGGCTGGACGGCTTGGCGCTGGGTGCCTTCCTCGCGTTGATGGCACGACAGCCCGGGGGCCTGGAGCGGCTGGCGCGGGCGCTGCCGCTGGTCGTTACCGTGGTCGTGGGGCTGCTGGCGGTCACCTTCGGCTGGACCCGTCTGGTGTCACGCGGCGGGCTTGAACTGGTGCTGCCGGTCCGGGCGGAGCTGATCCTGATCTTGCTGGCCTGCCTGTTGGTATGGGCTCTGGTCGCCCCCGCGCGGTCCGCCACCTCGCGCTTTTTCTCCAGCCGCGCCATGGTTTTCCTAGGTACCTATAGCTATGGCCTTTACGTCTACCACCACTTCGTCTCGTACTACATGACCAGCAACCGCACGGACCTGGAGCTGGCCGGCCGGCTCGGCTCTCATGGTGCCGCCGTGGCGCTACAGGCGGTGGTCGGCGCTGCGGCTTCGCTGGTCGTGGCCTACCTGAGCTACGAGCTTTTCGAGAAGAGGTTCCTTCGCTTGAAACGCGTGTTCGGGACGTCGCGGCAAGCGGCACAGGAGCGGGAGCGCCCGACTGCCGTCGAAGTCGCCGCACCTTAGGCTCCGGCGACCGGCGCCGCCTCTCAAGACACGACTTCCAGGATCCGGCGGTAGAAGCTCTCCAACGTTCGGGCTGCCCCTCTCCAGCCATACCGTTCAACTGCCAGCTGCCGCGCCGATCGGCCGATACGGGCGGCCAAGTCAGGGGCGGCCAGCAGCTGGCTCACTGCTTGTGCGAAAGCCGCGGGCTCATCCGCGACGAGGATGTCACGCCCGGATACCGCCTCGATCCCCTCGGCACCCAGGGTGGTCGAGACGATGGCCTTCCCCATCGCCATGGCCTCGACAACCTTGAGGCGCGTGCCGCCCCCCAACCGCAGCGGCACGATGACCGCCGCGGCGGCGGCAAGGTGCGGCCGCAGATCCGGCACAAAGCCGGTAACCTCGATTCGCGGCGAAGCCAGCCCCCGCAGCGACGGTGGCGGCCGGTCGCCGATGATCTTCAGGCGCGCATCGGGACGCGCCTTCGCGACACGAGGCCAGATGTCGTTGACGAAATGGCTCACGCCGTCGATGTTGGGCACATAGGAGAGGTGCCCGAAGAAAACGATGGTCCGGCCGTCGGGGGGCGGCAGATCGTTGGAACCCGGCTGGTAGTATTCGACGTCGGCGGCGTTGGGAACGACTGCTGTGCGGATCTTGGGAACCGCGTCGAGCAAGCGCCGCTCGTCCGTCGCGCTGCACAGATAGACGCCGTCGGCGCTGCGATAGGTCCCCAACTCTTCGCGCCGCAGCTTGCGCCAGTTCATCTCAGCATAGAGGCGACGGGCGAAGCTGCTGCTGTCGCGCGCGTATTGCCGGGCCAGGTCGTAGTCGATGTTGTGAGAATCGACGATGACGGCCGGGGACCTCTCGCCGGGTGGTGCCTGGCGCAGGTCGTAGTGGCCAAGATACGAGAACTCCAGATTGACCACATCGAACCGTCTGGCGCGCAGGATCCGGTCAAGCGTCTGCTGCAGCGCCGGAATGGTAACGCGCAGCCGCTCGAAGCTCCGGGTCGAGCCCAGTGACCGAAGTTGCACCAGCCGTTTGGAGAAGCCTGCCCGCCCGAAGGGATTGGGGACCAGCACCACGTCGCGACAGTAGGGCTGCATGGCGAGCCGGCATTCCTCGGCATCGAACTCGTCGTCGATCAGCATGGCGGCCGTCATATCGTGACGTCGCGCCAGCTCGGTCATGAGCCCGTGAATCCTCGCCTGAGCGCCAAAGCGCGGAGGGCTTGGCGGCATCTGCGAGACATAGAGGATGTCGAGCTTCTCTGGGCTCATCGCTTCGGATTGGACCGTCCTTCGTGCAGCGGAAGCGGGCGTCGGTATGTTGATCCCCCGAAACCAAATCTGACGTCACAGACCTCGCGCGGCAATCCGGTCAGGACCCCGCCGTCGACCGATACCGCTTTCCAGGAAGACGGGCATGGCTCGGATATGTGACGCCTGGTCTCAGGCTGCCGCCGACATTGCTGCTCCGACAGAATCTGATACCACGTCTGAGCCACGTCTCCACCAGAATTCAGATACGCTGGCCTATTCCCAGCGGCGGTGCGCGCTGGCGGCTGAACGGGGCCAGCTCACGCAGCGCGCGAACGGTGTGCGCCTTCGTCATCGCTTCGCATGCCTCGGTCGCGAGCGACATCTTCATTTTAGTTGCCCACGGACCGGGCCGTGCTAAACCCCAATGCACGCGGGGCGCGTGGCAGCGACAGCGGCGCCCGCCCGGGCGCGGCGTAGCGAGATTGTCGACGGTCTCAAGGCTGGGTGAACGGTGTCCCGGCATCGTAGCGCGCTTTGGCCGGGAGCGTGTAGAGCTGCTGCTTTGTTCCGGCAGGATCGACCCAGGGCCACCGGTACCCCCGGCCGGCATCGAAGAAGGCCGGTTTCCCGGTCAGGTAGAGCGAGTCGGGAAGGCTGTGGGCGGCATCCTTCGATGCCCAGTGGATCGCGTTGGTAAGATAATCGTAGTTGCCATCGCGGATCGCCGTGGCCACCACCTTCGGGTCATATCCTTGCGGACTGACATCCATGTAGCCCAGCATCCAAATACCGGTCGGCGGGAAGGCGCCGCGGCCGCCAATGGCATCGTAGACCCATCCGCTCATATGTCCCGGCGTTCCCAAGACATTGCCGATAAATGAGAGCCAGTAGGCATACGCGTGGGCGGCAACGGCGCGCAAGGGATGGCAGCAGCCGGTGGTATCGTCGATGTGTGTACCATCGAGCGCCGTGAACGGCTTCCGGTAACCGCTGGAATAGTTGCGGAAAAAGGTGAGATAGATCGAATTTCCGTGGGATTGGTCGCTGTCGATGTTGAAGCCTTGGTTGCCCTCGAACAGCACGTGATGGCTACCGACCATGTGACTGGCGTTCAATCCGATTTCGACCCAACCGTCATGCCCGTTGATGTAGCCGTCATCCATATAGTTATAGGCGACCACGGACCCCGCCCCGGCAGAGCGGTCCACGAATACCTTGTTGGTAAGCAGCGAGATGCTGTTTTCGACCAGGATCTCGGACGCGCCCCGGGCAAGACTGATATTGTAGCCCCCGCCGCCAGGGACCGGCCAAACGGCATTGTGGACGTACACCCCCTCGAGCTGGACGCGCATCGAGGAGGAAATCTCAAAACCATCGCCGAGCCAGGCCGTGCTCTCGACATTCTGTGCCCAGCAATAGGCGCACCAAACGAACTTGATATTGCCGTCGTCGCCGCCCGACACGGTCAGATTCTCAATGCCGGCGTTCCGCGTATGCGGCATCTGCCAATGATAGAGCCTGGCTTGATGGCCGACCCGATAGGAGATCGTAACCGGCGAATCGAAGGTTATGGTGTGTCCGGAAATCGCCGATATTCTGTGCATCTCGTTGGTCGGCCGGTCGCAGTTGGAGAACCAGCATCCGGCACTGCCCGGTGTCGAGGGATAGGTGCTGGCGTCGAAATCGTCGACATATCGATAGGCCGGCTTGTGCTTTTGCCAGACGGTCCGATAATCCGGCGACGCCCAGATTTGCCGGTCCGGCCAGATGACGTCTGGCTGCCAGCCGGCGCCCGACGCCTCGTCCAATAAGACAATCTGCCCGATGAAGAAACCCGCGGTGCGCTGCACCTTTACCGAATTTGTGCCGGCGGCGGCATCGGCAGTGAGGTCGGTCGCGATCTCATTGTTGTTATAGCGAAGCGGCCCGGCGATGATCATCGGTGATGGCCGAGACCCGGGCACATAGGTGCCCCGCTTGGCGCCGTCCGTCCTTGTTAGCTTGGTGCGGCCGGGACCGGCACCCCGCAGCGTGATTCCTTTGTTAAGCAGGATGAGATTGCCCTCGGCAATGGTGAAGGTGCCGGCGGAAAGCTTCACCACCTGGCCCGCGGGGCAACGCGCGATCGCGCTCTGAACGCCGGGTGTGTCATCATGGCCGGCGCCGAGAGGTCTTACCGTGGCGCAAACCCTCGTTCGATTTGGAATGCCGCCCGCGGACAGCATCCCGGCCATTCGCCAGTTTGCGGATGCATCCCGATCCGGCGGCAGGATGTCGCCGGCTGCCCGCGCTGGCACTCGCTCTTGTGCCCTTGGCTGGGCAGGGTCTGCAAACATCAGACCGAAGATCAGCAGCACGAATGCTGCGCTAAGAATATCGGACGTCGGCACCTCCCCTTGATCCCGAAGCCTAGCCGAAACCGGAAGGCCTTGCATCTGCCAAGACGCGCTGTCTCTGCCACCACCTGAAGTCGTGGCTTGAAGCATGGCGCGTGCGTGCCCCGGACGATCATCTGAAGGCGCGCGCCAAGAGGATGTTGCGGCGTGCACTATGCAGGCCGGGTGGTGGTTCATCTCGATCGACGCATGCTTCATCTGCTACATCCGGCTCGACAAAATGACCCGCGTCTGGTTCTATCCATTTGCTGCAATTCGCGCGCAGCATCGCATTCAAGGATCGTGCCCGATCGAGACTGTGGCATCGCCGAGTTGGGCAGACTTGCGTTGTCCGATGGATGCCGTGCCAGCGCTATTGTGTGGAATCGCTACCGTGCAGCCGGAGCCGGTCTCGCTCGTCCGTTCGTTTGCTGTCGCCGATGACCCTCGGTTCCCTCGGCCTTTTGGCCTGATTCACGTGGAGCATCGATTGGCTTTGCTGGCGTCGAATACTCGGGGACGCGGCGCGATCTATGCGCGGCCTGCAACGCCCCGCGATGCTGCCCTCGCCGCGGCACACCGACGGTGCAAGCAGGAGCGCGATCCGGCATCTCCGAAAGTGATTGATGAGATCAATCCGCGGGCCTTCCGCGTTGCATGGCTTCGGGGTGGTGGGGTGATGCCTGCTGTTACACTATTCGCATTCCCGCATTTGACTGAGGCGGTCTCACGAAAGCAATTCAACCCATGAAAGCGAGCGTGAACCCTTATTTCGAAGATCTCGGGCGTTCGGCAGACCTCGGCCGCCTGGCCAGGCGTGGTGGCGTGGCTTTGGTCGCGAGCGTTTACGGGAACGGGATCTTGCAAATTGCCGGGGCAATCGTGCTCGCTCGGCTGCTGACGCCGGAAGATTTTGGATTGGTGGCGATCGTCATGGTCCTGACGCGATTCGCTCCACTCTTGATTGATTTCGGCTTGGGCGACGCCTTGGTACAGAAGAGCCAGATCACGCACAGTCAAGTGAGCACCCTTTTTTGGGTGAACACAGCGATCGGAACCGCGATTGCCGCTGGGTTGGCTTTGTGCAGTCCGCTGATCGCGTGGCTGTACCGGGAACCGAGGCTACAGTCTATTGCATTGACGTTCGCCCTTACCTTCGTGTTCACCGGATTGACGAGCCAGCACATGGCGCTCTTGCGGCGGGCGATGCAGTTTGTGGCCATTGCCAGAATACAGCTCTTGAGCGCGCTGGCGGGATTTGCGGCCGCTATCGTGATTGCGATATCCGGTCACGGTTACTGGGCCCTCGTGCTTCGTCCGGTGGTAAGCGCTGTTTGCGTTGCCGCCGGAACCTGGCTGGCATGCCGTTGGAGGCCCAGCTTCCCTTTCTTTGACAGCGAAGCGAAGCCGATGCTTCGGTTCGGAATGCACGTGTTGAGCTTCTCGATCGTATCTTCCGTGACCTGGGCAATGGATCGGATTGCCTTGGGTTTGATCTACTTGCCGAGCATCGTCGGTTTTTATCAGAACGCGCTCAACATGTACGAAAATGCCTTGTTGTCGCCGATCGCACAGCTGCACAATGTCGGCAGCGCGGCACTCAGCAAGCTTTCAGCCAACCCGGCTGCGTTTCAGGAAAAATACGAGGCAACATTGTCGGCGCTGGCGTTTTTCGTCATGCCCACCGCCGCGATCTTGTCGGTAACAGGCGAAGATGTGGCGGTCATTTTGCTGGGCCAGCGGTGGCGGCAGAGCGGTCTGCTCCTGAGCATCGTCGTATTGGGCGGAATTCTTGCGTTCGTTGAACAGTCACAAGGCTGGCTGCACGTTTCGAGTGGAAGAGCAGACCGTTGGAAGAATTGGGGCTTTGTCACGTTCGTCGTGCGGGTCGCGGCAATTTTCGCGGGGCTCCCCTTTGGCGCGGAAGGCGTGGCCGTAGCCCTCGTCGTGGCAGGCGCGCTGATCGCCTTTCCTTCCGTAAGTTATGCCGGGAGCCCGCTTGGGATCACGGCCGGGCTGGCCTTCAGGGCGGTGCGGGGGCCGCTGCTCGGTGCCACCATCGCCTGCGCTGCGGGTTGGTGGCTGCGGGC
>Ga0123356_10008382_pt1 | contig 10279 bp, 8 predicted proteins | sample TergutEmb28metaG_2_FD_92546 | JGI IMG/M metagenome (GOLD analysis project Ga0123356, IMG submission 92546) | Embiratermes neotenicus P3 segment gut microbial communities from Petit-Saut dam, French Guiana - Emb289 P3 | ecosystem: Host-associated > Arthropoda: Insects > Digestive system > Gut ... | reverse complement strand
TCATCTTCGTCATTATATTTTTCAGATAAAAATATAACAGGAATATGCTTGCTTTTACAAAAATGACAAATTTCTGCAAAAACAGAGAATGCTTTTTCATGCTTTTCGCAGATATAAATCACAATAGCCAACATATCATACGATTCCATTGCAGTTATTGCCGCTTTACCGGTTGCAGCTATGCTAATATCAAAATTTTCCATTAGTTCAGCTTTTATTTCCGCCAAAATACGCGGTTCTTCACTGATTATTAAAATATGTTTTCGTTTTTTACCTATAGCCAAAGTATAATTTCCCCATTTATACAAAAAAATGAACAAAAAAACCATATTATAGAAACATAATGCTCATATATTACATTTATCGGCATTTGTAGGCAAATTTCTTAAAATATCTCCCCCACTTGAATCTTCCATGAAAAAACATCATAATTTTAATACATGAACAAGTTTATTTTCGTCTCAGGCGGCGTTTGTTCCAGTTTGGGTAAAGGTGTTGCAGCTTCCTCGATAGGAGCTTTGCTCGAAAGCAGGGGATTAAGCGTTCGTATGGTAAAATGCGACCCATACATCAATGTTGATGCAGGGACAATGAGCCCTTATCAGCATGGAGAGGTCTATGTTACCGATGATGGGGCAGAAACAGACCTTGATTTGGGCAATTATGCGCGTTTTACCACCGGCCGTCTGACTCAGGCAAATTCAATCACAACAGGTCAGGTTTACGAAGCAGTAATCCGCAAGGAACGCGAAGGTAAATATCTTGGAAAATGCGTGCAGGTAATCCCGCACATCACCGACGAAATAAAAAGCCGTATTCTTGCAGTCGCAAAGGAAGATAATGACACTGATGTTGTAATAATCGAAATTGGCGGAACTGTAGGAGATATCGAATCCATACCTTTTATCGAAGTAGCCCGTCAAATGATCCACGAGCAGGGCAAGAAAAATGCGATTTCCGTACATTTAACACTGATACCAGAAGTTGCAGGCGGCGAATTAAAGACCAAACCTACACAACATTCTGTTAAAACAATGCTGGAAGCCGGAATTCAGCCGGATATAGTTATCTGCCGCTCCCCTGTAATGCTTGATGAACCAACCTGTAATAAAATCGCGCTTTTCACAAACGTTGATCAGGATGCAGTATTTACTTCACCTAACATCGATACAACCATTTACCAGATACCAATTGTTTTCTTTGATCAGAAACTTGATGAAGTAATCCTGCGAAAAATGGATGTAGAAAGCAGACATGCCGATATGCATATTTGGCGTTCCGTAATGCAAAGATATTCGGCAAGACAGAACAAAGTCCGTATCGGCATAGTCGGAAAATACATGGAAGCCCATGATACATATACATCTTTGTATGAAGCGCTGTTTCATGCAAGCCTGGAAAACGGCGTAGAAGCTGAACTTATAAAAATAGATTCATCTCGTCTTGAGGAAGCAGAAAATGCTGAAACCATTCTTGGCAAGGATGGTTATAATATTGATGGTATTCTTGTTCCCGGCGGTTTTGGCCAGCGCGGAATTAACGGCATGGTAAAAGCAGCTGCATGGGCAAGGATTAATAACAAACCTTATCTGGGTATATGTCTTGGAATGCATGTAATGGTAATTGATTGGGCGCGAAATGTATTAAACTGGAATGACGCCGATTCTGCAGAGTTTTCACCTGATACAAAACGCCCTGTTATAAGCCTTATTGAAGAACAGATAAACGTAAAAAACTACGGCGGAACAATCCGCCTCGGTGCAAGCGAAATAAGAAACGAAGAAGGCTCACATATAATGATGGCATATAAGGAAAATCAAATAACTGAACGGCATCGAAACCGTTACGGTTTTTCCAATCAATACCGCGATGATATGACAGGTTCTGGTTTAAAACTTACAGCATTTAGTTCCGATAACTCTTCGTTACAGGCAGGATCATCAAAATCAAAATCACCGCATGCTGCATTGGTTGAATGTGTTGAATGGCCAAACTCCGAAGGAATTTGGGGTGTAGGTGTTCAATTCCACCCGGAATATAAATCAAAGCCGATGCTTGCATCTCCTCTATTCAGAGAATTTGTAAAAAGGTGCCAAAAATAGAATGAAAAAAACCGTTATCATTTTTTACAGCGTTATAATACTTCTTTTTACGTCCTGTACATTTGATTACGGCGAATCAACTTCGGAAAGAGAAACACCGGATTTAGTAATGGAAAATGTCGAGTATGTACGCGTAAGATCATCAGATCCTATTGCACGATTCATGGCAGAACGCGCAGAACGCTACGAAAAACAGGGTGTTATGATTCTAAAGAATTTTTCATTTGAACAATACGGTGAAAAAGGAGAAGAAATAAACGCTGTCGGAAAAGCGGGATATGCATCTGTGGATATTGAATCCGGAGATGTCTCTATGGATGATGGTGTAAGAATCGAAGTTGAATCTGAAGATATCATTCTAGAAACAAAACAGCTCCATTGGAAAGACGAACCGCGTATTTTAACTTCCGGAAGAGATGAAGATGTTAATATCTACCAGGAAAGCGGTACACATTTTACAGGTTTGGGTCTTAGGGCAGAAACACGCAACCGAACATGGGAATTTACAGGAAATGTTTTTGGTATATTTATCCCTGCTGAAGAAGAAGAAGAGGAAGACAGCGAACATACTCCAGTAAGAGTTGTTGAGCGTGAACCGGAAGTTAGAGAACCAGTAACTGTCACACAACCTGAACCGAAAGTTGAAGAAGATTATGAATGGGAAGATGAATATGATAAATAATTTATTTTCCAAATTAATATTTACTGTTTTATTAATCTGTCTGGGTTTTACATTTTTATCTGCGGATACATTTTCATTCAGAGCAGACAGAATGTCCGGCACAAGAGCACTTGGCAGGGAAGCGACCATTCTTATCGGAAATGCGGAAGTAAGATCAGACAACCTATTGCTTCGTGCCGACAGAATCGAAATTCACGGTGATGATAATCAATTTATTGAATGCATTGGCAATGTCTGGGGACATGAAGAAGAAAAAGACATTTTATTTACAACAGATAGGCTTCGCTATGATCGCAGGCAAAAAGTCGCAAGGCTTGAGGGAAATGCTTCTCTGGAAGACAGGGAAAATCAAGTTGTAGCAAGAGGCCGTTTTATAGAGTATGATGATCAAAATGAAATTGCGGTCTTTCAGATTTCTGTGCGTTTGTTCAAAGATGATATGGTCTGCCGTTCTGAATATGCAATATACAGGCGGCAGGAAAAATTACTTGATTTATCAGGCTTTCCGATCGTATACAAAAAAGACGATGAATTTCGTGCAGACAGAATTCGCGTTGATCTTGATACTGATGATGTCATGATGGAAGGTTCAGTTTCAGGAACAATAATTAATTAAAGGCTTATGGAAGAAAACCAGGAATATTTTACTGATAATACCAACACAAAACATAAGCTTGGCGTACTGGGTTTACGTAAAAGATTCGGAAAAAAAGAAGTTGTAAAAGGCGTTACATTTTCCATGGAGAACGGCGAAGTTGCAGGGCTTCTTGGTCCGAACGGAGCGGGAAAGACTACAATCTTTTACATGATTGTCGGTTTTTATCAGCCAAGTGAAGGAATTGTTACGTTAGACGATATTGATATTACAGAAAGTCCTATGTACCGCCGCGCAAGAATGGGCATTGCTTATCTTCCGCAGGAAGCATCAATCTTTCGTAAACTTACAGTTGAACAAAATATTTATGCAATCCTGGAAAGCCGCACTGATATTGATGACTATCAAAAACAGGAAAGACTGGAAGGACTCTTAAGTGAGTTCAACATTGGCAGAATACGCTCTCAATTTGGTTATACACTTTCCGGCGGAGAACGGCGCCGCACCGAAATTGCAAGAGCACTTGCAACAGAACCAAAATTTCTGCTATTGGACGAACCTTTCGCTGGAATTGACCCTATTGCTGTTTTCGAAATCAAACAAATAATCCGACAGCTTGCAGAAAAGGGAATCGGCGTTTTAATAACAGACCACAATGTGCGCGATACACTGGAAATTACCCACGAAGCTTTTATTATTGCAGACGGCCTCATCTTTGCCAAAGGTGATAGAGACGCAATCCTAAATAACGAAATGGTCAGGAAGATATATCTTGGAAGTGAATTCAGGATGTAGTGATACAGCCGGCTTTTTTATTTTTTGAATCCAAATCAGTCAAATACGTTTTAACAACTTCTTCGGCTTCTTCAAAATGACTGTGAAGAATAAACCTTATAATTTTATCAAGAACTGCTTTTGTTTCCTTTGAGTATTTCTTAATTTCTGCAATAATATCCAGAATACCCTTCCTGTCAAAATCTGCAACTTTTACCAAAATTGTTTGAAGCTTTTCACATAAATTATTTATATCTTCTTCATACGGCTCCAGATACTCATTTTGTTCATTTTCTTTTAACTCAAGATTTTTAAGTAAAACCTTTAGCTTGCCCAAAAATACCGGAGTACCTAATTTAATCATTTCAACATCGTTCTCTTTGCCGCTAATTTCCAGTTTTCTTGCAGATTCTGAGAGCTCCATTTCTCCAATATTCCAGAGAGAACTTTTTATTCCATGAACAACTACTGTAAATTTTCTTAATACATCATTGTTATTTAAATGTTCAGCATTTTCTTCTAACCAGACAATTGTTTTTTGCGCATCCCTTATAAACGATTTAATTAAAAGTAAATCTATCTGTGTACTGTCTCTGCTCTCTGTCTCGATATCGCTTTTATTAACAACATTCTGAAGACGGGCAGATTCCAGAACTTCCAGCGGCTGTTTGTCACGGACAAACCTGTTAAGAATACTGTTCAACTGGCGTATATCAATTGGTTTGGAAATAAAATCATCAAAGCCGTTTTGCAGAAAAATATCCGCCTGCCCGTGTACTGCATTGGCTGTTAAAGCGATTATAGGCTCTGAATAACCAGAACCGCGAAGCCTCTTAACAGTTTCAATTCCATCCATTTCCGGCATCATATGATCCATAAAAACAATATCGTATTTATTGCCTTCATTAATTTTATTTATAGCTTCCTGTCCGCACATTGCAGTATCAACATGAAGCTTGTAAAGTCTTAAAAGACCTTCAGCAACATAAATATTTGATTCCACATCATCAACAACAAGAATATTTCCATAAGGCATCGGCTCACGAACAATCTGGCTGTTTCTTCTTTGAATCTTGTAATTCAATCGGAAATTCTGCAGGTTATCTATTACTTCTTTACCCAATATTTCATCACTGGCAATTTTCTGCGGAAGCTCTACAACAAATGATGATCCTTTTTTAAACTCACTTTTTACAGTAATGTTTCCATTCATCATTTTTATCAGGCGCTGTGTAATTGCCAAACCAAGTCCTGTTCCTTCTACTGTCGTATTTGAATTTTGGTTAAAACGGGAATATTCTTCGAATAATTTTTCTAATTGTTTCTCTGTCATTCCCTGACCAGTATCGCGCACACCTAACACAAGAATTATTTGATCGCTCTGTGAAGGATCAGGTTTAAAATCAACAGACAAAGTAACAATTCCTGCATCAGTGTATTTAAATGAATTAGATAATAAATTGTTTAAAATCTGTTTTATACGAAGATCATCGCCAATTAATGATACTGGAATGTTCTCATTTATATTTAGTTTAAACTTGATAGGTTTTGAATCAATTCGCATCATATTCAGATTTACAGAATCATTTATCATACTTGCAACTTTATATTGATTGGGTATGATATCCAATTTGCCAGCTTCGATTTTTGAAAAATCCAATATGTCATTAATAATTCCAAGCAGTAAATCACATGAACTATATATTTTATCAAGTCCCTCTTCTGCATCTGCCGGCATATTCTTATTTTGCATTAAAAGTTCTGTAACACCTAAAATAGCATTCATTGGTGTGCGTATTTCATGGCTCATATTGGCAAGAAAAGCGGATTTCATGCGCGAAGTTTCTTCTGCATGTTCCTTTTTTTGAGCAAGCTCGATCGCTTCGCATTCTGCTTTAAACTTTTCGTCTTTTGTCTTTTTTATATCTGTTACATCAACCGAGTGCTGAAGATGAGCTTTGGTACCGCCGATCCATTCAATATAACAATCTGTGTTATGATAATGCCGTCCTGTTTTTGAATTCTGTTCTTCCCATGTAAAAACTTTATTAGGTTCTTTATCAAGCAGGCGGCATGGACAGAAATCACACATGCAATCTGAATTTTCCTGAAAGACTCTATAACAATTCTGCCCGATAACATTATCTACGATGTTGAATTCTTTTTTCATTTGTTCATTTATAAAGAGTATTTCACCGGTTTCCGGAACAGTTACATAAATGGATCCATCAATGCCATTTAAAATATTTTGAAGTACATTATGCGTATTCTCGATATTTTCTGCAAATTCAACTATGGGTTTCCTCCTTCTGCCAATCAGGTAATTCAGGAAAAAAGCGATAATTATCAAAATGGCGGCACTGAATGTAATAACAAGCAGCAATAACCTGGCTCCGCTTGCATTTAACACTGAAGATATGATAAAAAAGACAATAATTACCAAATTTATTATAAATAACGTGGTTTTTGCCTTAATTCCGGAGAAATTCCTTATTTTTTTCATAAATAGCTTGCTCACCTACATTACAAATATAATAAAAATGTAATCAAAAACAAAGAAAAATATTTCATTATTTTACTCAAAAAAAAATAAAATTGAATTTGCATCATACAAATAAAATATGATAGAATCAGCTTATGGAAGGAAGGAGTTAAGTTATGAAAATTTTTAAATCACTGAGGTTTCGTTTAATAACCTTTTTTATCGTATTTGTTATTATCCTAACCGCAGTAATGGTAATACTTGGGGTAAGGGAGTTGTCTTTAACAGTTGTTGATTCTTACTCAAAGCAAGGCATCATGCTTGTGGAAAAAGCTGTATCAGAAATTGACGGTGATAAATTCGAAGCTTTGCTAAAAACGCTGGATGTAAATGATCCATTTTATGAAGAAACAAGATTAATGCTGGTAAATTTAAAGGAATTCTCAAGCTGTCTTTACTTGTATACCGTAGCGCCAAAAAGAGGAAATATCTGGCAATATGTAATTGATGGCTCTGCTCCGCCGGACGATGAAGAACATTTTTCGGCGCTTGGAGATGAAGAAGATGTCAGCGGCCACGATGCTGCATTCAGAAGAGCATGGACTTCCGGAACAACCGAAAAGTCCGGCCTTGTAGATCAGGGAGAATGGGGCTGGCTCATTTCAATATATACTCCCATCTTAAATTCTAAAGGTGAAACAGTTGGGTTGGTAGCCTGCGATTATGATGGCGAAGACCTGCATCATGCCATAATAGAGATTGAACTACAGCAGATAGCCACTGGTTTGATAGGTATTATCATAGGAATTATGATATTGATAATTATTATGCGTATGATTTTTAAACCGGCAAGACAAATAAACTCAATACTAAAGGAAATATCCCAGGGAGACGGCGATTTAACAAAGAGAATTGACAATATCGCACAAAATGAGATTGGAGAACTTGCAATATCATTTAATATTACATTAGAAATGATTACCAAGATGATTCAAAATATTAAAATGGAAACTGCAGCATTGATTGATACCGGAAACGAATTATCAACCAGTATGGCAGAAACCGCATCCGCAGTTAATGAAATAACCTCAAATATCTCCAGTATACAAACTCGTATGCTCAGCCAGAGCGCCAGTGTCAGCGAAACTCATGCAACAATGGAACAGGTGGTTGTAAACATTAATAAACTAAACGGACATGTAGAGAATCAAAGCACCAATGTTGCATCAGCATCATCTGCAATTGAACAAATGGTTGCAAATACACGTTCTGTTACAGATACACTCATAAAAAATGCAGTAAATGTTAAAAATCTGGAAGAAGCATCGGAATCAGGACGAAATGGATTACAGGAAGTAGCAGCAGATATTCAGGAAATAGCACGTCAATCCGAAGGTCTTTTTAATATTAACTCTGTAATGGAAAATATTTCCAGCCAGACAAACCTATTATCGATGAATGCCGCAATCGAAGCTGCACATGCAGGAGAATCCGGCAAGGGTTTCGCAGTTGTCGCAGGTGAGATTCGCAAACTTGCAGAGAACTCAGGACAGCAGTCAAAAACAATCAGTGAAGTTTTAAAGAAAATAAAAGGCGCTATTGATAAAATTACTTTTTCTACACAAAGTGTTCTGGATAAATTTGAAGCCATCGATACAAATGTAAAAATTGTAGCAGACCAGGAAGAGCATATCCGAAACTCCATGGAAGAACAACAGGCAGGCAGCAAACAAATCCTCGAAGGCATCGGCAACTTAAATGAAATAACCCGTAATGTAAAAGGCGGGTCTCAGGAAATGCTTGAAGGTTCGGAAGAAGTAATCCGAGAAAGTACAAATCTGGAAAGAGTAACCCAGGAAATAACTTCCGGCATGACCGAAATGGCAGCCGGCGCCAATCAGATAAATACCGCGGTAAATCAAGTTAACGAGATAAGCGTAAGAAACCGCGAGAACATCAGTTTGTTGGTAAAGGAAGTTTCACGTTTCAAGGTAGAGAAAAACTAATTCTTACCGTTCGGTAATATTATATGGTTTATTACCTTAATCTGAGTATATATTACCGCTCGGTAATATATACTTGACAAAATGGAAAATATGTACTATTCTTACCGATAGGTAAGAATAGATGAAAATATCAGACGCTAAAGCATTCGGCGAAGCTATCCGGATGTTTAGAAAAAAACAGAACGCTACTCAAATACAATTGGCTGCAATAGCAAATACCGGTGCACGTTTTATAGGTGATCTGGAAAATGGAAAACCTACTGTACAGCTTGATAAGGCATTACGTGTTGCAAAAATACTTGGTATGAAAATCGAGGTTGACACATGAGCCGGCAATTAAATGTTTATCTTTGCAGAAATAAAATTGGCGTATTACACGAAGATGAATCATTACAGCTCTCATTTAAGTATAATTCTGCTGACTCTCAATCTTTGTCTGTAAAACTGCCGCCAAAAATTGATGAATATTCCCATGATTCAGTATATCCATTTTTTGAAAACCTTGTTCCGGAAGGAGACTCTTTTAATATACTTACAAAAGATCATATTTCCGGTAATAAAATTTTTTCTTTTCTGGAAAGATTTGGCGGTGATTGTGCCGGAGCAGTTTCTTTTTATAAGACAAAGCCAGAAAAATCCACTGGCGATTTACTGGAAATTTCTTCAAAAAAAATATCTCTAATTATTGATAGTTTACCTTTAGACCCATTATTAACCAGCCTTGAGAATCCTCCTCGGCTCTCTCTTGCCGGCGCACAGTCAAAGTTTGCCGTTTATAAACAAGATAAAAATTATTATCGATCAGATGACGAACATCCCACAACACATATAATAAAAATTTCCAATAATCGTTTTCCGGATTTGCTGATAAACGAATTATTCTGTATGAAACTTGCACAGAGTATAAACCTGAATGTACCGGATATTGAATTAAAAGAAACCCTAAAAAGGCCATATCTGGAAATAAAAAGATATGACAGACAACAGCAAAAAGAAAAAATTAATCGCATTCATCAGGAAGATTTATGTCAGGCTCTTGGAATCGTTTCAGATAAAAAATACCAGGCAGGCGGAGGAGCAAGCCTAAGAGATTGTATAAAAATAATAGAAAATTATTCGGAAAATCCATTCCCAGATATAACAAGATTTGTTGAATGGATTATTTTTAATTATCTCATTGGAAACACTGATGCACACGCTAAAAATATATCATTATTACATACAGAAACAGGTATTACTCTGGCACCTTTTTACGATTTGTTATCTACCGAAATCTACTCAGAAAAAATAGTTGATCACAGTATTGCAATGCTGATTAACGGTAAAGGTAAGTACAACTCCTTAAAATCAGAAGATTTCCTGGCTCTATTCAGACAGCTTGGATTAAATGCAACAAATATGATGAAAGAGATAAGAAATAAATTTGCTGATATTGTCACTATTTCAGAAAACCTCTGTTATACAGATAAAAAATTGCTGGCAAATAAGACTGTTTGTGCCAATATAATTGCAATAATGAAAAAACGTATATCAAGATTATTAAAATAAAATTGACGATTTTCATTCTTTATATTATTATTGATCCATGGAGACCTTTATGAAAAAAATAATTTTCGCAGTTTTTATGGTTATTGCAGC
>Ga0123356_10008381_pt1 | contig 10279 bp, 7 predicted proteins | sample TergutEmb28metaG_2_FD_92546 | JGI IMG/M metagenome (GOLD analysis project Ga0123356, IMG submission 92546) | Embiratermes neotenicus P3 segment gut microbial communities from Petit-Saut dam, French Guiana - Emb289 P3 | ecosystem: Host-associated > Arthropoda: Insects > Digestive system > Gut ... | reverse complement strand
TATACGGGGACTGGGGGTCTGTTTCGAGCTGAACCGGGCAGCCGTCTTCGAGGCGCAATTGCATTGGGACTTTGTCGTGTATGACCACTGTATCCTCTCTGTCATACGAAAAGAAGTGGTATCCCTTCCATGCAATGTCGTCAAGCTCGTGAAACCGTTTTGTCGCTCCTGCGCCAACGTTTATCCCTTGCCTCACCGCATCTGTTTTTAGGATAAGGTTTGGGTGAACATCCGGGTACCGTTTGTATTCGTCAAATATCGACATCCTGATTCTCTCCTTAGTTCTTTTTGTTTATGAAATCAACGTTAGTTCCTGGCATGTGTCTTTGTTCGTGAGAGCTAGCGTCCGAACATCATACTGGGGACAATCGTAGCGATGACCGGGAAAGCTATGACAATTATTGCAGCCAGATTCAGGGTAACCCAAAACGGCCACTGGGCAATAAATACCTTCGTAGATGGAAGCTTTGCAACGGATGATGCAACAAGCGTGACGATACCAACCGGTGGGCTCAGAAGGCCTTCGAGCATCATCATTATCGTGATTACTCCAAACCAAATCCCATTGTATCCCAGAGTAATGATTATCGGATAGACTATGGGGGTCATTATGACAAGGATTGCCATTTCATCCATGAAAATGCCCAAAAACGTATAGATCAAAAGGAAAAACAACATTATGAAAAATGGAGCTACATCAAGGGTTGCAACATATCTGGTCATTGTCAGAGGGATGAGGCTTCTTGTCAAAAACATGCCAAATACGCTGCCGCCTATTATCATGAAAAATACCATGCCAGTGACCTTTGATGCCGATATTGCCGATTCGATGAAAGCCTTGAATGACATCTGGCGCGTAGCAACGGCAAAAAGCAAAGACGATAAAGCTCCAATCGCCCCTGCCTCAGTAGTCGTAGTCCAACCCATGTAGATGCCACCAAATACGGCCAGGAAAATGAACGGCACAGCCCATACATATTTAAGCGACTGCCATGGGAAGGGGGTCTTTTCTTTATTCGGTTTTGGCGCATAATTGGGCTTAATTAACAGAATAATCGGAACAGTTAGCATCAAGAGGATCATTATAAGAACACCGGGCAATATGCCTGCCATCAGCACCTGCCCGACGGATTCTTCAGTCAGGAAGCCATATATGACCAGCGCGGTACTGGGTGGGATAACCATGCCCATGGCTGCACCTGCCGCAGTTACGCCAGTCGCAAACCCAGGGTCATATCCATGCTTTCGCATTTCAGGAACCGCTGCGGCTGTCAGGGTTGTCGTTGCCGCAAGAACGCTGCCGCAGACCGAACCGAACAACGCCGATGTGCCAAGGGTGGCAATTGCCATCCCGCCTTTTTTCCTGCCAAGGAAATAGTTTAACAGGTCGAACAGTGCAGCGCCCAAGTTTGCTTTAGCTAGAAAGATTCCCATCAGGACAAATAGCGGGATGACGCTTAAAGCCTGGTTCTGCGTGATACGAACTGCATCGCTGCCCAGCTTTGTCAAAGCGAGGCCGGGCGCAGTTAGCACGCTGGCACCGATGGCGGAGACAATAATCATCGAGACACCTACTGGTACACGGATAAGGAGCAGAATAAAAAGCGCTATGATTCCTAGAACCCCTACTTCAACTGGACTCAAGAGTCAGCACCCCCCTATCCTTAACAACGTATACTATATCGCCAATAACAGACAAACAAAACAGGAACATGCCAAATGCGCCAATCATTGATACCGGCCACAGCGGAAACCGCAGCGTGGAAACATATTCCCCCCTATCGATCTGCGCTATCGCGAACTGAAGGACATAATATGTAAGAACAATATTTATCCCCAGAAAAAGAATGGAACTGATAAGAGAAAACACCCATTTTCCCGTTCGCGGAAAAGCCTCATATAGAATATCTATATAAACGTGTTCATAGTGATCCTGTGCGTAAGCCACTGACATGAATACAATGACTGAGAGAAAGAGCTGCGTAAGACCGAAAACCCCTGGTATGAATAATGTGAAAACATTTCTAAGTAAAATATCAGCAACAACCATAAACATCATCAGAATCAAAACAAAAGCAGAGACGTGAACGGCTATTTTATTGATTTTTTTAATTATTTTTCTCATACTATCTATGGACACATCCTTCCCCTGCGTGAACAAAAAACACGAACACTCTATACGGATGAAACCGTTATATAATACATGATACGATGCATTATATCAACTCCTGATGCTTACGCGATATCGCGTCAACTGCGGTAACCGCAGTTGACGCCCACCATTTTTATTCCCTCCGGAAGCGTTTTGGGTACTTTGTGCTGCTATCTTGCGCGCCGCGCATCGCGGAGCGCGATTATTTCATCGTATATTTCATATGCCGGCAAACCTCTGCCCTCAAGCATATCCAAATATATTTGTCTTGTCGGGCCAAAGACTTCATTATCCCAAACAGCGATTTCCTGCGGTGTCAACTCATTCAGTTCAATCATGCCATTACTGCGTATTTGGTCAAGACCGTTATGGCTCACAGCGTCGAAATGCTGTGCTGACGGTATAGCGATCGTCCTGCCGGTCAGCCGCTGGAAAGCGGCCTGTTCAAATTCGTTGAGTTGATTCCACGCATGATGGCTTATGGCAAATATGTGAGGAGATACGTACATTGGCAAGTTGACGACACCATAATCAAGGAGATCCCACAAGCTGAAAGTCACAATTGCGCTAAAGCCAATAGTACATCCGTCCGCCACGCCTCTGCTAATGTTATCATACAGTTCCGCAACTGGGAAATTAACTGTGGCTGCTCCGGCTGTCTGCAGCATGCTTTCAGGCGTCGGGCCTGGCGCCCTCATGACCCGTCCGCGCAGGTCGGCGGGTAGCCTGGCAGGAGTGCCTCTGGTCCAGACGGTGTGAGTGTCAGTCGAAAAAGCGTTAAATAGGACGAAGTCGCTGAAATCTGCTTCGACGAATCTTGGATTGCTTTCGTACAGATCCCAAAAAACTTCGGCCATCTCTTCAGCGTCATTGAACATTCCAGGGAATTCAAAAATCTCTGTGAGCGGCATACGGCCTGGAGTCCAGCCAGGAACAGTCCATATAATATCGATTGCGCCGGAAATAACGTCGTCAAGCGCCGACACCCCGGTAGTCAGGGCGCTGCCCGGATGGACGATGATATCTACCATCCCTTCTGTTGCCTCGCGGAAGGCCTCAACAAATGGCTCAATAATGCCAGTCTGATGGTGATGCTGCGCGGGATGGGTGTGAGCCCAGGTAAGGGTCAGAACTGAAGTTCTCGTTTGCTCCAGTTCATTATCCTCGGCCTCGGGTATCACAAGGGCGGGAGCTTGAGGCTGCGCTGCGATGCCTGCAGGGGTCGGGGGAGCCTGAGTGCCTCCTCCTCCGCCGCCACCGCCGCCGCCGCCGGAGCCGCATGCAACTGCACTGAAAACCATAACAAGGGCAAGTGCAACCGCTAATGCTGATTTGATTATCTTTTTCATTCTCTTATTCCTCCTCAAAATTCACATGGTTGTTGGAAACGAACCCTATCTTTTCATGATAATGCACAAAAAGCTCTTTGGCTATATTGAAATTTTTTTCAATATAGCCAAAACAATGTGAACTCAGACCCTCAAAAGCTCTTCAGCGGTATATTCGTCCATAATCAAAATGTCTGCCATACCCTGTTCCAAAAATACATCCAGCGCGCGGGCGATCGTGTCGCCTGCTGCCAGCACAATTTTTGTTGGGATCCTTTTGTATGTGTCATAATCGATTGCGAAGGTCCTGCGACGTACAGCGCTGTCAATCTCATTTCCTGCACGGTCAAAAAAGCGAAGCAAAAACTCCCCGCAAGCACCTTTCTCATGCAGTTCCTGTAGTTCCCACGGATGCAAGTTTTTTCGGAGGATGGGCATCGGATGCTCCTCGGCAAACATGCATTGAACGTTTGCAATAGACACCGTAATTCGGCGATACCATTCCAAATGCAGTTGCACGTCAGTTCGCTGAATCCACTCCTCCATCTGAGCCTCGCCATCCGCTAGACCATTGAAATGCGGGAAAGAATTATTGTGGCCGAAAACCTTGGCAAACTGCGCAACAAATGTCTCGATGTTCAGATTATTGTCATTAAGCAGAAGCATGTTGGACATGGCAACAAATTTGGCATTTATTTTAAAGCATGGGTTTAGAAAACCAGCCAGCTCCCGCAGCATCCAGTTGCAGCCTATTCCGAGCACGTCTTCATGCTTAATGATATGTTGCAGGTATCGCGCCCCCTCAAGTGCAAGGTCTTTATAACGCTTTTCCAATTCATCAGGTCGAATATTGAAATGGGAAAGTGGAATAACCACTGTAAAACGAAGCTTGTATTTTTCAGAAATCGCCTTGGAAATATTAATGCAATGGAGAAGTACATCATCAATCACGACCTTCACGACTCCTATTTTCGTCGCACGCTGAAGGAGCCTTGTTATAGTTGAAGGTGAGAGCCTTGTTATTTCAGAGATTTCTCGTATTTGCTTGTTTTCAACGTGATAAAGGTGTGCCACGCGCAGAATCGGCCATGTCGACTGCAAAAACTTATCCTTTGCCACTTAATCCTCCTTCCCTGACTTAGCTCTTTTTTGTGACTTCGACTATTCCATCGTCGGCGTTTACTGTTACCCAGTCGCCATCTTCGATCACGCTCAGGGGGTCGATGTCGAAGTCTGTCATGGACGGCACGCGGGAGACTATTGCCCCCATGACCATCTTCGATGTTGTTATGTTAAAAAGTATCGCAAGGGGGCCTACGTTATTCAAGCGGACATGATGAAAATGCGTGGAGAAGCTTGATGAGCCTTTAGCGCCCCTCATAACGAGGATCTTCCCGCCAACGTGCTGTCCGTAAAGAGGGTGGCGCGCGTCGATTATCATGCCGGTATCGCGGTCCAGGCCTCCCAGTCCGCTGAAATTCTCCCTCGCAACCAGTGCCTCGCCCTCGGCGTACCCTCCCGCGACCTTCCTGCCGCGAATGATTATTTTATTCATCAGAATTCTCCAGTCCATTTCCCTGTTATGGCTGCATTGATGCAGTCCTCCATCGAGCCATACCAGGCAGGGATCCCCATTACAGAGTTTATATGATGCGCCTGTTTTGGGGAATCTGTGGCAAAGACCTTTGTGCCTTTGGGCACAGACTGCGCTATCAGCGGGCATGTGTCGCACATGATGTAGCCTCCGGCTTTTTCTATCGTCGCCGTATACCCTGCCCTGTCCGCCATCGCCTTGATCGCGTTCGGCGCGAAAATCCACAGGTTCGAATGGTCTGCCACGCGCTTCCCTTCAAGCAGGATCGACGCACGCCAGATCTCTTCAAGCGAATAATGCGGGCATCCAAGCATGACAAAGTCGACGTTTGTGTCGGTCGCAGTGCGTATGCGGTCATATGCTTCAATCAGTTCTCTTCTTCCGACTTTCAGCGTTTCTATGGGTTTGTTCCCTCCGAATGCCATCTCAACTGTGTGGGCTTCCGGTGTTAGTCCGACGATGTGGTACATCTCGATGCCGCCGGACGATGCTCCTGCCGCTGAGCAGGTCATGAGTGCGCGCAGGTTCGGCTGGTTTTTTATCCCGGTGTATACCGGGATTTTTTCCTGAACCTGCCAACCCATATAGTATCCCATAAGCCCCCAGTCCCGGCTTGATGTTATATCATATTCGACCTCGACGAGATAATGTCCCTTTCGGTTTTTGTCCAGATGATATCCCCAGTTCGGGATCCTGCATGAAAGCATAGCGGCGCCGGTGCTTTCGATGCCTTCGGTGTTTGTCCTGCCGCCGAAGACGGAATTACAGATCGGTACCGCAGAGGATTCCATCCACGCGCAATGCTCGCCCTTGAGCGGTATGTACCCCACCAGATAAGGCGCACAGGTGTAAGTTGGCGCGAAGCCGATATTGTTGCAGCATTCTTCAAGGTACTCGCAGAGGTCATGGGTTTTCTGGCTGACGCCCTGCACTTGCCAGAAGTTGGGGTCCATCTCGTGGAGGATCGTGCAGGAATTTGCCCTGACGCGCGGGATTTTAACTGTTTCGGAGCTGTCAAGGTAAAACTCGCTGAAAAACCAGTCAAAAGCCGCCGAGTCGCCTTTTGTCGGCTTTGTGTCATCGGTAATGATGCCTGCACTGACGCTGTTGACATAAACAAGGTTTTCTGCTTCCACTGCTTCACCATACCGGATAAGCAGGTCCATCGCCTTTGCGACAGCTATGCCGTGCTTGCCGTCACGCATGGCTTTTTCTTCATCGGTTAGCCGCATGACCTCTCCTTTCCAAACGAGCCATTTTACTCTTATTGCTGACATCATATCATTTCGGTAGCGATTGTTCCAGTAATTTTTAATATCAGCATTTTCTTCCACAAAATGAGTATAGCATAACCAATATACCTATGCTATACTATCAACCGTATGCAACGAAAATGTATAATTATTCATGAAATAACGTGTCGTTCTGAGCGAAGCGAAGAATCTTACTCATAAGAACCTTTGCTGCGTTCGGCATGACAAGACATTGGAGGCGCGATTAATGAATCATTATTTCCCGCATCTTTTTGAACCAATCCAGATAGGGTCCCTTACATTACGAAACCGCATGACCTCCTCTCCCACATCGCAGGCAGACGTGCATCACGACGGCACGCTCGGAAAGCACAACATTGCTTACTACGCACGCAAAGCAAAGGGCGGGGCTGCTGTTGTGACCGTTGGCGACGCTATCATCGACCCATCAGGGCAGAACCACCCGGTCCAGCAGATGATCCACACCGACAGTTGCATGCCCACACTCGTTCTCTGCGCCGAGGCGATCCATCAATACGGCGCTCTGGCGTCCATCGAATTCTCACACGGCGGTATTTGCTGCGACCCAGCATTTCTGGGCGGCAAGCTCCCGATCGGCCCGTCCGAGGTACCTGTCCATATCGGATTTCAGACTGTCGAAATGGTCGAGACCCGCTCAATCGCCATGACTGAGGAGATGATGCTGGCGCTTGCGAAGAAATATGGCGAGGCTGCAGAGCGCGCCAAAAGAGGCGGCTTCGATATGTGCCTTGTCCACGGCTCGCACGGCTGGCTCCTAGGCCAGTTCCTCTCCCCGAATGTGAATCTGCGGACTGACCAGTACGGTGGCAGCATCGAGAACCGCTGCAGGTTCCCGATTATGGTCTGCAAGGCCATCCGCGAGGCTGCCGGACCCAAATTCGCGATCGAATACCGGATAAATGGCGATGACCTTATCCCTGACGGGCTTCATATTGACGAGGCGGTGCAGGCTTGCAAGCTCCTTGAGCCGCACGTAGATGCTTTCCATGTGACTGCCGGAGTCCATTATGCTAGACCTACAGGAGTAATCACGCATCCGTCGATGTTTCTCCCCCGGGGCATTTTTGTTGATTATGCAGCCGCAGTCAAGAAGGCTGTTAAGGTTCCTGTCACTACGGTGGCAGGTCACTGCAATCCAAAGGACATGGAAGAAATCATTGCTTCCGGCAAGGCGGACATCATCGCCATGGCACGCCAGCTCATTTCTGATCCAGATATGCCAAAAAAGGCGAAACGCGGCCTTGTTAATGAGGTCCGGCGCTGTATACGCTGCGGGCTTTGCCAGACGTCGCGCTTTGTTCTGTCCACCGCTCGCTGTGCGCTTAACCCAACCATCGGCAGAGAGTATGAGACTGAGCTAATGCCTCCGGCTAAACGTTCGCTTAAAGTGCTAATTGCCGGCGGTGGCCCAAGCGGCATGCAAGCTGCAATCACTGCCGCAGAGCGCGGTCATCAGGTCACTTTGTACGAAAAGACCGGTTCCCTGGGCGGAGTGCTGCGTTTTGCGAAGGACGTCCCCTTTAAGTGCGACCTTTACAATTTGATTGAGAGCATGACTGCCCAGCTCAACAGCCTGAATGTGCGGGTCTTGCTTGGCACTGAGCTCACCCCTGAGATCGCCCGTGCGCAGCACCCTGATGTGCTGATCGCGGCTATTGGGGCAAAACCGATCGTTCCGCTTTTACCGGGCATCGAGAAGCCACATGTAAAGCTCATGGCTGATATCAATTCCGAAACGGAAATTGGGGAGCGTGTAGTGATTATCGGCGGTGGGCTTGTCGGCTGCGAGGAGGCGCTGCATCTGACGATAAAGCAGCGTGAGCCGCGCCATGTCGTCACGGTCATTGAGATGACGGATCGCCCCTACCGCGATGAGTCGAACTTCCGGCATATCTGGGGGCTGGAGGCTGAGATGGAAAAAAACAGCCTCAAACCTATGCTTAATACGCGCTGCACCAAGATAACGGACGACGGTGTCGAGGTGATAGATTCCGGGGGGAATCCGCTGTTTATACCTGCCGACACTGTTATCATCGCTGTTGGTTCGTATGCGCCACGCGAGCAGGTTCTGGCGCTGCGAGAGTGTGCGCCGGAGTTCCGTCCCATTGGCGACTGCGCGAAGGTGGCGCAGGTGACCGAGGCTATCCGCACAGGGTATGACGCGGCAATAACGATAGAATAAAATTCGGAATTCGAAATTCGGAATAAAGAGAGGAACCGGTTTATGAAACACAAGTATCAGCATCTTTTCAGCCCCCTCCGGATTGGGAACGTTACTTTCCGCAACCGTATTTTTGCATCCCCTGCTTCGCACCACGGGCTTAATCCTCCGGCGTTCCTGACAAAAGAGTGCAGAGCCTTTTTCGAGTTGCGCGCCAAGGGTGGCGCTGCCGCTGTGTGCTTGGGTGATAGCACAGTCCACACTGTGACCGGGCAGACTCATCCCTATAAGATTCTCATGGACGACCCCGCTATCGTGCCGTCCATTTCAGCAATGGCGCGCGATATTCGGCGGCATGGGGCTGTTCCTTCATTGGAGCTGACTCATGGCGGCAAATTTGCGAACGTCCCGAACATCATCGTTACTGAGAGGGTAGCAGACAGGCCAACTTATGGTCCTGTCTCTGAAATCAACCCCGATGGCTTTGAGATTCTTGAGATGCCTGAGTCGCTCATCATTGAGGTTGCTGATGCGTTTGGCAAAGCTGCGGCGCGGGCGAAGATGTGCGGTTATGAGATGGTCACTGTCCACGGCGGGCATGGCTGGCTTTTGGCCCAGTTCCTTTCGCCGGGCACGAATCGCCGCACTGATAGTTATGGCGGGAGCCGCGAAAACCGGCTGCGCTTCCCGTTAATGGCGCTCGACAGCATCAGAAAGGCTGTGGGACCTGGTTTCCCCATAGAGTTTCGGCTTAGCGGCGCTGAATTCAATAAAGACGGTTATGATATCAAGGAAGGCATCGAAATTGCGAAGATCCTTGCCCCTAAGATCGACATCCTGCATGTTTCCGCCGGCATACACGACGACCCAGATACATTTATGATAACGCATCCTTCGATGTTCCATGACCATGGGTTTAATGTCTGGCTTGCGGCCGAGATAAAAAAGCATGTTGACGTGCCTATTGCCACGATCGGCGCTATCCACGACCCTGAGATGATGGAGGAGATACTTGCATCCGGCAAAGCTGATATCGTGGCGATGTGCCGCACGCTGCTTGCCGATCCTTATATGCCGCAGAAGGCTTTTGACGGGCGTGAGGAAGAAATCGTAAAATGCATCCGTTGTTATCTCTGCTTTGAGTCCTGCCGCACGAGCCGCGATCCCAAGTGCGCCGTCAATCCCATTATAGGGCGGGAGTATGAGAATGTGGCGCTGCTGCCGACGCAGAACCCGAAGCGGGTTTTGGTCGCAGGCGGCGGTCCTGCCGGCATGACCGCTGCGGCTGTTGCTGCCGAGCGCGGTCACAAGGTCACGCTCTGCGAGGTCTCTGACCGCTTGGGCGGGCAGCTCGTCTATGAGCAGCATGTCCCGTTTAAGCAGGATCTTTATGACTTCATCCGCGTGTCTGCCCTTCGCCTTAAGCGCGCGGGCGTTGAGGTGCGCCTAAATACCCCTGCCACCCCGGAGCTTGCAGCTTCGCTTTCACCGGATGTCATCATCGCCGCCGTCGGCGCTAACTTCATCGTGCCTGATATTCCCGGGATCAAAGGGGATAACGTGCGTTTTCTGCCGGCGCTTGGCGATCTTGAGAAGAATTTCGGCGAAAAGGTTGTCGTTCTTGGCGGCGGTCTTGTCGGCTGCGAGACGGCTATCCAACTGCATAAGATGGGCCGGAAGGTGACCATCGTTGAGATGATGGACGAGTATGCTGCGGATGCCCCGTTTTTCCACAAGCAGTCGCTCCGC
>Ga0123356_10008380_pt1 | contig 10280 bp, 7 predicted proteins | sample TergutEmb28metaG_2_FD_92546 | JGI IMG/M metagenome (GOLD analysis project Ga0123356, IMG submission 92546) | Embiratermes neotenicus P3 segment gut microbial communities from Petit-Saut dam, French Guiana - Emb289 P3 | ecosystem: Host-associated > Arthropoda: Insects > Digestive system > Gut ... | reverse complement strand
GAATCGTTCGATTGGCATCGCTGCGCGCGACGCTAAGGCAGAATTCAATGCGATTCCCGTCGCCGATTCCAAGCAGGTGTCGTCTGTAGTCGAGAGGTTCCGTGCGAAGTACGGCGCCGGCGATGTGAAAAAATACTACTCAAAGTTCGACGTTGCCGTGCTTGCCCAACCGCAGGCATGAAAGCGTCGAGAGCCGCTGCCAAAGCGAGAACCGCGAAGGCCAAAGGCAGGAAAGCGCTCAACGGGACCCGGGGAGACGAATCGCGTGGACATCGAACACACCATGCGGTTCATCCTGGATAAACAGGCCAAGCTGGAGGCCAATGCCGGCCTGCAGGACGAGCGCCTGGCGAGAATTGAGATAGGTCTGGCCGAGCTCAGTAATTCCGTGGCCCAAATCGGCGATTCAGTTGTGAGGCTGGGGAATTCCATCATCACGGTGAATGATCTGGTCGGCCGGCTCGCGCAGGCCGGCCAGAGAGCGCCGCGGCGATGGAGGGCACGTGGTAAGAGGCCACTTTAACGCCGGGAAAACGTCCGCTGGCGCTAGGGTGAGGGTAAGTATCGTCTCGGAGGAGAGAATCGCTTCTGCCCGCCCTTGAGAGGCTTTCTCCGGCCATCGTGGATCGCCTGCCGTACGAGCTCGGTCAAGGTGACGCCCTGCTCTCCGGCCTTGCCATCGAGCCAGGCTTTGTCGTATTCGTCGAGAGTCACAATCGGTTCAATAGACCGACGACCATGCGCGTTCTATGCGTGAAATGGGGGCTACTTAACGTGCAAACCAAGGTTTCGACAAGATGAGACCAGTGGTAAACCGTCTCTTTCGAGCGGACCAACCGGAAGCGTCCCAGAGCCCGCGAAGCACGGCCCGGCTGATTGTGGCTTATGCCCAATGGTAGTTTTGAGCTGCGTATTCCCCGGGAGTGGGTGCGAAAGATCCAGGGCGACGGGCCAACGGTGCGCTTCCGGCGAAGGCAAAGCACGTGAGCCGGCCGGATCAGTTCACTCGGGGAGCCACATCACGCGGGTGAACTTCCAGGAACCATCGGGTTGCCGCCTCATGACACGAAGAAACTTGGCACGCAGGCTTTCGGTCGCTTGCTGCTCGGAACTTTGCTGCGCCGCTTCAAAGTAGCCCCACTCGTAAGCCACGTTGCCTGCAACCTGGATGTCGTGGATGTCGGGGACATATTTCACGACTTTGACGGAAGGCGATTTGGCTAAGGCCTGCTTCATGAAGTCGTGGAAGGCCGCCTTGCCGATAATCGGAGGGGTTCCCGGGTGCAAGACGACGGCGTCGTCGTCCAAGAGCGCGGTGAGCCAGTCGAGATCACGGGCAATGGTGGCGGCGATGTCGTCCTTATGCAACTTTTGGATGCCGGCAAGGGTGGCGTCGGAACCTTGTCCATCAGCGGACCAGGCTAAGGCAGCGGCGAAAACAGACGTAGCGAGAATGGGAATCATCTTAAGTTACCTGATCCGCAGATCTTCGTTGGCGTGAGCAAGCTACGAAGCGGCCGGACTGCTTCGCCGCCGCCCATTCTAAGACAACCCTCCGGGTTCAATAAGCGGCGCTGATTCGGCCTTGCTCAAAGGGTTCGGCCAGAGTGCGAGCTCGAGGAGTACTTGCCGATTCCAAGACGCGTTCTGCGGACACGAGCACGAGCAGAATCCATAGCAGATCAGCCACGAATAGATGCACGATCTGGAGCCAAATCGGGGCCATGAGTAATACGTTCATAATGCCAATACCGACCTGCAGAAACAGGAGGAAGATGAGAGCGATGGCGCGCTTCGCGTCTCTCTCGCTCCAGGTTGTGAAAACCACCCAAACCACATAAGCGACAGCGATGGCAGCTACAGCGGGATGAAGCAGTCGAACGCGCAACAGTGTCGGTGCCCCGCTGCTGAAGTCCTCCAGTATCGACCGTTGAAGCGATGACGCCGGAAACAAGGTGTCAGCGAGAGCGGCAACCGTGCCGGTAATTCCGATGATCATTGTGGCAAGCAAGCCAACTGCAATGACACCCATCCGCCGCGCTCTGGGAATCAATCTGAAGCCGTCGCCGCCCTTCGATAGCCATTCTGCAGTCAGCGACAGCGCTGCGAGCAGCAGAAGCGTATTGCCGAAGTGCAGACCGAGAAACAAAACCCGGCCGGCGGATTTATCCTGGGCCACATAGCCCAACAGCACCAGAGCGCCTCCCAACAGGGCTTCGTTCATGAGAAGCCCGGCGCTGAGCGCCGCCGAATACCGGGCCCAGTTGCCTCTTGATGTCGACCGCCAGCACCATACCAGCAGACAAACCACCATGATTAAGGCGGCTCCACTCGTCATCCTGTGCGTGAATTCGATTATGGTGTGCGCGGTAGCCGTCGTGCCGGAAGCCCCGCCATCGCAAATAGGCCATTTGTTCCCACAGCCTGCGCCTGATCCCGTGGCTCTTACATAGGCGCCCCAAAGCACCACGGCCAGATTGCAGCCGAGCGTCGCCCACGCAAAGCGAGACACCCGCACCATCCTGGGTGAACGAGAGCGAGCGAGCGCTAGAGTCGTTGAACGCATCGGATCGAGATAACCAAAGCGCGGACAAGGCCGGCCGCAAGCGATGAGGCGCTAGGCTAAGACCGAGTGTCTGGAGCAGGCGGTGAGAATCGCCGCGGCCATGGCTGCCTGACAAAAACCACGAACAATTCTCCTGGTGCCCATCATATCAAACCCGGTTTGCGAACCCTCAAGCGGGCGAATCGCGCCGTGGTTAATACCCGGGGGCTCCCGGGCGTCAGGCGACCACTGCCCTTTGCTTGAGGACACTTCGATAAAGCTGAATGTAGTTGCCGGTCATGCGGTTTGCGTTGTAGCACTCGCGGGCGCGGTTGAAGGCACGATTGGCAAAACCGCGGCGGAGTTCGGCATCGCTGTGCAGAATTCGAACTGCGTCGCACAGGCTGTCGGGATCGTTGGTGCGGAAAAACACGGCCGCGGGACCCCAGATTTCGCGCAGGGCAGGAATATCGTTGAGGATGAGAGCGCAACGCGAGAGTGCAGCTTCGAGAATGGTCATGCCGCTCGGTTCATAACACGCCGCGGACACGTAAATCGAAGCGCGACTGTACATCAGGCGCAATTGCGACTCCGAACGCGCCCCGCCCATCACCACACCTTCACTCCCCTTACTGAACCTCACGTCGGCGCGAACTCGCGTCTCGGCTGAGTGGTCCGGCTTGGAGTCGACCACGCATACCGGGAGGGGATATTGCCGCTCCGCCAGCAGGTGCACCTGGGATGCGGGGTCGAGCAGGTGGCCGACGGCAATCACCTCATTGTTCTTGGTGATGTAGGGATTGAAGTGGACCGGGTTTCGGCCATGATGGATCACAACACCGTTGGCGGCACCGAGGTAAGTGGAACGGAGCGAGTCGAGCATCCAGTCCGAGCTCGCGACGATGGCGGAGGCGCCGGCGAGTCCCTGCACCGTCGTCCGCCGATACCAGCGCAGCCATGCGCTCTCTCTAGGTTCACGGCCGTGAACCGACTTCCACCAGGTAATGAAGTCTCCATGGGCGACGACAATGCGCGCCATCGAGACCGGCAGCGACCCGTAGCAGAGATGGTTGGAGTGGAAAACGTCGGCCTTCACTTCGCGGAGCAGCGAGTCCACGTAGGCAGAAGACTCCGCAAAATCCTGCTGGCCCTCGTCCATCCGGTCGAGACGGAACGCGGTAGGGCGATAATCGAGGCCGGCCAAGGAATCCATCCACGCGGTCTGCTCGGGCAGGGGGATCTCGCCGAAGCTCACGAGAGTTACACGAAACCCGCGGCCGATCAGCCCGCCGGCGAGTTCGCGCGTGTAGGCCCACAGATTGCTGTCGAGCGTGTCCGTGGTCATCAATACGTGCATGGAGGCATGGCCCTCGCGCCGGTTTCATTCTATTGGATGCCCGCCTGCGATTGAACTCTTTTGTCCGAAACCAATTGCCATTAATCCCGCACCCATCCGTTAGAATCAGCGCATGTTACGACTGATGTGTATCACGGCGCACCCGGATGATGAAGCCGGAGGGTTTGGCGGTACGTTGCTCAAGTATCGTGAGCTCGGGGTTGAGACTTCGGTCATTTGCCTGACTCCCGGACAGGCGGCCACGCACCGCGGAGGTGCAAGGAATGACCAGGAACTGGCGGAGACACGGCGCAAGGAATTCGCGGCATCCTGCGAAATCCTGAAGGTGTCGCGACCCGTCATTCTGAACTATCCGGATGGCCAACTTTATAAGCAGGAGCTCAATCGGGTGGTCTACGACCTCACCCTGCGCGTGCGTGAATTCCGGCCGCAGGTCATGATCACATTCGGTCCCGAGGGCGGGATCACCGGCCATCCCGACCATTCGCTGGCAGGAATCTTCTCGACGCTCGCTTTCCATTGGGCCGGGCGCCCCAACCGTTACCCCGACCAGGTGAAGAATGGGCCGCAGCCGCACCGGGCGCAAAAGCTGTACTACGGAACCGCGGATTTCGCTCTGCCGAACCGGCCACCGATCACCTTTACCCCTCAGACCGCCGTGATCGATATTGGGGACCGTTTGGGGACTAAAATCTCGGCGTTCAAAGCGCACCAGACGCAATCTCCGCTTTGGCCTGTGTTTGAAGAAAACGCCCGCAAGATCGGAAACAGTGAAATGTATCATCTGGCGGCGTCGGCGAAGCCGGGAGCGCCCACACCGGAAACGGATCTTTTTTCCGGCATCTCCGAGAGCTAATTTAATTAACGATTAATGCCCAAGGTACTGGACGACGTACCTGCCCGATTGCATCCACGCGGCCATGGACTGTCTTTGTACCTGTATGCACAGCTTCCTCCGGCCAGCGCGAGATGTCGGCGGCGCTCGATTCCGAAGACCTGAGTGCTCTCGAACTGCGGATACCCAGCTGAATGCTGTTCGCACCCACCTCCCATCGAGTAGACTTTCGTTCCGAGATCACTCTCGAGGAAAACCATGTCGCTCCCCCGGACCCGCCTGTTCATGGCCACGCTTGCCTTGTCTTTCTCTATTGGTAGCCACGCGCAATCAGCGGCGCAGCTCGAACCCGACAGGGTTCAGGGATACCAGCAGGCGCCCCAGCCCATCCATGACATCCTGGCCGCTGCGCCCACGCCCGTGGTCGTCGTGAGCCCCGGATCGGAATATCTGCTGGTCGGCGGCCGTCTCCAATACCCTCCCATCTCCGACCTGGCCCAGCCGATGCTTCGACTGGCGGGGCTGCGCATCAATCCGGTAACCAATGGCCGTCACCACCCGCCGCGAGTAGTGGGGTTGAGCCTGGTGGAGGTTGCTACGGGAAAGACCCGCAAGGTTTCAGGGCTTCCGAAGAACGCCTATCTAAGCGCTCCCGAATGGTCTCCCGACGGAAAGCGCTTTGCGTTCACCAACGCTACCGGTGAAGGCACCGATTTATGGCTAGGAGATGTCGAGAGCGCGAGCGCCGCGCAGGTCTCGGGTTTCAAGATCAATTCCGTTCTGGGTGAGCCTGTCGAGTGGATGCCTGACGGCCTCTCGCTGCTCATACAGACGGTGCCTGCGTCCCGCGGGAATCCGCCGGAGGAGGTCAAGGTTCCGGACGGCCCGATTATCCAGGAGAGTGACGGTAAGAAAGCACCGGTACGCACCTACGAGGACCTTTTGGCGAACCCGCACGACGAGGCTCTGTTCGATTACTACGCCACGTCACAGTTGCAGGTGATCCACCACATTCATAACGCCAAGGTGGGACCGATCCACGCATCAATGTTAACCGGGTCGCTCATCGGCAAACCCGCGGTCTTCGCCCGGGTCGAGGCCTCGCCGGATGGGCAGCATTTTCTGGTCACTCGCATCCGTCGTCCATACTCCTACATCGTGCCGCAGACCGACTTCCCGCGCGAGATCGAGGTGTGGAACAGCTCCGGGAAACTGGAGTTCAAAGTTGCCAGCCAGCCCTTGGCCGACCACGTTCCTATCGAGGGTGTACTGACCGGCCCGCGCGATGTGGAATGGGTCTCCACTCGGCCGGCAACGCTGGTTTGGGCCGAAGCTTTGGACGGCGGCGATCCCAAGAACAAAGTGCCCTTCCGTGACCAGCTCCTGACGCTGGGCGCTCCGTTCAAACAGCAGCCTGCGGAACTCCTCAAGATGGAACAGCGCTTCATGCCCGGGGGATTCGGCGCCGAACCGGGAGGCTCTTCCCGTCGAGGGATTGAGTGGGGCGAGAACGGAATCGGCCTGGTGCGCGATTACGATCGCGATCGCCGCTGGACTCGGACGTTCCTGATCGACATCAACCAGGCGGGAAAAGCCAAACTGGTCTGGGAGCGCTCCATCCGGGAACGCTATAAAGATCCCGGTGAACCCGTCATGCGCACGCTGCCGAATGGCAAACAGGTGCTGCGCCAGCACGGCGGCGCGATTTTCTTGACTGGCGCCGGCGCATCCCCTAAAGGCGAGTTTCCCTTCCTCGATCGATATGATCTCGAAACGGGGAAGACCGAGCGTATTTTCCAGTGTTCCGATAAGAGTTTCGAATCGGTGGCGGCGGTGGCTGCGGATGACGGGTCGCGCTTCATCACGCGTTATGAAACGCCTACTGATCCGCCGAACTATTTTGCCCGCACTGCGGGAAGCGCAGAAAAACGCGCGCTCACCAGCTTCCCCGATCCTGCGCCGCAGTTGCGCAACCTCACAAAAAGGCTGGTTACCTACAAGCGCGCTGACGGTATTCCACTCTCGTTTACCTTGTACCTGCCGGCGAATTACAAGCAAGGCGAGCGCCTGCCAACGATCGTGTGGGCTTATCCGCTGGAGTTCAATGACGCTGCTACCGCAGGACAGGTGAGCGGATCGCCGTACCACTTCACCACCATCACCGGGATCGCCAACATACATCTGCTGCTGATTACCCAGGGCTATGCCGTGCTCGATGGCGCCACCATGCCGGTGGTCGGCGATCCGGAGACTATGAACAACACCTACATCGAGCAGATTGTCTCGAGCGCCAAAGCGGCAATCGATAAGGCCGTCGAAATGGGCGTGACGGATCCTAACCGCGTAGGGGTCGGGGGACACAGCTACGGGGCATTCATGACCGCCAACCTCCTGGCTCATTCCGACCTTTTCCGCGCTGGGGTAGCGCGCAGCGGCGCTTATAACCGGACGTTAACGCCGTTCGGTTTTCAGAGCGAGCGCCGCACTTTCTGGGAGGCGCCGGAGATGTATATGAAGGTCTCCCCGTTTGCCTCGGCTGACAAGATAAGCCATCCCATCCTGCTGATCCACGGCATGGCCGACGACAACTCAGGGACCTTTCCCATCCAGAGCGAGCGCATGTACCAGGCTATCAAGGGGAACGGCGGGATCGTTCGCTATGTGCAACTTCCCCTCGAAGCCCACGGCTATCTGGGGCGGGAGTCAATCGAGCATGTGCTGTGGGAGATGACCAGCTGGTTTGATCATTGGGTAAAGAACCCCGAACCGGAAACGCATACAGCTCAAACCACTGGCCAGTAGGCCAAGCGGAACGGCGGCTGATCTTGTTCACAGAGCGTCCGCTACTTGGGTTTTTTCTTTCCCAAGAGCCCGGTGATCGCGTTCACCGCGCCTTGCGCGTTTTGCCCTCCCGGGATTTGCGACCCCAGGCCCTTCCCCAAGCCGCTGTTCAGCATCCCTTTCACATCGGGAACAAACTTCGGGTCGGAGGCGGTGCCCTGAACGAAAAACGGAACCGTCGCTCCTTTGCCGGCCAGTCTCGCCAACTGTGAAAGTTGGCCCACCGTCGCTCCGCTGAGGCTCGCCTGCATCTTGTAGTTCAACGCATCTTGGGGGCTGACCGTGCCGTTTCCGGTCACGGTTCCGATGGATGGGACGACCAGGTTTACGTTGTCGGTCTGAATGCCCGCAGGCGCGACGCGCACGTTAGTGCTGAGGTTTTGGATCTCAGTGTCGGGGCCGCTCTTTAATCCCGTCAACGCGGAGATCGAGGCCATCCTGGATCCCATATCGAAGCCGTGCAACTTGGTATTGGCCAGTTTTACGGGACCGTTGATCACAAGTCGATTCACCGGGCCATCGACCGTCAAGTCCGCCGACAGGGTTCCGCCTCGCAAGGAGGATCCCGAAGGCAGCGTGACGCCGAGGGCGGGCAGCATGGCTTCAAGATCATCCACGGGCATGTTGTCCGCATGTAGCTTGGTATTTATTGCCGCGGTCTCGCCATGAAGATCAAAGGTGCCGCTCAGCTTGGCGATTGCCTTGCCAATAGTCACGTCGGCGTCGAGCCGGCCGGTTTGCTTCGGCATGTCGTAGTTGGTCTGATATTTCATCGCCACCGAGCGATGCGCGGGTGAGCCCTTGGGAGAAAGCTTGAGCCCATCGACGGTCGCCTCGCCATTACTTTGTGCATTCGTCCCGTTGGAGTTAACGGTACCGGCAAAATTTGCAATCCCCGCTATCCCCGAGCTGGGGTCGATGAATCCGGAGGCGGCGATGTTCCACCCCTTTACGTCGATCTTTGCCTCGAGCGGCGTCATGGCAGCGTCGTTTGGATTGATCGGGCCGGCGGTGCCGTCGAGCTGCATGCTCCCGCCGCCGGGAAGGTCGGCGGTGAGGGTTAAGGGAAATTGCGAGCTGAAGGAAAAGTTCTTGAGGGTTAAATCGACGTTTTTGTATATCCGCGGCGCGCTGCGGGACCCGGCGGTCGCCACCGAGATTTCCCCGTCTTTGACGGCAAGCTTTTCGACCGCCAGATTTTGCTCGATCGCCGGCGCTTGCCCGGGCGGAGGCGCCGCGGTCTTCTCGGCCGGGCTGGCGCTTCCCAAACTCGAAAAATTCCATCGGTTTTTCGAGCGGTCCGCGACCAGGGTTACCTGCGGATGGGAGAGCGTGAGATCGGTTACGTGCAGCGTCCTTGAAAAAATCAGCGGCAACATTTCGACGCCCACGTCCAATCTCTGCGCCTGAACGAAGGGCGAATTGCTGAAGGAGGGATCGTCGGCAATCGAAATATTGTCCGCGGCCACACTGCCATGCAGCAGGGAGAGACTCAGGTTGCCGAGCGAGACTTTCCGCCCAAGAGCGCTGGTGAGCTGAGATTCAATCTGCGGCCGAAACATGTTGACGTTGATCAGGAAGGTGAGAGCGATCATCACCCCGACCAAGACCGCAATGACAATCCCGATGATTTTCAAAGCATGCTTCATGCGACCTCCATTTCGGGGATTTGTTGGATGATGCGCCCCGCTGGCGGAGTAGGCCGAAACCCACGTAGTGTAACAAAAAATACCTAGGGTTCTGCTGGCTGCCGGAGGTCAGGCTCGGGACTCTCCAGTTCCTGCTGGCGCTTCGAACGCGCCTGGTTTTGAATGTCTTGCGCCTTGCGCATCTCGGTCCGGGCTTCCTCGGCGCGTCCCAGGCGCTCGAGGAGCTGCCCCCGGAGATAGTGAACGCTCGAGTTTCCGGGCTCAAGCTTCAAGGCAAGATCCGCTTCTTTCATGGCTTTCGCAGATTCGCCCTGCTGCTGGTACACCCGGGCGAGCTGATACCGCGAACTGGCAAGATCAGGATCGAGGCGGAGCGCGTGCAGATAATATTCTTCGGCTTTTTTCAGTTGCTGCCGTTGCTGCTCGATCAGGCCCAGCTGATCGTAGTTGTAGGACACATCGGGCTCGATGGCCGCGTCTCTCAGGAATTCAGCCTGCGCTGGTTCAAACTCCTGCTTCTTGAGGTGGGCGAGCCCCAGATAGAAGTGAACGAACGGCAGCTTCGGTGAGGACCGGGCGGCAAGCTGTAACTGCTCGATGGCCGCATCGTATTCTTCGCGGTTCAAATGCGCCTTCCCCATCAGCAGGTGGAACTCGGCAGTGTTGCCGCCGACCTCGATCAGGCGCGTCATGGCGGTTTGTTCGAGCTGGGGCCGGTTCGACTTCCACGCCGAAATTGCGAGCACATAGAGATAGTTCAAGTCGCGCGATTCCTCGGGCTCTAACGGGGCGAGGGTGTCGGCGGCGGCGGCATAATTTTGGGTAAAGAAGTAACACAAGCCCAGCAGATAGCGCGCTTGCACCGAAGAGGGAACATCGCGCACGACCGACTCGAAACTGGGGATGGCCTCCTGGAACTTACTCTGGCGGTAGTACGCAAGTCCGATATTCAGCTGGATGCCGGGCGCCTGCGGCGAAAGCTGTTCCGCCTTGCGCAGCATGGCGAGCGCCTGCCCCCAACGCTTTTCCCGCATGTACACCACGCCGAGATTG
>Ga0123356_10008379_pt1 | contig 10281 bp, 10 predicted proteins | sample TergutEmb28metaG_2_FD_92546 | JGI IMG/M metagenome (GOLD analysis project Ga0123356, IMG submission 92546) | Embiratermes neotenicus P3 segment gut microbial communities from Petit-Saut dam, French Guiana - Emb289 P3 | ecosystem: Host-associated > Arthropoda: Insects > Digestive system > Gut ... | reverse complement strand
GGAATCCAACCGCGCTCTTCAACGACGAGCGCTCGCAGCATCGCGATGTGCGTCGGCGGGCCGCCGAAGCCGGTGATCCCGATCCGGCCCCACTGGCGAAGAACGACGCCCAGCGGGACCGAGGAGTCCGTCACCCGTTCGCGGCTCCAGCCGCGAACGCTCCCAGGGCGGCGCCGTCGAGCCGGTGCGGAAGCCAATCGTCAAGAACCTCGGCGCCCAGCTTTTCGTAGAACGCCAGCGCCGGCTCGTTCCAGTCGAGCGCGACCCACTCGAGCCGGGTGCAGCCCCGCTCAACGGCGATCTGGGCGAGGTGCCGGAGCAGCGCCTCGCCGGCGCCGCCGCGCCGGTGCTCGGGCATCACGAACAGGTCCTCGAGCCAGATCCCAGGCCGGCACTCCCAGGTCGAGAAGGTGCCGTGGAACAGCGCGAACCCGATCCGCTGGCCGTCGCGCTCGGCGATCACCGCCTCCGCCGTCGGGCGCTGCCCAAACAGCGCCTCGTGCAGGAGTTCGGGTGAGCCTGTGACCGCGTCGGGCGCGCGCTCGTACTCCGCCAGCGCGACGATCATCGAGAAGCCGAACTCGATGTCGTCCGGCCGGGCAGCGCGGATCACGAGCTCCGTGCTCACCCGGTCGTCGAGTCCGCGACGGGGTTGGACGCCGGATCGCTGACCGCCGCCGGCGGCTCGATCTCGCGTTTGAGAATCTTGCCCGTCGGACCCTTCGGTAGCTCGTCGAGGAACCACACCCGGCGAGGGTATTTGTAGGCGGCGATCCGGCTCTTGACGAACTCGCTGACATCCTCGGGGCTGGCCTCGGCGCCCTCCTTCAGCACCACCGCAGCCGCCACCTCTTCGCCGTACTGATCGTCGGGGATCCCGATCACGGCCGCCTCCCTGACCGCGGGGTGTTCGTACAGCACCTCCTCGACCTCCCGCGGGTAGACGTTGAACCCGCCGCGGATGATCATGTCCTTCTTGCGGTCGACGATGAAGAAGTAGCCGTCCTCGTCGACCCGCGCCATGTCCCCGGTGTGCAGCCAGCCGTCGCGAATCGTCTCGGCGGTCGCGTCCGGCCGGTTCCAGTACCCCTTCATCACGTTGGGCCCGCGGATCACGATCTCGCCGACCTCTCCGCCTGGGAGGTCGTGCCCGCCGTCGTCGACGACCTTCATCTCGACGTCTTCGATCGGCGTGCCGATGGAGCCCGGTTTGCGTTCGCGGTCGGGATGGTTGAACGACGCCACCGGCGAGGACTCCGACAGGCCGTAGCCCTCGAGGATCTTGCAGCCGAAGGCAGCCTCGAAGCCGCGCAGCAACTCGACCGGCATCGCCGCTCCGCCGGAGGCACAGACGGCGAGCGACGAGGTGTCGAAGCGTTCGCGGTCCGGCACATGCAGCATCGCCCCGTACATCGTCGGCACGCCCTCGAACATCTGGACTCGGTCGCGTTCGATCACCTCGAGCGCCTTGACCGGGTCGAACCGCGGGATCAGCGTCAGCAGTCCGCCCACGACGACCGTCGTGTTCATCGCGCACGTCTGCCCGAACGAGTGGAACAGCGGCAGCGCGCCCAGCATCACCGCGCCGGCGCCCAGGTCGAACAGGTGGTGGGACGTCCGGCAGTTGCTGAGCAGGTTTGCGTGCGTCAGCTCCGCACCCTTCGGCGTGCCGGTGGTGCCCGAGGTGTAGAGCACGACCGCCGTGTCCGAGGCGTCACGCGCGCTCATCTCCTCGATCGGGTCATGCTCGAACACCAGCTGCTCGAACTCTCCCGGAACCACCTTGATGCAGTCGCATCCGGCCGCCGCTGCGGCGGGCTCCGCCTCCGCGGCGAAGCCGTGCCAGACGAACAGCACCTTCGCACCCGAGTCGCGCAGATAGAACGACACCTCGCGCTGCTTGAGCAGAACGTTCATCGGCACGACTATCGCACCGGCCCTGAGCGCACCGAAGTAGCACGCGGGGAAATACGGGACGTTTGGAAGCATGATCGCGACGCGGTCGCCGACGCCGACACCGCGCGCCCGCAGCAGGCCGGCGGTGCGCATCGTGGCCTGATCCAGCAGCGCGTAATTCAGCTCGAAGTCATCGAGCTTGACCGCGATCTGCTCGGGGTCGCGCTCGGCGGAGTCGGACAGGATCTGAGCGAGGTTCACCGTTTAACGGGTGACCCAGGCCTCTGGATCCTCGGCGAGCTTGTCGATCGATCTCGGCAGCCGGCCGCCGGCGATATCGGCGATCGTGACGTGCTCGACGACCTTGCGGAGATTTGCTCGGACGGCGATCCAGACGCGCAGCAGCGCCTCCGAGGCGCCGGCGTAGACCTGCTCCTCCGGTGGGGCGCCACGCACGCTCGCCAGCGGGCCCTCGACCGCCCGGATCACGTCGGCGATCGTGATGTCATCCGCGGGCTTGGCGAGGCGGAAGCCGCCCTCGGCGCCCCGATGGGACCTGACCAATCCGGCGTGGCGCAGCTCACCGAGGATGTTCTCCAGGAAGTTCAGCGGAATGCCCTGGGCGGTCGCGATCCGCTCTGCCTTCACGGGCTTCTCATCGGCTGTGGCGGCCAGCTCCACGACGGCCCGCACCGCGTAGTCTGCCTTGGCGGAAATCCGCATCCCAGGTCCAGTATTACGTGATCTGCGGCTGGAAGTCGGCCGATCTCCCTTAGAGCCGGTCTCACAACCCCGGCACGCGTCTGGCAGCGGCGGATCAGCGCGGGGCTTTGTCCTCGGGGGTTCGACGTGGCGCTGCCACGCCTTCACCCCCTGCGTCCTCGCCTCGCTTGATCCGGCGCTCGCCAGCCACGCACCTCGGTTATGAGACCGGCTCTTAGAACTCGTACGCGGCTTTCAGGTCGGGGTCGCGGTCGGCGAGCATCCGTGCAAGCGAGACGATCACCTGGGCCTGCTTCCAGGTGGCGTCATCCTGCATCTTGCCGTCAACCATCTGCACCCCGTGACCCTCCGGGATCGCGTCGAGAACCCGCTTGGCGAACAGCACCTCGTCCCGGGCGGGGCTGAACACCCGCCTGGCGATCTCGATCTGGGCCGGATGCAACGACCAGGCACCGACGCACCCGAGCACGAACGCGGAGCGAAACTGGCTTTCGCAGCCGTCGACGTCGCCGATGTCGCCGAATGGCCCGTAGAACGGCAGGATCCCGGCCGCGCTGCAAGCGTCGACGATCCGCGAGATCGAGTAATGCCACGGATCCTGCTGGACGCTTGCTCGCGGCGCCGGGGCCGGGTCGAGGTCCGGGCCTTGGTCGGGGTCGGGGTCGGGGGCGGGGCGGGGGGCGGGGTCGGCGAGAACCCGATAGCCGGGATGGCCGCCGCCAACCCGGGTGGTCTGCATCCGTCGCGAGGCAGCCAGGTCCGCCGGGCCGAGGCTCATCCCTTGCATACGCGGCGAGGCAGTGGCGATCTCCTCGACGTTGACCACGCCCAGGCTCGTCTCGATCAGCGCGTGTACCAGGATCGGCCGGGTCAGGCCGGCCCTCGCCTCAAGCTGCGCCAGCAGCCTGTCGACGTAGTGGATATCCCATCGCCCCTCGACCTTCGGGAACATGATCACCTCGAGCCGGTGGCCGATCTGGCTCACGAGCGTGGTCAGGTCCTCAAGCGCCCACGGGGACTCGAGGCTGTTGACGCGCGCCCACAGTTGGGTATCGCCCAGGTCGACCTCGCGACCGACCCGGACCAGTCCTTCGCGAGCTGCCGGCTTGCGGTCGGCGGGGACGCCATCCTCGAGGTTTCCGAGCAGGATGTCGACCTTCGGAGCCAGTTCGCTGACCTTCGCGATCATCCGCTCGTTGGAGAAGTCCATAAAGTGGATCATCCGGGAGGGCCGCAGCGGGATCTCCGCGGGCGGGGTCGGTGCGCCGACCGCCAACGGCTTTCCGAAATCACGCGGGTTGCGCATTGCCTGTGTCTCCTAGGTGGGTTGGCCCACTAGTATTTACGCTCCGCGAGTGGAGGCCGGAAAACCGGTGTGAGGCGGGTGGCAGGGAGATCTTGGATCCCGTGGCACCCAGATTCGCGGTTAACGAAAACGAGAGTCAGATGAGCCCAGTCGAAACTGACCAGGCTGCGCGTGAGGCGAGCGGAGCACATTCCTACGGGCGCTACCTGGAGGAGTTCGAGCCCGGCGTCATTTACCAGCACTGGCCGGCAAAAACCGTGACCGAAGCGGAAGATCATCTGTTCTGCCTGATCACGATGAACCACCACCCGCTGCACATCAACGACGTGTACGCGGCACGCTCGCAGCAGGGACGTAACGTGGTGGTAGGGCCGCTGGTCTATTCGCTGGCGCTCGGGATGAGTGTCTCGGACGTCAGCGGCAAGGCGATCGCAAACCTCGCGACCGAAGAGCTGAAGCACCTCAACCCCGTGTTCCATGGCGACACGCTGTTCTGCGAATCGGAGGTCCTGGAGGTCACCCCGTCGCGTTCCAAGCCCGATCGGGGCACGGTCAAGGTGCAGACCCGAGTTTTCAACCAGGATGGGATCCTCGTGACCGAATTCAAACGGCTCGTGCTCGTCCCCCGCAGGAGCCTTGATTGACCGGGACCCCCGAAACGCACGCTAAGGAGTACATGTAGATGTCGCATACCGCACCGCAGCAGCAGGCGAAGACCCGTCACAAGCGTCTGAGGGCGTGGGTGGATGGGGTTGTGAAGCTGGCGCGGCCGGATGAGGTGTGGTGGTGTGACGGTTCGGTGGGCGAGTACGACCGTTTGTGTCAGCGGTTGATCGAGGCGGGGACGTTGCAGCGGTTGTCCGATTCGAAGCGTCCGAATTCGTATCTGGCGTTGTCGGATCCGTCGGATGTGGCGCGGGTGGAGGATCGGACGTTCATATGTTCGGAGCGCGAGGAGGATGCGGGTCCGACGAATAATTGGGCTGATCCGGCGGAGATGCGCTCGACCTTGACGGGGTTGTTCGATGGTGCGATGCGGGGCCGGACGTTGTATGTGGTGCCGTTCAGTATGGGTCCGATCGGGTCTGCGATTTCGCATATCGGGGTGCAGTTGACCGATTCGGCGTATGTGGCGGCGTCGATGCGGATCATGACGCGGATGGGGCAGGCGGCGCTTGATGCGCTCGGCGAGGACGGGGAGTTCGTGCCGTGCCTGCATTCGGTCGGGGCGCCGCTGGCCGACGGCGCTCAGGATGTGCCGTGGCCGTGTAACGCGGAGCACAAGTACATCGTGCAGTTCCCGGAGACGCGGGAGATCTGGTCCTACGGCTCTGGGTATGGCGGTAACGCGCTGTTGGGCAAGAAGTGCTTTGCGTTGCGGATCGCGTCGGTGATGGCGCGCGATGAGGGCTGGCTTGCGGAGCACATGCTGATCGTCAAGCTGACCTCGCCTGAGGGGGTCGTGAAGTACATCGCTGGGGCGTTCCCGTCCGCTTGCGGGAAGACGAACCTGGCGATGATGGTCCCGACGCTCGAGGGTTGGAAGGTCGAGACGGTCGGCGATGACATCGCCTGGATGAAGTTCGGCTCCGACGGCCGCCTGTACGCGGTCAACCCCGAATACGGGTTCTTTGGGGTCGCTCCGAATACCAGCGCCCGGACCAACCCGAACGCGACCGACACGATCGGCTCGAACACGATCTTCACCAACTGCGCGCTGACCGATGACGGCGATGTCTGGTGGGAGGGCCTGACGGGTGAGCCGCCGGCGCACGCGATCGACTGGCTCGGCCACGACTGGACGCCGGCTTCAAAGACGCCGGCGGCGCACCCGAATTCGCGGTTCACGACCCCTGCGAGCCAGTGCCCGTCGATCGCGCCGGAGTGGGAGGACCCGGCCGGGGTACCGATCGACGCATTCCTGTTCGGCGGCCGCCGGGCGCGAGTGGTGCCGTTGGTGCACGAGGCTCGGGACTGGGAGCACGGGGTGTTCCTGGGCTCGATCATGTCCTCGGAGACGACCGCGGCGGCGACCGGTGAGGTCGGGGCGCTGCGGTTTGACCCGATGGCGATGCTCCCGTTCTGCGGCTATCACATGGGCGACTACTGGGCCCACTGGCTGACGCTCGGTCAGAAGCAGGGGGCCAAGCTCCCGAAGATCTTCTACGTCAACTGGTTCCGCAAGAACCGCGACGGCAAGTTCCTGTGGCCCGGATACGGCGAGAACTCGCGGGTGCTGGCGTGGATCTTCGGTCGCTGCGACGGCACCACCGAGGCCCGCGAGACCGAGATCGGGCTGCTGCCCCCCGTCGGCGAGGGAGGGATCGACACCACCGGTCTGGAGATCGCCGACGCCGACATGCACGAGCTCCTGACCGTCGACGTCGACGGCTGGAAACAGATGCTCCCGCACGTACACGAGCATTACGCCCGCTTCGGCCAGCACCTCCCCGCCACGCTCCGCCAGGAGCTGGGAGGGCTCGAGCAACGCCTCGATGGCCCTCCCACTGCTTCCCTCTGACGCCGGCCTGCTCGCGATGCAGGCCGGCGTCGTCGCGGCGCCGCGGGCGGTCGCGCCCGTCTGGCAGCGGCGGCTGCGACGGTTCCACGGCCCGGGCTGGGCGGTGGTACCGGCGGCCGCGATCATCGGCGTGGTGTTCGCGATCCGCTACGCGTCGGCGACCGCGAACGTGCTGACTTACCTGGCGCTTGTGGCCGTGCCCCTATTGGCGATGGCCGCGCTCGGATGGGTCGCGCACGGGGCCCGGCCGGTGTATGCGCTGATCGCCGTCGGGCTGTTCGTGCTGGCCTGGCGCTCGCCCGGGACGCTCAGCGGCCAGGCGGCTGCGGCGCTGCTGTCGGGGCTCTCGTGCGTAACCCTGGGCGCGCTGCTGGCAGCGGTGACCGACCACCGCTGGTTGAAGGCGGGGATCGTCGCGATGGCCTGTGCCGATGTCTGGCTTGTCGCCACCGATCTGCTGCAGCGACCGAACGACGTGCTCACTGCCGCAGCCCCCGGTGGCGGGCTGCCGCATCTGCAGAGCGAGCAGTTCGGCTCGATCAACATGGGCTACGGCGACATGTTCGTCGCCGGGCTGCTCGGCGCCGTGATGGCGGGGCGTGGGCGACTGCAGGCGATCGCCGCGCTGCTGACGCTCCTGCTGGCGGGGATGTTCGACGTGCTGTTCCTGGTCGTCAACGAGCTTCCGGCGACCGTGCCGGTCGCACTCGCGCTGATCGCCATCGAGCTAGTGTTGGCTAATGGGCGCCGCGGCCGGTCGACGCCGGGGGACGCGATTCCTCCGCCAGCGACGTGATCGCCAGGGTCCCGCGCGCCGAGTCCTCGAGCACTTCGGTCGCCTCCTCGGCCGATCTGGCGTACAGCTCTACCAGCAGGTGCACCACGATTCTCTCCTCGTCGTGCTTGTGGAACCGCACATGCGTGAAGAACTCGCGTGTGCCGTGGTCGCCGAACGAGGCGTAGGAGAGCGCGTCGCCGGCTTCGGGTCCGGAGCAGGTTTCGACATCCTCGGCGTCGACGGTGACCGTGCACGACGCCACCCACGGCGTGCCGGCAATCATCCGCTCCCAGCGATCCTCGACAGGCTCAACACGTCCGTTGTGGAAGCCAAGATGCGGTTGATCATGCATGCATTCGAGGCACTGGACGACGGCCTCCTGCATCTCGTCGACGACCTCGGTGCGCTCACCGCTCTCCGGATCGATCCGGTGGATTCCCTCGTAGTGGACTTGAACCTCGAGGTTCTGGGACCAGCAGCGGTAGCAGCGCAGCCAGCTCCGGACCTCGGTTGAGCCCTCCATCGGGCCTAGTGTAGATGCTCGAAACGCGGCTGCCGGTCGGCGTGATCCTGGGCGGGGGGAGAGGCCTGCGGATCGGCGGGTCGAAGCTTGCGGTGGCACTGCGAGGACGGCCGCTGATCGCTTACCCGCTGGCCGCGATGCAGGAGGCGCTGCCCGAGGTGGCGGTGATCGCGAAGGCCGATGTCGTGCTTCCTGATCTTCCCGGCACGATGGTGTGGATCGAGCCCGACGCTCCACGCAACCCCCTGCTCGGGATCGTCGAGGCGCTGGCGCTGGCCGGCGGCAGGCCCGTGGTGGTGTGCCCAGCGGACCTGCCGTTCGTCACGGCGGCCCTGCTGGCGGCGCTGGCGGGGAGCCCCGACGATGGTGCGCCGGCGGTCGTCGCGAGTTGCGATGGGGTGATCAGGCCGCTACTCGGCTGCTACTGGCCGCGGGCCGCAGCACTGCTGGCCGGCACGGCCCGGCTCGCGTTCGACGCCTACTCAGATGAGGGGTCGGTGCGGGCGGCCGTCGACGGGATCGGTCCGCGTCGTTTCGAGGTCACCGACGCCACGCAACTGTTCGACATCGATACCCCGGATGATCTGCTGCAGGCCGCCGCGATGCTCGACCACGCCAGGCGCTAGCCAAACGTGAAGTCGTAGGCGGCGATTCCGGGCGGCAACTGGACGGTCAGCAGGACCTGCTCGTCCTTGGGCAGCTTCACCAGGTTGTATAGACGTTGCCCGCGGACGGTGAACCGGCCGCCGGCACCGACATCGGTGCCTCGGTCAGCCGCGGGGATCGGCTTGCCGCCGAGCAGCACGCGCCCGTGCCGCGGAACGTTTCCGGCTGAGGTCATCACCAGGTACACGTTCTGCGCCTGGACCGCGCCGAGAATTGACGCGGGCTTCTGCGACTGGGTCTGCGCCGGCGTGATCGACTGGGAGCCGACGGTCCAGCGTCCGTCCAGCGCCCAGCTATTGACGCCGAACTGGGAGGACGGCGGTGCCACGTAGGAGGTCGTTCCCCGCGTCAGCGGCTGATAGAAGCCCGCCGCCCGCTGCGGGTCGAGATAGGTCTCGGGAGTTCCCAGATGGGTCGACGGAAGGATCGCTCGGGCTGTCATCCGCGGCGGCAGCCGCTTCGCCCCCGCCTCCGTCAGCAGCTGCCTGACGATCGTCTCGTCCTGCGAATAGTCGCCCTCGCCGAAGTGGGTGTGCCGGATCTGGCCGTTGGCGTCGACGTAGTACTCGGCCGGCCAGTACTGGTTCTGGTAGGCGTTCCAGGTGCCGTACCGGTTGTCCTGGACCACCGGGTAGGTGATGCCGTCGCTGTGGATCGCCTGCCGAACGTTTGAGGCCTCCTGCTCGAAGGTGAACTCAGGCGTCTCGACCCCGACAATCTCGAGGCCATCCCGGTGATAGTGGGAATACAGCCCCTCGACGAACGGCAACGTCCGGATGCAGTTGATGCACGTGTACGTCCAGAAGTCGACGATCACCACGTGGCCGCGGAGCCCGGCGATCGACAGCGGCCGGCCGCCGGGTGTGTTGAACCAGTCCTGCGTGTCGACGAAGTCGGGCGCCGCCCCGAGCTTCGGAAGCGTGCTCTGCGGGTGCTTGGCGGCAGTCTTCTGGCGCTCGGCGAAGCGTGACGGTGGGCGCAGCGATGCGAGCTTCTTCTCGACACTGCCCGAGTTCTCCAGGGCGCGGGTCGGATCGACCAGGATGGCCGGCAGGCTCTGGTCGCGCGCGAGCAGGCTCTCGAACCGGACGTCGAGGTTGAACGTCATCGCGATCCCGGTGATCAGCAGCACCGATCCGAGCACCCGCTCGACGGTGTTCCCGCGCGCGGCTCGCCTGATCTTGCCCAGCACGGCGCGGCCACCGAAGCCGTACACCAACATCACTGCCGACAGTCCGGCCGAGTACGCAAGCGCGACCAGCACCACCCGCACAGTCGGGCCGGTCGAGGCGCTGACCGATATCACCGCCCCCAGGATCGGTCCGGCGCACGGAGCGCACACGAACCCGAGCGCCGCGCCCACCCCGAGACCGCTCCAGAAGCCGTCACCGCGGGTCTTCGGGCCGAACCGCGCGAGCCGCGACAGCGGGGCCTGGATCCGCTGCGCCAGCTCCGGGACCAGCAGCATCAAGCCGAAGACGATCAGCAGCACGATCGCGAGCGTCCGCGCGGCGCCGGCCGCCAACCCGACGCCCTTGACCAGCTGGGCCAGAGCGACGATCGCGATCGTGAAGGTGATCGCCAGGCCGAGGACGATCCCGAGCGGGCGCCGCCGGCCCCCAACTGCGCTCGCCGACAGCAGTGCCGGGACCACGGGGAGCACGCACGGCGTGATCGCGGTGCCCGCGCCCGCGACGAACGCGAACAGCATCAGCAGCAACATCTGTCGGCTGATGATCTACCACCGAGGTTGCGCGGCTGTTAACCGAATATTGTGTCGATCGAATGCGCCCGATCGACTGCCTACACCTGGGTCGCGAGCGTGTGATCTGCTGCTGGCAGCTCGACGACGTGCTGATCGATCCCGG
>Ga0123356_10008378_pt1 | contig 10281 bp, 5 predicted proteins | sample TergutEmb28metaG_2_FD_92546 | JGI IMG/M metagenome (GOLD analysis project Ga0123356, IMG submission 92546) | Embiratermes neotenicus P3 segment gut microbial communities from Petit-Saut dam, French Guiana - Emb289 P3 | ecosystem: Host-associated > Arthropoda: Insects > Digestive system > Gut ... | reverse complement strand
CAGCGTAACCACCACCCCGTCACCACGACCACCAACCAAGCCACCCCAAACCCGCCACCACGCCCACATCGTCACCACCGATGACGCCAAGATCATCAAACAACGAGACGGGTAACACCCGACCGCAGCTGACGCCGACGTTCGCCAGACGCCAACCACTTCAGCAGAAGCTGGGTCTGTTCCAACCGACCAGCAGCAGCTTGATCCAGACACCAACCATTCCGGCGGCCGCCGCCGCTACACCGCGAACCGGCGTTGGCCTGGCCAGCCCAGCCGCCCCCATGCCGCGAACCTGCTGAAACCTGACGAAAATTCCGGCGTCGGTTGCGTTTCCGCAGGTCGTTGCTGAGGTGCCGCTGAACTTCACCGGGTTTCAGCAGGTTCGCGGGGATTGAGGGCTCGGTGCCACAGCATTGCGAGCCAGCACTGGGCTAGCTGGCCCAGCCGCCACCATGCCACGAGCCTGCTGAAACCTGACGAAAACCCCGGCGTCGGTTGCGTTTCCGCTGGTCGCTGCTGAGGTGCCGCTGAACTTCACCGGGTTTCAGCAGGCTCGCGGGGATTGATGACTCGATACCACAGCATTGCGAGCCAGCACTGGGCTAACTGGCCCAGCCGCCCCCAAGCCACGAACCTGCTGAAACCAGACGAAAACCCCGGCGTCGGTTGCGTTTCCGCTGGTCGTTGGAGAGGTGCCGCTGAACTTCACCGGGTTTCAGCAGGCTCGCGGGGATTGAGGACTCGGCGCCACAGCATTGCGAGCCAGCACTGGGCTAACTGGCCCAACCGCCCCCAAGCCGCGAACCTGCTGAAACCTGACGAAAACCCCGGCGTCAGTTACGTTTTCGCAGGTCGTTGCTGAGGTGCCGCTGAACTTCACCGAGTTTCAGCAGGCTCGCGGGGATTGAGGGCTCGGCGCCACAGCATTGCGAGCCAACGCTGAGCTAACTGGCCCAGCCGCCACCATGCCACGAGCCTGCTGAAACCAGACGAAAACCCCGGCGTCGGTTGCGTTTCCGCTGGTCGTTGGAGAGGTGCCGCTGAACTTCACCGGGTTTCAGCAGGTTCGCGGGGATTGAGGGCTCGGTGCCACAGCATTGCGAGCCAGCGCTGGGCTAACTGGCCCAGCCGCCACCATGCCGCGAGCTGGCGTTGGACTGGCCAGGCCAGCCGCCGCCACCGACGGCCACCAGTCGGTCTGGGCCAGTCGGTGTCATTGGCCACGCGGATGGGACAACCTAGTCCCCACTAACTAGTGACCAACCTTGGAGACTGCCCGCTGCCCGCTGCCCGCCTACTCCCACTCGATAGTGGCCGGCGGTTTGGCGGTGATGTCCAACACCACGCGATTGACCTCTGGCACTTCGGTGGTGATGCGTCCCACAATCTGCTCCAGTAGGTCATAGGGCAGCCGGGCAAAATCAGCCGTCATGGCGTCTTCGGAATAGATTGGCCGCAGCACCACCGGATGGCCGTATGTCCGATTGTCGCCCTGCACCCCCACCGAGCGGACCTCGGCTAGCAGCACCACCGGACATTGCCAAACGGAGCGATCCAGACCGGCCTTGGTCAGTTCCTGGCGGACAATGGCGTCGGCCTGCCGGAGCACCGCCAACCGGGCAGCGGTGATCTCCCCAATCACCCGAACCCCAAGTCCAGGCCCTGGGAACGGGTGGCGCCACACCATTGCCTCTGGCAGGCCAAGTTCGGTGCCAACCTCTCTGACCTCGTCTTTGAACAGCCAACGCAGCGGCTCAACCAACTCGAACTGCAGATCATCAGGCAAGCCACCAACGTTGTGGTGTGACTTAATGACCCCGGTCCCATCCCCGGCCCCTGATTCGACCACGTCCGGATAGATGGTGCCCTGAACCAAAAAGCGCACCGGCCGCGCTGAGGGAGCTCCGTCATCAGTCATAGCCTCACGCGCTGCCCGCTCGAAAGCCCGAATAAACTCCCGCCCTATCACCTTGCGCTTGGTTTCGGGGTCCACCACCCCCGCCAGCGCTTGCAGGAAGCGTTGGCTGGCGTCATAGACCACCAAGCGGGCCCCGGTGACCTGCACAAAGTCCCGCTCCACCTGTTCACGCTCCCCCTCCCGCAGCAGCCCATGGTCAACGAACACGCAGGTCAGCTGGTCGCCCACGGCCTTTTGAACCAGCGCCGCCGACACCGCTGAATCGACCCCGCCACTCAGGCCACACAACACCCGGTCCGGCCCCACCTGGGCGCGGATAGCAGCGACCTGGTCGGCCACAATTGACCGCGCTGTCCAGTCGCGGGACAGGCCGGCCAGCTCGAACAAGAACCTCTCAATCAGGTGTTGGCCCAGCTCAGAGCGGCGGTCTTCGGGCTGCCATTGGACCGCGAATAACCCCCGGGCCACATCCTGGAACCCCGCCACCGCCAAGCCAGCTGGCCCGGGCATGGTGGCTAGGACCTCACACCCAGCCGGCGCCTGAGTCACCACTGCCCCGCCAGCCAACCAAACCGTTTGGGACTTTGGGCTCCCCGCCAGCAAGCCTGCCGGGTTTTGGCTCACCGTGACCACCGCGGCACCCGCCCCGCCAGCGGCATTTGGCGCCACTGTTCCCCCAAGCGCCAGCGCCATCTGCTCACAGCCGTAGCCAATTCCCAGCACTGGCACCCCGCAGCGCAACAGGGCTGGGTCAAGACGCGGGGCGTTATCAGCCAAGACACTGCCTGGCCCGTTTGACAGTACGATGCCGGCCGGCGCCTTGGCCAGTACCTGTTCAGTTGGCATGGTGTTGGGCACAATCTCGCAGTACACGCGGGCCTCACGGATGCGCCTGGCAATCAACTGGGCGGCGCTAGCACCGTTGTCTACCACCAGCACGGGGCCCTGCCTTGACAGGTCTTTAGTCATGGTTTGTACTTTCTTTAGTTCTGTCTGATTGGCCGAAAGGCGCTTGCCTGGTCATTTTGTCTATAGAATCCAAACCAGCAGCGCGGCAAACGCGCTAGCTTGCTTGTCAAGGTTGAAAGGCAGGGGTTCCAGTGGCACGCTCCATTTACATCACCTCGGTTGAGGCCGATTCGGCTAAGTCTATTGTGGCCTTGGGCTTGATCGAGGCTCTCAAACGCCAACATGAGCGAGTTGGTTCGTTCAGGCCGGTGCTGCCGCGGGGCGAGGGCGCTGATCACGCGATGGAGATTCTAGAGGCCCGCGACTCCCTTGATGCCTCCCATGACCTGCACTGCGGGGTGACCTACGCCACTTGGCAATCCGACCCAGAGGCAGCCCTTGTCAGGATTCTGGAGCGCTTTGAGATTCTGCAGCGCCAGTGCGACGTGGTGGTCATTCACGGCAGTGACTTCACCGATCTGCCCGGCGGTAATGAGCTGTCCATGAACGCCACTATTGCCGCTAACCTGGGCGCCCCCATGTTGGCGGTGCTGCCCGGCAACCACCTTGCTGGCTCGCAGTTAGCTCAATCGGCTGAGCTGGTTTTGTCCACCGTGGCGGCCAGCCACGGCACGGTGATTGCACTGGTGGCCAACCGCTGCCAGCCCGCGGCACTGTCAGCCCAAGTGGCTACCCTCAGCGAGCTTGGCCTGCCCAGCGCGGCGGTGGCTGAATACGGCGAGATTGACCTGGCTTCCCCCGAAAACGTTCAGGGCGCCATCGACACCTTCACCGCCAGTGTGGACGCCGCACCTTTCATTGCGGCCATGGAGAACTTCACCACCACCGTGCTCACGCCAGCCGCTTTCCAGGCTGGTCTGCTGACCAGAGCCAAGGCCTGCATCCGGCACATTGTGCTACCTGAGGGTGAGGACGACCGGATCTTGGAGGCCGCAGCCAAGGTGGTGGAGTTGGGGGCCGCCAAGGTTTCTATCCTGGGTGAGGTTCCAGCCATGACTGCTCGCGCCAAAGAGCTGGGCATTGATCTATCCGGCGCTGACCTGGTAGATCCCCAAGACCCGGAGCTGATTGACCGGTTCGCCACCGAGTTTGCCAAGCTCCGGGCCTCCAAGGGGGTTACCTACGAAGACGCGGTAGCCACCTTCAAGGAGTCCAAGACTTACTTCGCCACCATGATGGTGCATCTTGGCCTAGCCGACGGCATGGTCTCTGGCGCGTGCAACACCACCGCGGACACCATTAGGCCGTCCTTCCAGATCATCAAGACCATGCCCGGCGTGGCCATTGTCTCTTCGGTCTTTTTGATGGCTCTGGCGGACCGGGTGTTGGTCTTTGGCGACTGCGCCGTTAACCCCAACCCCACACCAGACCAACTGGCTGGCATTGCCCTGTCCAGCGCCAAGACAGCCCAGGCTTTTGGCATTGAACCGCGGGTGGCCATGATCTCTTATTCGACCGGCACCTCTGGGGCTGGCCCGGATGTAGATGCCGTCACTGAGGCTGTGGCCCTTGCCCAGCAGGCTGACCCGGACCTGGCACTGGATGGTCCACTGCAGTATGACGCCGCCGTGGTGCCCAAGGTGGCTGCCTCGAAGCGTCCTGGTTCAGCCGTGGCTGGCCAAGCCACCGTGCTGATCTTCCCCGATTTGAACACCGGAAACGCCGTGTATAAGGCGGTGCAGCGTTCGGCCGGCGCCCTAGCCGTTGGCCCGGTGCTCCAAGGCCTGAACAAACCAGTCAACGACTTGTCGCGTGGCGCGCTGGTCGAGGACATTGTCAACACCGTGATTATTACAGCCTGCCAGGCTGCCTAAGGCCCCAAGTCCACCCCAATTAGATTCAAGCAAAGGAGTCCCCGTGACCGAATCTGTGCTGGTGATTAACGCCGGCTCGTCATCTATCAAGTACCAACTGGTCGAAGTTGAATCGCGGGCCGCCCTGGCCTCGGGGTTGATTGAGCGGATAGGTGAGGCTATGTCCACCTTGACGCACAAGAACCTGGCTGGGCCCGAAGAGGTCAAGTACACGGTCGAAGAACCGTTGCCCACCCACGTTGACGGCATGCGCGCCATGTTGAAGCAATTCCAAACCCACGGCCCGGACCTGGATGCTGGGCACCTCACGGCGGTGGGTCACCGCGTGGTCCAGGGCGCTGACGCCTACAACCACGCCATTCTCATTTGCGACGAGGTAGAGGCCAAGATCGAGGAGTTTGTGCCGCTGGCGCCGCTGCATAACCCAGCTAACCTGATGGGCATCCGCGCCGCCCGCGAAGCGTTCCCCGATCTGCCGCAGGTGGCGGTCTTTGACACGGCCTTCCACCAGACGCTGCCGCCTGAGGCCTACACCTATGCCATTGACCCGAAGGTGGCCGAACCACTGAAGGTCCGGCGTTACGGCTTCCACGGCACGTCCCACCAGTACGTCGCCCGGGAGACCGCCGCCCTGATGGGTCAGCCAGAGGCTGAGGTCAACATCATTACCGTCCACATTGGTTCGGGTTGCTCCATTTCAGCGGTGCGCGGTGGCGAGTCGGTGGAGACCTCCATGGGCTTGACCCCGCTGGAGGGCCTGGTGATGGGTTCACGCTCCGGGGATGTTGATCCAGCGATGATCTTCCACCTGGTGCGCGCCGGGGGGTATTCCATTGATGAGGTTGACGCCCTGCTTAACAAGAAGTCCGGTTTGTTGGGCATGGCCGGTTCGCTGGACATGCGTGACATTCACAAGGGCCGGCGGGCCGGCGATGACGCGTCCCAGTTGGCCTTTGACGTGTTCTGCCACCGGTTGCGGCACTACATTGGCGGGTACGCCGCCCAGTTGGGCCGGCTAGACGCCATTGTGTTCACCGCCGGCATTGGCGAGAACGAGCCGATCACCCGGGCCCACACCTTGGAGGGCTTGGAGATTATTGGTGTCGAGGTGGACCAGGCAGCCAACCAGGCGGGCTCCGGCCCCAAGTTGATCTCAACCCCAGCCAGCAAGGTGCAGGTTTGGGTGGTGCCCACCAACGAGGAATATGAGATTGCCCATCAGACCGTAGACCTTGTCCACGAGCTGTAGGTTCTTGACAACGCTTGGCCGGGGTGGCACCACCACCCCGGCCGTTGGTTTACCAGGCGCAATACAGCCGTCCATGGCATGATGGACCGCACGGCCCAGTGGAGGGGAATTGGCGTGAATCAGCCTAAGACCATACGAACCAGAGCGCTCTGGTTGACAGCGGCCAGCGTGATGGCCCTAGGACTCAGCCTGGCAGCGCCCACCGTGGCGCACGCCGCCGGCGATGACATCACCATCTCTACCGATGTAACCACAGACAATATGGCCATGTCGGGTGGATACCTTGTGGTAGGCGTGGCCGGGGGGCCTGGCAACGTCAATAGCGGAACACTGGGTGGCCTGTTGAACGGCGGACTTGCCAACGGCGTCATATCCACCGGTAACCTTACGGTCTCAGACCCGGTCACCTGGGCTACCAACCTCCTTACTTTGGTGTCCGATGGAGCCATGGCCATTAATGCCAACCTCTCCACCACCTCGGGCTCCTTGTCACTGCAAACCACCAACGCCGGTTCAGCCATCAACGTAGCCAGCGGGGTAACGGTCACCACAGCTAATGGACTAACGCTCGACACCGCAGGTGGCGCGACCGTGGCTGGTGTCATCGCTGGCGCTGGTGACCTGAGCATACAGACTGCCGGCACGGTGACCCTGTCAGTTACCAACACCTACACCGGCGCCACCACCGTCCAGTCCGGCACTCTGGCGCTGACCAACGCTGCCGCCATTGTTGCTTCAAGTGGAATTGAACTTGCCGGCGCTGGCACCACGCTGGACGTTTCCGCCGTGGGCGGCTTTGTCGAGGGCCTGTCCGGGGTGGCTGGCAGCACCGTCAGCTTGGGGGGCCAGACCTTTGGGGTACAGGGCACCGGTAGCTCCACCTTTGCCGGCAACATTATTGGCACCGGCAACCTGAATTTGATCGATGGCGCGCTGACGCTCACCGGCACCAACACTTACTCAGGCAATACCTTTGTTCAAGGCACCCTGACGCTGGACTCCCCCTACACCGTAGCCGCGAGCTCCGACATTCTTGTGAGCGGGACATTGGTTAACAACAACCTGTTGACAGTGGACGGCACTGTCTCCAACTACGGCACGGTCACCAATCCCGGCCTGATCTTGTTGTCCACCGGCGCCTCACAACTGGCGGGCACCAGCCCCCTCAATGCACTGACTTTTGACGCTAACGGCGGCAAGGGCACGTTCACAGTGGCCGAGCCTGGCAACACCTTCGACATGACCAAACTGGCGACCTTCTCCATGGAACCAACCTGGGCCGGCCACACTTTCCTTGGCTGGTCCACCCAGCGCACCGGTGGCACCCCGGTTGCCAGCCCACATACTTTTGCCGATGGCGACACGCTCTATGCCGTGTGGGGCACCGCGCCATCGATCACCACTGCTTCCCTGCCAGCCGGCAAAGTGGGCACAGCCTACAACCAAGCCCTGGCCGCCACCGGCACCACCCCCATCACCTGGAGCCTGGACGCCGGTGCCCTTCCACCGGGATTGGCCCTGTCCCCCGCCGGTGTCATCTCTGGTACCCCCACCACAGCCGGCAGCTACACCTTCACTGTCAAGGCCACCAATGCCTCTGGTGATGACACGAAGCAACTCTCTATCACCATCACCGCCACACCACCAGCGGTCTACCAGGTCAATTTGACCCAGACACCGGGTGGCACCGCCACAGCTACACCAACCAAGGCTGCTGCGGGTGCCAAGATCACGCTCAGTGCCCTGCCCCATGCGGGCTCCAGCTTTGTCAAGTGGGAGGTTTCCCCCACCGTCACCTGGACTACGGGCAGTGCCACCAGCGAAAAAGCCACCTTCACCATGCCCGCCAGCGACGTCAAGGTGGTACCGCAATACAAGCCGTACTACTATGTGCCACCCAAAGATGCCACCATCAGCCCCACGCTGGCCAGCTTCAACCTGAACAAGAGTTCTGGCGGTTTCAGTGACATTACTATCACCCTGGCACCAGGCGACCACAGCGTCTTGGCACTGCGCCTGGACGGCCGTGACCTACAAGAAGGTAGTCAGTACACGGTCAGCGGCAACACCTACACCATCCTCAGTGCCTTCCTAGCCACCCTGCCAGTCGGTCAACACACCGTTGTCTTCGCCATGAGCGGCGGCACCGACCCGACCCTGACCATCACCATCACCGACACCAGACCCGCTCCGCCACCATTGACCGGCGACCACAACAATCAACCAGGCTGGTCCACCCTGCTACTAGCCGCCCTACTAGGTTTGACCCTGACGGCGGCTTGGGGCCGCCGTCTGCACCGGCCACCCACCATGCCAGCTAGACCAAACCCCAAACACTTGGCTATCTAGGGGACTGGTTCACTAACGCCGCTGGCTCAGCGACGCATAGCAGCGGCTCAACGCAAGCCGAAGACACGGCGGCGGCAGTTCCGGTCACCTTGTTGCCACCGCCGGTGCAGCTACTACAGCCGATAAGCGCACCTCACCGTCACCTCCATGGCCAGCACGTTGGTTGGCGAGCGGAGTTATCAGCTGCCAGGGACTACGGGAGTATGTCCTGCACAGCGAACAAAGAGCGCTCGTTGTGTTGGTTTGTTCGGTATATCGAATTTATGAACGAGCGCTTGTACGTTCAGGTGGCCTATCTCTTAGCCGATCCACAAGTGGTTGAGCGGGAGTTTTCCCCTCTTAGGCAGATCCAAGACAACCACCGTAAAGTCGTGGTCTCGCTAGACCTCCCTCCGGCAGCTTCCCTTGACGGCCTAGAGCGGATTTACCTACCGGACTTCCTTTTGGCCAGCGATTAGTGACAGTCCAACCAAATGGGTAGCAGACCAACCACGACCCGGCGCAGCGGATCAGCCGACTATTTCGGCAGGCTGGCCGGTGAAGAAATCGAAGGCCACACCTTCAAAAGTGTCCATGTAATCCATCACCAGATTGAACTTGACATCGGTTGGGCTACCGGTCATCCTGACAAGGGCTGCGCCGTCTGAGTCCTGCTGTTTCACCCAAGCGTCGATCAGCTGGTTCAAGGCGGTGGCACGCGGATCAAGACCCTGATAAGCCGCCACCAGGTGGTCGACTCGGTTGCGTCCCACCTGGACCTGTTCGACGCGCCACACCGCCCCATACGGCGACAAATCACTGGGTAAGTTGAGGTCAACCAGGGTACTGTACGGGACGCCATCGACCGCCCTAAATAAGAAAGGGTTCCCCGCCCGGAATTGGAACTGGAGGTGCGGCGTACCCCAAGGGCCATAACTGAAGTCAAGGGTTGTGGCTGGTAACCCGGTGAACGGAGCCGTGCGTGGCACCTCATCACAAAAACCAAATTCACAGACCGTTAGCTGCTGGTTTGTGTCCTCATTGAGCAAATTGGCGTTGACGAATTCGATGTAGTTCACCCCGTCGTAGAAGAAATCAGACAACGCCATCCGGTGGCCGTCCGCTAGCCGGAAGACGGCCGTATCCCAGCTGTCAATCCAGATGCCACCGGACTGATCTACCCGGTAAAGGCTGCGTTCAACCGTGATCAGACCCCGGCTGGACTGCGCCCAATGATCAGTTTCGGCTTGACTGGTTGTCCCGTTGGGCGCCGACACCTGCGGCTTCGGCAAGTCCTCAATCCAAGCCGTGACCGCGGCTTGGGCCTCCGGATAGCCGGGGATGACAACCTCAAAGCTCGCCCAATCATCGACCGTTTTGAGGCAGCCCTCTTCCCCACAAGGGTCGGGGCCAAACGGCGCAATCTGCCCGGCCGGTCCGCCAGTGCCGCTCGACTGGGAGGTGTTTTCCGGGGTGGAGCCTAGGTAGCCATAGCCACTGTCCGGTTCGACCAGGTTGGCCGGGTCCAATGGCACATAAGAGGCAGCTGCAAAGGTGCGCTGGGCTTGATCACTCAAGCACCACTCGATCAATTGGCGGGCTTCAGAATTAGCTGGCTGGTCAGCCCGCACCACCGCGTAGTAGTAGGTCACGTATGGATAGGTGCCGTCGGCAATAGTGGTACGAGTTGGCGGCACGTTGTCAATGGTTAGCAGCTTGACGTTATCTTTGACGTACATCTCTTGGGTGTAATAGAACACCGAATAGCCCAGTGCCTGGGCTGAATTGTCGTAGGCCGAGACCATATCAACCAATCCCATCATGCCGGCCGGCCTGATTTCTGACGGCGCATCCATTGGGGTGGTGCCAGCCATGGCCAATTGCAGGAACAGCGTCTGTGAACCGGAGTTGATGGGGCGTTGGTAGGCGATGATGTCTTGGCTGGAACCGCCCACTTGGTTCCACCGGTTGGTCTGACCGGTGTAGATGTCCTTGATCTGCTG
>Ga0123356_10008377_pt1 | contig 10282 bp, 7 predicted proteins | sample TergutEmb28metaG_2_FD_92546 | JGI IMG/M metagenome (GOLD analysis project Ga0123356, IMG submission 92546) | Embiratermes neotenicus P3 segment gut microbial communities from Petit-Saut dam, French Guiana - Emb289 P3 | ecosystem: Host-associated > Arthropoda: Insects > Digestive system > Gut ... | reverse complement strand
ATATGCCGGCAGGCGGGCTTCTGCGAGAATGTAATATTGCGGAGCAGGCAGCGGAGAACCGGAAGCTGAAATATCTTCAATTAAAACATAATCAATATCCGGCCCCATGGTAAGCGCAAGGTTCGACGGCAGCGTCCAGGGGGTTGTTGTCCATGCAAGCAAATAAGTATTGGGCGGAAGGTTTGCCTGCTCACTGTTAGCTGCTGTTTGTTCAACCGCTGCTTTAAAACGCACAGTTATTGCCGGATCGTGAACATCTTTATATCCGCCAAGATTCAATTCATGGTTGGAAAGAACTGTAGCGCAGCGGGGGCAGTACGGCAGAATGTAATGGCCTTCGTAGAGAAGCCCTTTTTCCCAGAGGGATTTCATGATCCACCAGATTGTTTCCATATAATCTGGTTCCATGGTTTTATAATCGTTATCAAAGTCTACCCATCTGCCAAGGCGCGTTATGGTCTGCTGCCATTCTTTCACATAACGCAAGACAGAAGCGCGGCAAGCTTCGTTAAATTTGGCAATGCCGTATTCTTCGATAGCAGACTTTGAATTTAGCCCCAGTTCTTTTTCAATAAGATTTTCAACAGGAAGCCCATGGCAATCCCAGCCGAAACGGCGCTCAACTTTTTTACCCTTCATTGCATGATAACGCGGAATTATGTCTTTAATGGTGCTGGGCACAAAATGCCCAAAGTGAGGCAGACCAGTAGCAAACGGCGGCCCGTCGTAGAAAACAAATTCTTCGGCATCTTTTGAACGCTGCGATATGGATTTTTCGAAAATATGATTTTGTTCCCAGAATTTCAGGATTTCTTCTTCCAGTTTGGGAAAACTTACTCTTGCATCGACTGGTTTATACACACGATTCTCCTTGACTGGTCAAATTATGACAGAAAAGGATTTTTTTTTCTATACAAATTTTTGCTATTTTTGTTCAATTAAAATCCACAGCGCCTCGACTGCCGTCTTTATGGCAGAAGACGTATCATGACAATGGGGATTATCCATTCCGGCTTTTTCACGTTCCTGGTTCCACACCACATTGAGTACGCATCCTGCACGGGCGCCGAGTATCTGGCTTACAATAAAGAGCGTAGAACTTTCCATTTCCGATGCAAGGCAGCCGGCCTTTATCCATGCTTCCCATTTATCTTTAAGTTCGCAGCCGGACGGCATTCTGTCCGGGCTGTGCTGACCGTAAAAAGAATCTTTGCACTGCACAATTCCTGAATGCCAATTTACATCCAGTTTTTTCGCAGCGTTAACAAGCGCATTTGTTATATCCAAATTCGCAACGGCAGGAAACTCAACCGGCACATACTCCCTTGTTGTCCCCTCCATCCGAATTGCGCCGGTAGCAATAACCACATCCCCGCCCTTAACAGGCAGCGCCATTCCTCCGCAGGTTCCTATTCTTATAAAATTGCGCACTCCGGTCATAAAAAGTTCTTCAACCGCAATGGCAGTAGACGGTCCGCCCATTCCGGTTGACATTACCATTACTGTCTTTCCTGCTACTTCTCCAAGCCATGTTGTATATTCGCGGTTCTGATGAAAGAAACGGGGGTTGTCAAGGTACGAAGCTATTTTTTCTACACGCCCCGGATCCCCGGGAAGAATCGCATATTGCGCTCCATGAGAATCGTCAAAATCAATATGATACTGTTTTTCCATAAATTACCTCCGCGCCTTATCATAGGGGATTCCTTCTGCTTTTGGCGCCTGAGACTTTGCGGAACTGAACGCCAAAACAACAAGAGTAGCAATATAGGGTATCATCTTATACACATAACTGGGAATGGGAACTGCCTTTAAAAATGTTATGCCTGAATATGAAGAAGAAATTGCCTTTAACAAACCGAAGAAAAATGCGGCGGCAAGAATACGGCCTGGTTTCCATTGCCCGAAAATTAACACAGCAAGAGCCAGGAAGCCGTAACCTGAAACTTCTGCATTAAACAGAGTCGATGTTGGGATAACGAACACAAGCCCTCCAAGGCCGGCAAGCGCGCCCGAGATCATAACACCTGCATAGCGCATACGGTACACATTAATTCCGGCGGAATCCGCAGCCTGGGGATGCTCGCCGCAGGCGCGCAGGCGAAGCCCAAAGCGGGTCTTGTACAGAAGAACCGCAGCGCCTGCAAGAATGAGAAAACCTATATAAGTAGTCAAATAGGTGTTCTGAAACAGCAGCGGCCCCAAAACGGGAATATTGCCCAAAACGGGAGCTTTCTCGATACGGAACTGATTGATAAAAGGAATCTGCTGTATAGTACGGAATGTTCTCGCGATGTATATCGCAAGAGCAGGCGCAAGCAAATTGATGGCGGTTCCGCTGATAACTTGATTGGCTTTCATATTAATGGAAGCGTATGCGTGAAGAAGGGAAATTGCAACGCCGGTAATTGCCGAGACAAACACTGCCATTAACAAAACAGGCTGACCGGGAATAACTTGCTGAACTACATTGATAAATAAAATTCCGGTAAAAGCCCCCATAATCATAATGCCTTCGAGCGCGATATTAATTACGCCGGATCGTTCGGAAAACATTCCGCCAAGAGCTACTATCAACAGAGGAATCGAAAAGAACATCGTCTGCTGCACAATAAAATAAAGTATATTGCTCATAACGCATCTCCTCTTCGTTTTTTAAGCGAACCAAGGAAGCCCTTTACAAGAAGAGCAAATGCGCTAAAGTAAATTATTACAGCAATAATTATTTCTATAATCTGCGGGGCAAAATTGTACAACTGCATGTTGAACCCCCCCACATTTATGTAAGCAATAAATAAACCTGAAAAAATAATGCCAAGCGGGCTATTCAACCCCAAAAGCGCGACAGGGATACCGTTAAAACCTTCCTGCGCAAGCACATCAACTACTATAATACCTTTTCCCGAACCGGCAAGGTACAATAATGCGCCGCCAAGCCCTGCCATAGCGCCTGCAATTATCATAGACAGAACAATGCTGCGCTTTTCGTTAATTCCGGCATAACTTGCCGCCTCACGATTAAAGCCGCAGGCTTTTAGTTCATAACCAAAAGAAGTTTTTTCAAGAATTATATACATCAATACAGCAAACACAATCGCTATAAAAATACCGGAATTGGCGCTGGAAACATTAAAGCCGTCACGAAATACATTATCCATCCCCATTTTCGGCAGATTTGCAGTATTCGCCACGCGCATACTTTGATTTTTTAACGAATCAAAAATTGTTTTAGTTATAAGAAAATTGACTAAATATGTGCCGATATAATTTGTCATTATGCAGGCGATAACTTCGTTTACGTTAAAAAAAGCCTTGAATAAACCGGGAATTGCGCCCCAAAGAGCGCCTGCAAGCAATGCTGCAAGAAGCGCGGCAATCCAGTGCAGGTGCCCAGGCAGAAAATCGCACTTTACGCCGACAAGCACCGCAGCATAAGCGCCGACAATAAACTGCCCTGCAGCGCCGATATTGAACAGCCCTGTTCTTGCCGAAAAACCAACCGAAAGGCCTGTCATAATGATAGGTGTTGCAAAATATAAAACCTGCCCCAAATCTTTCATGTTAGAAAAACCGCCGGACAGAATTGACCAAAAACCGTTTAAAGCCTGAGACTTATTGCTTACCAGCAGAATAATAAACCCTACCAGCAAACCTACTACAATAGCGGTGACAGAGGAAAAAACATCTACGATGGTATCTGAATTGTTTTTCTTCATGCCGCGCTCAGCTTTTTGGAACCGGACATATAAAGCCCAAGTTCCTGAAAATTTGTATCTTTCGGCCTGACATCGGCAACAATTTTTCCTTCGAACATAACAAGGATTCTGTCGCTGACATCCATCACTTCATCAAGCTCCAGGGAAACAAGCAGCACTCCCCTACCCTTTGTCCGCTCTGCTACAAGCTGCTTGCGTATATACTCACATGCGCCAATATCCAGCCCTCTTGTGGGCTGAACTGCAATCAACAAGGAAGATTCCCTGGATATTTCTCTGGCAACAATCGCTTTCTGCTGATTCCCGCCTGACATACTGCGCACAACAGTACGCGCCCCCTGCCCGCAGCGAATGTCAAAATTATCGATTAAGTTATCTGCAAATTTATAAATTTCATTGTATTTAAGAAAACCTTTATTCTGGAACCGGGGTTCAAAATAATTTTGCAGCACCAGGTTATAGGCAAGGTTATAATCCAAAACAAGCCCGTGCTTGTGCCTGTCTTCCGGAATGTGGGCAAGCCCTCTTGAACGAATATCATCGCCGGTAATTTCCCTGCCTCCAAGGAAAATGCGCCCTTCATCCGGCTCAAGCATTCCGGCAAGCGCATAAATCAGTTCCTGCTGGCCATTCCCGTCTATCCCCGCAACGCAGACAATCTCTCCGGAACTAACGGCAAAATTAACATTGTCAACAAGGGCTTTTCCGTAAGTCTTGCTTTTAACCGTAAGGTTTTCTACTTTAAGAATAACCTCTCCATTTTGCTGATCCGCTTTTTCAATAGAAAGATTTACTTTGCGGCCTACCATCATTTCAGATAACTCTTCTTTGGAAACAGCCGCTACATCTACAGTGCCAATGCCCTTGCCCTTGCGCAGAACAGTGCATCGATCCGCGGCAGTTTTAATTTCGTTAAGTTTGTGCGTAATGAACAGAATCGACTTGCCTTCCGCTACCAGGTTTTTCATTATGCGCATTAATTCTTCAATTTCCTGCGGGGTAAGCACTGCTGTAGGTTCATCGAATATCAGTATTTCATTTTCACGGTAGAGCATCTTAAGAATTTCTACACGCTGCTGCATCCCGACAGTAATGTCAGACACAAGAGCGTCAGGATCGATTTCCAGCTTATAGCGTTTGGACAATTCCAATACGTGGTTACGCGCATCTTCCAGTTTAAGAATGCCGTGTTTGACAGTCTCTGCGCCAAGAATAATATTTTCCAGAACGGTAAAATTGTGAACCAGTTTAAAGTGCTGGTGAACCATCCCGATCCCCAGCTTTCTCGCATCGTTTGGCCCGTTAATCCGGACTGCTTCTCCGTTTTTTTTAATTTCACCCTTTTCAGCCTGATACAGACCGAAAAGGATGCTCATAAGGGTAGATTTACCCGCGCCGTTTTCACCTAACAAGGCATGGATTTCACCTTTTCTTAACTGAAGCGTAATGCCGTCGTTAGCGACAATTCCCGGAAATACTTTTGTAATCCCGTTCATCTCAATTAGATAATCCATGCATCATCCAATTTTTCCGCCTAAAGGCTGCGAAAATGTTTTTTAAGATAGTCTGTCTATAATGCGGACACATTATAGACAGATGAGGCTGCCGCAAAACTCAGTTTTGTGACAACCTCTTAATTTAGTTACTTAACTTCCGTAACTCTTACTATAGTGACAGGAACCACTCTGGGGCTTCCATCATCGGCTAAATTATCCATTCTTGCTATTCTGGCCGAAGCAAGCTCTTTAAAGATTGCGTCATAATCGGCGCCGCTAAAGGCCCTAAACTTGGAAGTTCTCATTGGAAGCCCAACGCCTTTATTTGCCGCGTCAAAAATCTGGGTTTTTCCGCCTGGGAATTTGTTGTTATAGTAATCGGCAATAGAAGCATAAACCGAAGCCTGTATCCCTTTTACTGCCGAAGTGATAACAGTTGGAGATTCTCCTGACTGATCTACGTCAACGCCAATAACTTTTTTCCCGGTTTGCTCCGCCGCTGCCATTACAGCATTCCCAAGACCGCCGCCGCAGGCAAAGATAACCTCCACCCCCTGATTGTACCAGGATGCGGACATTGTTTGAATTTCAGGCGTAGCAAAAAATACGCCAGTGTAGTGATAATTAACAGTAACCGAACCGGAAGCAAGCTTTAGTTCCTTGGCTGCATATTCAGCGCCCTGTACAAAGCCGTAACCAAAACGGACAACTGCCGGAACCGCCATACCGCCCATAAACCCGAGCTTTCTGTACCCGTCTTTTACTGCCGCATATCCAGCCAAAAACCCGGCTTGATCTTCGGCATAGAGAAGGCCAACCGTATTACTCCCGGTTTTAAAGACTGAATAATCCGCTGAATGGGGAACTCCGTCTACCAGAATGAATTTCACATTAGGATAGCGATCCTGAGCAACGAAAATAGGAGTTTCAAAAAGGAAGCCCGGAGTAACGATTATTTTCGCGCCGCCCCTTACAGCAAGATCGATGGTTGTAAGATAGGCATCGTCGCTCTGTTCTGCCGGCTGGTAATACTTGGGGGTAATACTCTTTTCCCTGGCATATTGGACCACGCCTTCCCATGCACCCTGATTAAAGGATTTGTCATCAATAGTGCCAACATCTGTTATAAGCGCAAGCTCAAAGGCTGCATCTTTTTGCTCACTACCGCCTAAACCGAAAACATTACCTACCGGTAATAATACAAAAAGTGCAAGCAGGATAACACTGATTTTTTTCATACTTTCCTCCATAAATATAATTTACAAGTTAAGATTAATACTACCCGAACAGACCCAATCTGTCAAGGGGCAGATATTTTATCAATGATACATTACTGATACATTACCAAAGTTACTCATACACAATGGCAATATCATCGAGCATAATTCTGAGGGCTGCCGCATGTTTGCCAATTACGCCAAAGGCATAACCGGTAACCGCCGTAATATCAAGTCCGGCATCAATATAATCAGAAATGTTAATTTTTACCTCCTGCCAGCCGTCAGAATCAAAAGTAAACTGCTGCGCAAAAAAATCTCCGCTGGTTTTATTGCCAATAGCGCCGCCGTTTTTCAGCTTGAAAGTAAAATCGATGTTTTTATAAACAGTTACGGCATTGCCTGTTCCTGTAGTTACTTTAATTCTAAAAACAAGCGTATTGTATCCATCTGCATCTTTTGCTTCAAAATTCCTTCCGCCCTGCGGGTTATTTGCGTTGGCAGCAGGCCGCCAGCTTCCAGCGCCAATGCCGCTGTGTATTATCTCATAGCCGTCGGTAAAATCGTCCCTGACAGTTACCAAAGACCCGCTGGCCCCGGTATGCCATAAATAACCTGAATCCGCTGCCAGCGAAATACCAGGAATCGTAACATTCCCTGTATTGCCAAAGCCTTCAAAATCATCAAGTAAAATTCCATCGATAACAGAAGCAGTCATGCGATTGCTTGTTATTCCATTAATATTTACAGACAATTCAAGATGATTTTTAATAAATTTGTATTTTGGATAAATTACACCATTAATTGAGTAAGCCTCATCGAAGACGGCATCGCCGGTTATCTGCAGAAACGGGGCAAGCCAGGCAGAAAGATTGTTTTTTAAGGTGTGGTTATTTTCCTTATTTTGCAAAGTTGCAATTGTGCCGTCGCTGCAGGTATAGGTAATTTTTAAAGGCGCTCCTTTAAGAAGACTGACTGCGGGGATTGCGCCGCAATAAAACCCTTCGTTATTATAAGGAATTGTTATATCTGTTAACGATACTCCTGATTTAACAAATTCAATATCATCTATATATACATGGTTTCCGGCTGAAATTAGCGCATTGAAAATAAAAACCCGCTTTGTTTTAATTCCGCTGCATGGAGAAGGCACAGGCACAACATAGCGTTTCCATTCGGCAGTAACAGGAATTTGCTGGTTAAAACCTTCGCCGGTATAAACGACCCGCTTGTCAGGATCGGTATCCCCAAAACCAACAAACCGGATATTTAACTGTTTGTTCGCTTTTGCCCAAAAAGAAAGGGCAGTTACATTATCAAGATCGATTTCTGCATCCGAAAAAAGACCGAAAGATTGCTGAATTCCGTTGCCGCTGGCATTTAAAGCTGCGGAAATTTTTATTACACGCTGATTACCGTCATGGCCAGATTCTTCTGCTTCCAAATCAATTGATTGTTCATAATACCTTTTATCGTCTTCCAGTTCTGTAACTGTTATTCCCATTCTTGCCCCGCCTTTAAAAATTTCAAGCGTATCAAGCGGAACAAAATCGAAATTTATTTCCAGCTCTTCTTCTGCCATTTCGAAGGTCCAGGCAAGTTTACCGGCAAGCCGGACAAGGGAAACCGCGCCCTGCGGCATTATAACTGGCTCTCCGTCTGCCAGTTTATAACCGGAGTTTGGCATAACGTTAATTGTAATGGATGCGCCGCCTCTGGCTTTGTCTTTATACTCGCCGCTGCTTTCTGTGCCGGTCATGGTAAAATTGCCATACTGCGAAGTTACGGCTGTTTTTATTTCGTAATACGGAATAAACTCGAATTCTGCGCTTACGGCAACATCGCCGTCGGGCATTTTAAATTTCCATTGGAGATTGTCTTCTGTTACTGTTTCAACACTGCTGCCGTTATGCAAAACCTGCATACTGCCGCTGCTGTAACGGTAATTGGCAGGATCGTCAGCAGTTAAAGTAACAGTTAACTCCGCACCGGCTTTTGCTTTCCCGGAAGGGTGAATGTCTATTCTGCCGTTTTCAATTTCCGCGATAATAATCTCATACAATTCGACAGACTCATCAATAAAATCCGTATCTTCTTCTTCCGGTTCGCCGTTTTCATCATCAATTTCATCGCCCGTATTTTCATCGCCATCTGAATCGTCCGGTTCCTCCGTCTCGTCCGACCTGTCCACTCCCTCCGGCTCATCAGGTTCGTCTGACACAATTTCATCCTCGCCTGCAATTTCGCCCTCGTCCTGAATGTCCCCCGGATAATACAGCTCCTCCGGTTCCTGGCAAGCCGTTGCCATCAAGAACATGATTGTCATGACAGCAACGCCCGTTAACAAACGCTTTGTTTTTCTTTGTTTGTTTTTCATAATTTCTCCTTCAAGAAAATAGATTTAATTTTGTATATATATTGCGCGCAGATGAGAATTGCTTTAGTGTATGGAATTTTTTTTTTACTTTTTTTTAAGAATTCACGCCAAACGAACGAATGAAAACGGTTTCTGTTACTTCTGCGTGACCAATATGTCAATGATACAAGGTGTTCCATTCATTAACGTTAATTGGGAAAACAATACAGCAGAAAAATTGCTTATGCTGTCAAATAATTCGGTTTGTTTTCTGTACAGAGCAGGAAATGCAAGCCCATACGTATCAGGTTTTGCAAATGATTATTTCAATCGTGGCGAGGGTATTTTTCACAGTCCTAAAAGTATAAGAGCTTCGTCTTTTCTAATAGAAAAGGCAGGTCGTACCCACCGGAGCAGATAAATTACCATTGTATATTTACTTTTTGGGCGCTTCTTAATGTAAATCTGTCCATGCCTCTGCAATCCCTTACTGATGCGTGGTATCTCTCCCCCTCGTTATTTCTTAATTTCCCCCTGCCCTTATACTTTAATATTTTTCCCGATGGGCATACATATATGTTTTGCTTTTCATCATAATTAAAATCTTCATGTGTAAACTTATTTGTTTTTATTTCGTCCCCGCTAACCCCTTTTTTAGGTTCCGCTCAATAACGCCATCTTTAATAATACTCCTGGTGAGTATGCGCAAGCGCCTTTTTCGTCATTATTATAATTATTGTCAAATGATGACAAATCCATCTTGTTGATCAGGTAATTCAGCGTCCATTCATATGTCCCTATTATTAACTGTCCGCTTAAATTAACCGTTAAAAATTGCCCTTGGGCTAAATTGCTTTCTTTATATCTTGCCATTATGTTGTTATTTTAGTATGACTTTGGTTTTATGTCAAGTTTTTCTGTGTTAGGTGACGTTTTTGCATATTTTCGACAGTCTCGTTATGCGATGCGCCTTGCTTACAATAATCTATTTTTTGTTAATTCACAATAATTATTATCTATTTCTATTCCAATAAATGACCTATTTTTAAAACATCTGCAAGCAACACCTGTTGTTCCGCTTCCACAAAAAGGATCAAGCACTATATCGTTTTCTTTTGTTGATGCTAAAACAATACGTTTTAATAAATCCAATGGTTTTTGCGTTGGGTGTTTTCCATATTCTTTTTCTCCATTTTTTGGAGTAGTCATTGACCAAACAGATCTCATTTGTGTATTTTCTTTTTTTAATTTATCTTCAGGAAAAGCCCCATTTTTAATTTCGTCATAGTTAAAGGTATGTTTTGCTTTTTTTTCCTTTCGTGCCCAAAGTATTGTTTCATGTGATGCTGTAAAAAAACGACAACTTAAATTTGGTGAAGCGTTTGGTTTAAACTATGTAATATCATTTAATATATGGAAATTATTTTTTTGTAAAAGAAAGCCGCATTGATAAATACTATGATATGTACCAGAAATCCATATTGTACCTTCAGGTTT
>Ga0123356_10008376_pt1 | contig 10282 bp, 4 predicted proteins | sample TergutEmb28metaG_2_FD_92546 | JGI IMG/M metagenome (GOLD analysis project Ga0123356, IMG submission 92546) | Embiratermes neotenicus P3 segment gut microbial communities from Petit-Saut dam, French Guiana - Emb289 P3 | ecosystem: Host-associated > Arthropoda: Insects > Digestive system > Gut ... | reverse complement strand
TCATTAAGATAACTCCTGCATGGTTAAATTTTCTCTATTATTTTTTATGCTAATGTATTATACTCATACTTGGCTATTAGCACAAGTAATAGAATTCTAATGGGTGCTTAAAAGGAGTTTGGTATGGGTGTAATTACTGTTATAGGTGCAGGTGCAATGGGTTCCGCGATGAGTTTTCCTGCAAGAACAAACGGGCATACGGTTCGCCTTGTCGGCACTATGCTTGATCGTGAGATAATCGAGCATGCTAGATCTACCGGTTATCATACTGGTCTAAAGCGTACATTGCCTGAAGGTGTAGAGTTGTATCAGCTTGAAGAGCTTGACCATGCTTTGTCTGGTGTTGATTTGATCATCAGCGGGGTCAGCAGTTTTGGTGTCGAATGGTTTGGTAAGGACATCCTTACCCTTCTGCCTACTGATGTTACAGTACTCTCTATAACCAAGGGAATGCTTAACTTGCCGGACGGATCTTTGATCTCTTTTCCAAAGTATTACAGCGAATTAATGCCGGGGAGAGACTTTTGTGCTGTTGGAGGTCCTTGCACAAGTTATGAGCTAGCAGATCATGACAATACTTGTGTAGGATTTTGCGGTAACGATATGAGTACATTGAGTATGTGTAAGGAAATGCTTGAGACTCCATATTACCATATTGATCTGACATCTGATATTGAAGGTTTTGAGTTTGCAGTTGCTATGAAAAACGCTTATGCAATGGCTGTTACTCTTGCTCTCGGACTCTCACTAAAAGACGGAGAGATCATCCACTATAATTCACAGGCAGCTCTTTTCGGTCAAAGTATACGAGAAATGCGAAAACTCTTAACGCTATATAATTTGGGGGAGGCTAATATTGATTATGCTGCCGGTGATCTGTATGTAACAGTGTTTGGCGGCAGGACTCGTAAGATAGGCACATTGCTGGGTTTAGGACATAGTCTGGAATATGCTCTTAATGAATTAAGCGGCATCACATTAGAGTCAATAGTGATTGCAGAAAGAACAAGTAAGGCTATCCTTACTTGCATTAACAAGGGTAAAGCTTCCGGAAATGACTTCCCGCTACTACTGCATATTTATGATATTATTACTAAAGATGCACCTGTAGATATCCCATGGAAGAGTTTTTGTTGAGCGGTGATTTATCCTGGTTTATATTTAAAGCATAGTTCTAAATTGAATAAGCACTGTCAACAGCAAAAAAGTAAATTATGCGTTCTTTTACTTGTTTCCCGGTGATCCTTTTAACAGCATCAGCATATGCTCCAAGCTGCGGAGCATATCGCTGAGCTTTTTCTTTGATATTTCCAAGTGTAATTTTATCTGTTTTGAAGTCAATTATCACTATTTCATTATCTTCCTCAAAGAAGCAATCTATGATACCCTGCACTAAAATCTCATCAGATCCTCCTCCCGCAAAAAATTCTTCCGCAGGTCTTAAGATTGAGAATTTAAACTCTTTATATACTTTTTTAGCGTTTATCAGGCGACCACCTATCGCAGAATTAAGGAATTTGCAGATCTTGTTCTTATTGATCTCAGTTGATTGTTCTCTGGTAATAACACCTGATGATTCCAGTATTTGCAACTGTTTGTCAACATCCTTTTTTTCAGGTTCTGCTGACAATATATCGTAGTCTAAATGCTGCATTACAAGATGGAGTAGTATTCCTCGCTCTGATGCTGTCATTTTCTGTTTATTTTGAAGAAATAGTGGTTTAACTTCTGATTTTTGAAACTCACCCGGCTCCCGAAGCCAGACTGAGCTATCCGGATCTATATCAATTTGCTTTGTTATATCAGTCACTGTAATCTTTGAGGGTAGATTGATTGAACTGGCATAAGGGTATTCAAATGTAAAGTCCGGTTTTTGCAGAGTTGTTTTTGGCATTATTAATTCAGATGTATCAGATTGTATTGATTGAGTAGCAGTTGAGGATCCGGTAACTATAGTATTTACCAATACGTCCGGATTATTCTCATCATGAATGCCTGCAAGTATCCATTCTGCCATATTCCCCATTGACATCATAAGCTGCGGGTCGATTTTACCGGAAGGCAATGCCTGGATTTTTTCAAATGTACGAGCTGCGTCTTTTAATGTAGCTGTAATTATTAACTTCTCTTTTGCTCTTGTCATAGCCACATATAAAACACGCGCTTCTTCGGATAGCATTTCGTCATTTAGCTTTCTTTGGATCGCAGAACGAGCAATCGTTGTGTATTTAACTCGTCTTTTATTATCGATCAACATCGTTCCTAAGCCTAATTTAGAATGAAATACTACACTTTTTCTAGAATCCTGTAAGTTGTAGGCTTTTGCTGTGTTTGCAATTATAACAACCGGGAACTCTAAGCCTTTAGATTTATGTATACTCATTATCTTAACTGAGTTTGCAGACTCTGCTCCTAAGTTTCGATTATCCGACCCTTCAGACAGATCGTAACCTCTATCTTGAAGACTACTGATATATCCCAGAAAACCGTATAAACCTTTATATCCGCTTGATTCGAATTTTTGTGCTGCCTCTGCGAGAAATATCAAATTACTTCGACGCTTGTCACCATTTTGAAAAGAGCCGACAAGCCCTAATAATCCGGTTTTATTATAGACGTGCCATATGAACCTGTCAGATGTCATATCCGGAGCTATTACTCTTAAGTCTTTTATGTCCGTTGTAATTTTCTTGCATTTTACATGTGTTTCATATGACCTCGTTTGCTGTTCTGCAGACCGTATTAGTGCGTCATACAGTGATTCGCCTTTACATTCGGTATAAACTTCTGTTAACTCATCTGAAGAGAATCTGTATATCGGTCCTGTCAGAACTGCCGCCAGTGGAATGTCCTGTAATGGATTATCTATTACTTTTAGCAGCGACAGAATTGCTGTTACCTCCAGAGTTTTGAAAAACCCTTCACTTCCGGGAAATTCAGACGGTATTCCTCTTGCTGACAGTGATGCAGCGTATTGCCAGGCTCTTCCCTTCATCGATCTGAGCAAAATTGTTATATCTGAGTATTTTATCTGCCTGTATTCATCATTATTATCCTGTATTAGAAAATTACTGTCTATCAAATTCTCGATTTTTGCTGCTATATGATCAGCTTCAATTTGCATATTTGTAATATTTTCGTCTCTATAAACGTCCTCATAAGTATTTAAATCAAGGATATCTATTTCTACACAGGCAGCATTCTTTTCTGCCTGAGTTATCTGGTAAGGCATTCCTTCCTTTCCTTGTTTTCCTTCCTCTGTATTTTTACCTGGAACAAGCCATTCTTTCTCTGAATAATCCAACTCTCCAAACCCTACGGACATAATATTACTGAAAATTTGATTAACTGCACCCAGTATTCCTGCTTTTGAACGGAAGTTTTTGGATAAATGTATCTTAACACCATCGGCAGGCTTACTTGGATCATTTCTTGATTCTTCGCTATATTCCCTATATCTATTATACTTCGATAAAAAGATCGACGGGTCGGCAAGACGGAATCTATATATTGATTGCTTCACATCACCAACCATAAAAACATTCTCATTTTTATGTGCTATTGCATTGAATATATATTCTTGAACCTCATTAACATCCTGATATTCATCAATCATTATCTCTTTAAACCGGTTTGTCAGGCTAATAGCAAGGTCAGTTTTCTGTCCGGTTGCTTTATCGATCAGTAATGATAGGGTCAAGTGTTCAAGATCTGAAAAGTCAGCCACACTTCGTCTGCGCTTTTCTTCCATATATGCAGCGTCGAATCGGAGTAGTAGCTCTAATAGTGCTGTAATAGCAGGGTTTATCTGTTTCATATCTCTTATGTGCTCTGCTGAACTCATTTCCAGTTCTGCGATGCATTTTTTGAGCTCTCTAATACAGCGTGTGCGGGTATCCTTAAGCTCTTCATGTCCTCTTATAGGCTTCGGACGTGGAAATTCTATACTGCTATAGCGACGAGCTTCGTCCCAGCCAACGTCAAAAGACGATAAAAGCGCAGATGTCTGCAAAAATATCGTTCTTGTGCTCTCTGCATATTTTTCCTTAAACGATGTATATTTTTCCATTTCTGTCATTAGGTTTTCAAGCTCGTTTCTACAAAAGCTGACTGTATTTCGTAGCCTGTTCACCAAATATTTGCCATACTCTGTTTCGGAAATGTCCGTGATCCCGTCAAGCTTTAGCTTGTCGATTTTATCTTTTATCCAATCATTCGGGTATGCGATGCTTTGGATTTTTCTAAATATATCAAGCAATACATTGATCAGCATCTTGTCATCACGACCATCTGCTACAGTATCAACCAGTAAGCGGAAGCCCGGAAGGTCATCTGTGTTTTCATAAATATCGTTTAATACAGACTCAGCGACTTCGTTCATTATCATAGTGCTTTCGCTCTCGTCAATAACTCTGAAGTCAGGCGGAAGTCTTACAATATGGGCGTTTTCACGAAGTATATCGGAGCAGAATGTATGTATAGTATCGATCGATGCTCCTCTGCAAAGAAATGATTGCCGGCGAAGTCTGAGATTGCCCGGGGAGTCAGAAAGCCGCGAGAGCAGCTCTTCATGAATCCTCTCTCTCAATTCGAAGGCAGCAGCTCTTGTATACGTTATAACAAGAAACTCATCAATATCATCACCTTCATCTATACGGCTTAATAAGCGTTCTACAAGCACTTTTGTCTTCCCTGAGCCTGCTGCCGCTGATACCAAAAGAGATCCGTCCCGATACATTATCGCGGCTTTCTGCTCAGGTGTGAACTGTATACCGGTTTCAATCACTTAAATCACCCGGCTTTCCTGTTGATTTAAGATGCTTCCAGATTTCTTCCGTGTTCATTTTTTCCGTAATGCGATGCTTGTCTCCAAGCTCTTCATCAAATCCGCATACTGTATGATAATCACAGTAATTGCAAGCATTTTCGTTATCATTTTTATAGTATGGTCTGCATTTTATATCGCCATTGCTTATATTACTTCCTGCGTTTTCTATCATATATTTTACATGCTCAGATAACAGCGCGAATTGGTCTGAGCTTAGCAGACTGCTACCGGTGAGACTGCCGTCTTTTGACGTCTTGATTGGCAGATATTCTTTATCCGGGCTATTCTCCATTGCCTCTATCACTTCGGGTTTATCTAATATCAAACCGCTGCGGCGCATATCATCTGACCGTTGTTTTTCGATTTCTGCCTCTGTGGCGCTTCTTGAGGCGTTTAATATTACATCTCTTGCAGGAACATATAAAACGCCTGCAGGTTCTATTTCCTTGCCGTATAACGAGCTCCCGTACTTTTCCAAAGCGAACAGATATATCAGCATCTGCATGTCCCTGCCGTACAAAATATCACTCAGATCGAATGAATAAGCATTTTTACGTGTTTTATAATCAATAACCCGTAAATAAAGCTTTCCTTCCTGCTCATAACCGTCTACTCTGTCTATAAATCCTCTTTCTTTTTCTGATAGAGATCTCATATCAAGCTCCAGATCAAGTGGTTGAAAGCTTGATTTTCCAAGCTCTTTTATCATATCCAGGACTACATGATCAACATTTGCTTTAAACCTTTTAAAGAGATATATAAATCGTGCGTTCCGACCTTCGAAATTTAAAAGAACATCATTTATATATTTATTTATATAATGCTCTGTCATTTCTGAACATTTTTCTGTATTTATGTTCGTAAACCCTGTACTGCTTTTTATTTCAGTGAAAATGCTGTCCAGAATGTAGTGCATAAAATCCCCCGCAGTTTGAGCATCAAATGCGACAGGTAATTGTGGCTCTAATTTAAGCCCATGTCTTAAGAAATATTTGTACGGACATGAATAATAGTTGTCTGCCCGCGTTGCAGACAGTGAAAAATTTGCTCCGTATAGTTGTCTGGCAGATTCTTTTGAGAGTTCTTTAGACTGTCTTGTTAAATATTGCTCTAATTCATCTTCTTGCTTTTGATCTGATAGATTATCATTATCACTCAATACGGTTTCACGAGAACCGTTCCCTTGATTTTCCTCTCTGTTTCGTTGCAACTGCAAGCCTTTTCCTATGTTGATATTTACCAGTTCGGTATACGGGATCTCTGCTGATAACATGTATTCTTCCTCTAAAAGAGCTTCTTCTGTTCTGTTGAACATCTCTGACAGTCGCCTGTTTATGAATGACGGTCGTTGTTTTTCGCCGTTTGAGTACATTAATATCAGTTTCTCTGATGGTAATGTCAGCGTGGAATATAGCATATTCATTTCTCTATTTAATCGCTCTTCCATCCCTGCCGGGATCTCAGTTCCAAGTTTTCTGAGTATCATTCTTTCACTTTCTGACAAAGTACCTGTACTCTTAGTGAGTGCCGGGAGATTCTCATCAGTCGCTCCTAATATGATAAGACACTTTAAATCACGGCGTCGGCTCATTGCCATACTGCCTAGAGGTGTCCGGTCCAGTGATACAGGGATAACACCAACATTATTTTGTGACAGCGCAAGGGTAAAAAGCTTGCGAAAGTCTGCAGCACTTAGTTTTTCATCACCTAATATCGTGAACATCTGATCCATTGCACCAATTGTTATATCCCATAATTGCATGTATTCGTCTGATAATCTCAATTGGTCACGCACGGTAAATTCATTTGCTCTGGTGATTATTCTTTCCTGTAAATTTATATCTTCCAGGAAACTGTATAGTGCTCGTAACTTTGTTTCTGCATCATAGTCACCTCTTAAGCCATCACGCAGTAATTGCAATGGTTTTATTATCGTTTGGCGAAGCATGTTTATTTGATTGAGCTGCTTTTTATCATCGTCTCCGACATTTCCGTATCCTTTTGGCGGCATGATCCATTGTTTTGTCCATAATGATCCACGGATTTGCCATTTTAAAACATAGTTCTCAATAAGTGCGCATTGGTCTGTTGTAATATCTATCAGCCCTGACTTGAGATACCTTAAAATCGACTTATACTCATAACCATACGCAGCAATCTCAAGTGCTGCATCTATCACAGCAACAGGAGGTTTGCTAAGTATATCTACCTTCCCGCCAGCGAAGTAAGGAATTCCGTACTTGTCAAAAACGTTCTCACAGACAGAGCTGTATTCCTCCCAGTCACGTGCCATGATACCAATATCGCGCCACCTGTAACCGTCTCGTACCATCTTCCAGACTTCATACGCCGCATACTCACATTCGACATAACGGGACGGAGCCTTATAAAGTTTTACTGCATTATTTTGCTTGTTATATATTTTAGGAGAATCAGTAAACAAAAATTGTTCGATATATGATAGTTCAGGAGAGCGACTCTCGTTCTTTATCGAATGATTGATTATGGTTGTCTGTAAATCATAGTCCTTCGCAAGCTTACAAAATTGTGTAACTGTTCTTTGTGGTATTTTAAAGATTTCACCCTGATCATCCATATCACAAGTCAGGCAAACAGTCAGATCTGCTTTTTTACGCATCAGTTCTTCTATAACATCAAGCTCCAGGGCAGTAAAGTCACTAAAACCGTCAAAGAAAATGTGTCCTGTAGTGCCTGCCGAGCTTCCGTAAATACAGTCAGCAAGAATCGACAAGCGGTCTGCAGCATCGCACCCGTGGACTTGCAGCAGAGCATCATACGCTTCATATATAAGTGCGATATCGTAAAGCTTATCAGATAAGGGGTTAGATGTCTGTTTTGCTGCTCTTTCCAATGCTAGTGGAGTGATATTCAATGATTTAAATTCTCCTATCGTCTCCAGAAGCCGTTCAATCACTTCGGTTCGCATTCTTTTTATCCCAAGAACTCTTAAACCTGCAGCTACAGATTCTAATGCACGGTACATTGCCAGGATTTGACCGGATTCAGTCAAATTACCGCGAGTCGCGTTTCCTGTCTCTAACAGTACATTATTACACAGTCTGGTGAAGCTTAAAGCTTCAGCATGAAGAGACAACCTGTCACCACATATGGCGCAGAGCTGCTTTTCCGCATCATGTGAATATTGTTCAGGCACGATCAAAAGCATACCGGTCTCACCGGCATCCATTCTGCGTTTGATCTCATTCATAATATGGGTGGTTTTCCCGGTACTTGCCCGCCCAAGCATCAAGTTTAACAATGTGTCTCTCCTTTAGCAATATCAGCAATAGAATATCATTCTGCCGGTATCAAATCAAGGCAAATAAGATACATCGCCTTGTGAAATAGTATATGTAAAATAGCATATGTATAGTGTTGCTTAAGCTGTTAAATGTGTATATCTTGTGTTTTCTGATATATTATGTTATAATTACTAAGATTGTGCATATTCGAAAGTGATGTTTTTACATTATGAGGTAGCATGAAAATGAAAATATATCGATTATTAGCATTACTCCTTGCAGTTATTATATGCCTGGGGGTCGTAACAGGCTGCTTTGGCGGCGGCAGGAACAATGATCCGGCACCCACTCCGGAGCCCGCAGCTACGCCGACACCACCTCCGACACCGCCTCCGCCTACACCCACTCCAATACCTGAACCGGTAAATCTTGTTGAGTATGACGGTGTCGTCGAGCATTTGTTTTTCCACGAGGTGATAGCTTATCCCGAGCTGGCGTTTCCCAACCGCAGAGATCCGGAAAATCTGGACGATTATATGATCACTGTCAATGAGTTTATCAATATCCTTGAAAGCCTGCACCGTAAAAATTTTGTTTTGATCGATCTGCGTGATATATGGTCGGAATTTACAAACGAAAACGGCAATCTGAGAATGCGCCGGAATACTCTCATGATCCCCGAAGGAAAAAAACCGATTGTTTTATCATTTGACGATCTCACGTTTCATCTGAGACCGTATAATGCTTTTATGCACAGATATATAATCGGTCCGGACGGAGAAGTCTGGGCAGAGGGTATCGATCCAAACGGTAATCCGATAATAACACAGGACCTGACCGCTATAACGGTCTTAGACAAGTTCATCAGAGAGAATCCTGATTTTTCTCACAATGGCGCAAAAGGCTGCATAGCTCAGACAGGTTTACACGGTATATTAGGTTACCGCACACAAACCAGCAGAGAAAACACGTCAGATGAATTTAACATGAACCGCAGGCATGAGATAGCACGAGTCAGACCTGTGATCCAGAGACTTAAAGAAACCGGTTGGTACTGGGCGTCTCACAGTTGGGGACATATACGTTTTGAGAATTCATCTTTAGACCGTATAAGATTAGACGCTGAGCGATGGAACGACGAAGTTGCATCACTGATAGGTGATACTAATATAATGATATACGCACACGGCTCGAGGTTAGACGGAAACGATGTGTGGAGAGAGACCGCAGGCCCCGCTCTCAGGTACTATGTTGATGAGCTTGGTTTCCGCCTGTTTGCATCAGTAGGACGTGAGCCATTTGTAAGGATCAGAAGCGATGTCCCCGCTGTAATGATGGACAGGATGGCTTCCGACGGCATAACGCTGAGAAGCGTAGTAGCTTCAGGTGCTCGCGAAAGATTCTTGAGATTCTATGATGCAAAAGACGTATTCGATCCGCTCAGACCCGACAGACCGGTCAACTGGGATTAAGGTGACAAGAGATGACAAAACCCCCGTCCCCTTGTCACGTTGGGATTGATCTAAACAGTTTCGGTCAAAAAACATTCATTGTAATTATCTTTCAACTTTTCATAAGCGCTTTGCGCGTACTTTTTATCTTCAAAGAGACCGAATACCGCTGAGCCGGAGCCTGTCATAATTGCTCCGAGGGCGTTATTATCCAGCAGGGTGCTTTTTATTTCGCTTATTTCCTGTTTTCCGCGAGGGAGGACGTCTTCGAAAACATTGTACATTCGTCTTGCTACCGCTCCAAGATTCCCTTCCTCGAGAGCTTTTATGATCCCTTCCGTGTCAGGTCTGGCACGGATTTTTTCACATTTTACATAACCGAAGAGTTCCGGTGTTGAGCAGGAAAACTGCGGTTTGCAAATAACCACATAGCAATACGGTAATGCCGGAAGATCTGTTAATTTCTCTCCCCTGCCTTCAGCCAGTTTTGTTCCGCCGGTTATATTGAACGGTACATCTGAGCCTATAGTATTTCCTAAATTTTCCAGCTTATCGCGCCCGAGTCCGGTTTTGAACATTTTATCGAGCACCCTGAGAACACATGCTCCGTCTGTGCTGCCACCGCCGAGACCGGCGCAAACCGGTATGTTTTTTATGATCTCAATATGTGTATGATATCCTTTTATGTCTGTATGCTCGTAAAAAACCCGCGCTGCTTTTGCCGCAATGTTTCGTTCGTC
>Ga0123356_10008375_pt1 | contig 10283 bp, 6 predicted proteins | sample TergutEmb28metaG_2_FD_92546 | JGI IMG/M metagenome (GOLD analysis project Ga0123356, IMG submission 92546) | Embiratermes neotenicus P3 segment gut microbial communities from Petit-Saut dam, French Guiana - Emb289 P3 | ecosystem: Host-associated > Arthropoda: Insects > Digestive system > Gut ... | reverse complement strand
TTTATCGGATAATCAATCTCTATTTCTTTACAGCTTACTTTCAATCCCACATAACTTTCTTCACTTAATTTATCAATAAGAATGGCAGCATTCCATTTATGAAGGTTTGAGCTATATACTTCAACTTCAATATTCAGTTCGTATTTATTAGAGGATAGTTGTTGTAAATTTTTCACGGTAATACTCGTAATGCCGTTAATAAGTTTACCACTTACCAATAATAACGAATGTTTTAAAAAATCAATAGCAGGATAATCGCCTTCCGTGCAAGAAATATATTTTTCCAACTCTTCGCTGCTGTTAATGATCATTACCTTTTCATCGTAAGGCAGGTTTTGCCATTGGCAGGAGGTTTCCAGTAAAGAGTATTCCGTAAAAGAGATGTTTTTCGGGTATTCATCAGGGCAATCGGGAGGGCATTCGGGGTTGCAGGAAGAAGCAATGCCTGTTAAGACAAGCAGGAATGCGGTTAATTTTAATAGTTTTCTCATATTACATTAATTTTAATTGACTTGACGAATAAAGTTATAATATATATTAATTAATGTCCGACAAAAATATAAAAAAACATATTCAAACTACAAGTTGCTGAGACTCAAGACATATGCTCTCATAAATATCTGGATTTCAAAAGCAAGCCCTATTTTCAGGTCGTATCAATGGGGCTAAAAAGATCATATTGTGTTTTTTTAATCAGTACTTTTCGCCAATCTTTTTCCGGATTTTCAAGAAAATTCATCAAATGAATGTAATTGAAGAGGTGTATTTTTACAAAACTGACCAAATTTAAAATAAAAAAACGTCGTTTCATTGGTCGAAACAATAGTATTTTTTAAAATTTCAACTAACTGATTTTCACTAACATTAAAATAGCGGTCCTTGTCATCTTGAAATCTTTCCACACTGTGAAATGTTTCCGAAAGCGCCAAGGTAGAGGCGCGGTCTTCTATTTTAATCTCATTTTTTAATAAAATAGATTCCACGCTGTTTTTCACTTTCTGCAACGCATGTTCAATTTTAGTATTTTTTAAGAATGCATATAGATATTGGTCTAAAGCATCATTGGCTTGCTGCAAAGAAACACCATCTGCAGGGCGCCCGGAAATCATAAAAATTCCCGGATCGTATGTAGCTGTAATAGATGCCGAAATATCGGTAAAAAGATGTTTTTTTTCTACAAATTCTTGATATAAGAAGGAGGATTTTCCTGTGCCCAGCATATCGGAGAGCAAATCGAAAGCATAAAACTCCGGAGATAGACGTCCGCACATCTTCCAACCTTTCAGCAACATATCGTAAGGTACTTGTCGGGTTACTTCTACTTTTTTGGGATCCGTTTGCGGGTTCTCTTGAGGAATATTTCTCTCTATATGACCACGTTTCGGAATCGTGCCAAACCATTTCTCTACCAACGGCACTATCTCTTCAAAACGCACATTGCCGGCAATAGCAATCACAGCGTTTTGAGGGGCGTAATAATTATGGTAAAATGTTTTCATCGTATTCATCGTAACCGTTTCAATATGAGAAATTTTTTTACCAATGGGCAGCCATTGATACGGATGTTTTTCAAAAACAGCTTCATTAAAAAGCATCCACATATCGCCGTAAGGTTTATTCAAAAAATGCTCTTTAAACTCTTCGATGACCACGCTTTTTTGTATTTCCAACTCTTTATTACGAAAAGCAAGTTCCAGCATTCTATCCGATTCCAACCAAAAAGCAGTCTCTATATTATTGGCGGGCAATGTGATATAATAGCATGTAACATCGTCTGTAGTATAAGCATTGTTTTGTGCGCCCACTTTGTCTAACGGCACATCATATTCAGGAATATTTTTGGATCCGCAAAACATGTAATGTTCAAGCAAATGCGCCAGCCCTGTTTGGTTTGGATTTTCATCTCGCGAGCCTACAAAGTAACAAATAAAGCAAGAAGCTAATGGCGTTGTAGAATCTTCGTGAACTACTAAGCGCAGCCCGTTAGAAAATTGATGACGTTTAAAAGGTATTGGCATAAACGATTAAATGATGGATAGTTTGGCGAAGGTTGAACCTTCGCTTAACGAACATTACATTTTAAAAATCCTTACCTCAATCCCATCCTTCTTCAACACCGATAACCCCGTCAAATCCGTATCCCCATAATGAATGGGATACAAAATAGCAGGTTCTATAACTATAGCAGCGCGAATAGCTTGATCAACCGTCATGGTATAAGGTTGGTTAATAGGAAGAAAGGCCACATCAATATCCTTAAATTGGCTCATTTCGGTCATGACTTCGCAGTCGCCCGGAATATAGATGCGTGTGCCACCCAGCGTGAGGATATAGCCGTTGTCTCTACCTTTCGGGTGGTAAATTTCTCTGCCTTCGGTGATGTTATACGCCGGCACTGCTTCAATCATAATGTCAATGGTAAGTGCAGGAACGGGAGCAAGGCTGAAAGCAATTTCATCACCATTATCAAGTGGAGTACCTGTTCCAAGTGCTTTGTAAACGATATGGTTGCAAAATATCTTAGTATTTGGCGTTGAAACATCTGCAATAGCATGTATATCAAGGTGGTCGTAATGATCATGTGTAATGAGAATTATATCGGCTTTGGGAAGTTTTTTATAATCCACGCCTTCATAGTTCACGGGATCAGCGTAAATGGTCATGCCTTTGAACGTTAAGTAAAAGCTGGCATGTTGAATAAAGTGAACGGTAACAGGGTCTCCGCTCTTTGCATTGAATGAATCGGTTTCAATGTTTCTTGTAAACGATTGGTTCATAATAAATAAACTTAATAAAATAAAGGTAAGTGTTCGCATTTTCATAATGTTATATTTTAAATGGTTTGGGGTTTGAGGTATGATGCTTTTTTAATTCCTAATTCCTAATTCTTAATTCCTAATTCCCTAATCACCTCATCCATCAAATTCAATACCGGATAAAACGCCTCATCCTGATATAAATTTCTCCCAATAAGCGCTTTCAGCCACGTTTTAAGGGCTGCACTTTCTTCCGGATGTAGCAATGGAATACGATGTCCGCTTTTTTCGGTATAAAACTTTAAGTACTCTTGCAAAATAGCCTCTTTTACGTTCATCTTCTTAATAAAAGCCTCTGCCGAAGGATAGGTTTTCGTAAGCATTGCTTTATTTTGGGTAGCATAATTAAAGGCAAATTGGATGAGTGCAGTATTATTAAGAGCTTGATAATAAGCCTCTGAATGTATTCTTTTTTCATGAGGTACAATCATATCAGGGGTAATGCCGCCGCCGCCATACACAATGCGTCCCGATTTTGTGCGATATGCTACTAAGGGAACCGTATCTGTATTCGCAGGTGTGGCGTCATCTTCTTCTATAATGCGTTTGTACAGGTCTTCGTAATAGGCGGAGGTGCCGTCTTTGTAATATCTTTGGATGCTGCGCCCGCTGGGCGTGTAGTAGCGCGAAACTGTTAAGCGCACTTGCGAACCGTCGGCAAAATCGAAGGGACGCTGCACCAACCCTTTGCCGAAAGATCGTCTTCCAACGATGGTGCCTCGGTCGTTGTCTTGTATGGCTCCGGCTACAATCTCGCTGGCAGAGGCGCTAAATTCGTCAATCAAAACAATGAGTTCGCCTTCTTGAAAAAGCCCTTTGCTCGTGGCATGAAATTTTTCCGGTTTAACGTGCAATCCCTTTACCGACAAGATGAGCGCGCCTTGCGGCAAGAAGTGGTCTGCAATTTTCAGCGCGGCATCTAAATAGCCGCCTGCGTTACCCCGTAAATCCAAAATAAGTTTTTGCATTCCTTTGGAGAGCAGCTTTTTAAGCGCCTCGGCAAATTCGTCTGCGGTATGTGAACCAAATTGGTCAATTTTAATGTATCCTGTATGGTCGTTCATCATGTATGCGGATGGAACGGAGTGTGTAGGGATCACATCGCGAATAATTTCAAAATCGAGCACGCCGGTTACTTTGGGGCGTAAAACTCCGATTTTCACATGCGTTCCTTTTTGTCCTCTCAATCTTTTAAACACTTGCTCATTTGTGATGCCTACGGAAGCTACCGATTCGCCGTCCACTATAATGATACGATCGCCGGCTCTGATGCCTGCTTTTTCGGAGGGACCTCCTGCAATTGCAGCCACCACCATAATCGTGTCGTTCATAATATTGAACTGCACACCGATTCCTTCAAAAGCGCCTTCCAATTGTTCTGTTTGCGTCTTGTTTTCTTCTGCATCCGAATAGGTAGAATGCGGATCCAAATGTTCTAACATGCCGCGAATGGCGTGTTCCGTGAGTTGCTCATGATTTACCGTATCTACATAATAATGATCAATATAGTAAATCAAATCGCGAAACTTATCATAAGTATGGGGGGTTGTTCGTTGCTTTTTAACCCAATAAAAAGCTACCGACATTCCTAGAAGGAACACCAAAACGGTATATAATATCCTGTTGAACGATTTATTCATTTACACAAAAAGAATTAACATACAGACTACAATTCCGAAAAGGGCGACTCCTTCCACGAATGCGGCGGTAAGGAGCATAAAAGTTCGGATTTCTCCGGCGGTTTCGGGTTGGCGGGCAAGCGCTTCTACGGAGCCTTTTCCGATAATTCCGATTCCGATGCCGGCACCGATGGCGGCTAATCCGGCGCCGAGACCGGCGCCCATTTTAGCAATTCCGGCGCCGAGACCGGCACTGGCTTCGGCGGTGGCTTGTAATAAGGTCATTGTGGTCATACTGTTATATTTAAGGTTTAAAGATTTAAGATTTAAGATTTAAGATTTAAGGTTTAAAGATTTAAGATTTAAGATTTAAGGTTTAAAGTTTAGGGTTTAAAGATTTAAAGATTTAAGATTTAAGATTTAAAGATTTAAGGTTTAATTTTTCAAGCGTGTTCTTCTTCCATTGCCATCCCAATATAAAGCGCTGTGAGTAATGTGAATATAAATGCTTGAATAAATGCTACCAACAGTTCTATGGCACCCATAAAAATGTAAAACAGTATGGATACCGGTGAAATAAGAATGCCTGCGATGGGGGTCATGGCTCCAAAAATAAATATCAATCCGATGAACCCAAGAATAACGATGTGTCCTGCCATAATATTGGCGAAGAGCCGAATCATAAGCACAAAAGGTTTGGTTAGCACGCCTATCAACTCAATAAAAGGCATGAGCGGGATGGGGAATTTGAGCCACCACGGCGTGCCGGGAGGATTGATAATATGCATCCAATAATCTTTATTTGCAGACAAAGAAACGACGAAAAATGTAATTAATGCCAAAATCATGGTTACCGCAATATTTCCGGTAACGTTGGCGCCGCCGGGAAAAACAGGAACCAACCCCATTAAATTATTCAACAAAATAAAGAAAAACAACGTCAGCAAATAGGGAAAATATTTGTGAAATTTCTGCGCACCGATTAAAGGAATGGCAATTTCATCTCTAATAAAAATAATTACCGCTTCCATCATATTTTGAAAGCCTTTGGGCGCCCGATTCGGGTTTCGTTTGTATATTTTTGCTAAGGCCAGAAACATCCAGCACAATATCATAATGCTTATAAATAAAGAACATACGTTTTTTGAAATGGAAATATCAAAAAAAACAGTCGTCCATGCATATTTTGCATTTTTCTCTAATGGGCCGGTAAAATCGGCATGCTCGCCTTTTAGTTTAATAATTCTTCCGTTTGTATCTTCTGTAAAACCGAGGGTAAACCCTCTGTAAGCCGCTGTGCCTTGTTTAAATTTTGAAGACATGAAAACCTCGAACTTTCCCTGATTGAACAAAATAATGGGCAAAGGAATGGCAATGTCATGCCCTCTAAAGGTGGTAATGTGCCAACCGTAGGTATCAACGATGTGCTCCATGATATATTCATCGGCGTGAAACTCTTCGAGTTCATGACCATTTCCATTACCGGCAACTGATTGCATGGGCAAAAATGCCAGGATCAGAAGGAGTGCTAACATTTTCATTCCGTCAGTTAAAACTGCCGGCAATGATATATACCTCTTACCTCTTACCTCACACCTCTTACCTCTTACCATATTTATATTTTTTTGAGGCGGCAAATATAGATTTTTCATTAGATTACGGTTGCCATTCTTTAATCTAAATTACGCATTCAAAAAGAATCAGTTTTTGCCCGGTTTTTGCCGTTTTATTTCCATTTTATCACACATCTCACACTCAAGGCATTATTTTTGCTTGTTACATTGGGCTCTAATTTGTCGCAGTAGTAGGTTATGCTAAAATAGTTGGCGATTGTACTTGTTAAGCTAACGTCGCTTGCCCACCAGCCGGCAAAGCCATAGAGGTTTTCAAATCTGTTGTTGTATAATCCTGCCGGACGCGCGTCAAAGTCGTAGTCATCGGTACCGGAACCCGGAGGGTCTAACCAATAATCTGTACTCCTCAACATATTGGCATCATATTGCTCTAATAAGTTCCACTCTGCCTGAGACGGGATATACCAACCATCGGGGCAAATTCCCTGTACAATTCCGGTTAAAGGTTCGGTAGAGCCTTCCGGCTTACCAACAGCAGAATACCATGTGTATAACAATCCGAAAATAGTATCAAGTTGTGAAGGGCATCCGGAGCAGGTGTAGGGTTTAGCAAATGGCACCGTATCGGTAGTTGCAGGATAAATAGTCGTCCTCAGGTTCTCCGTCCAACATAAACCTGCAAGAGAAGTTACTTTATAAACATTGCCCTCTTCATCTGTAATATTTGGCGGACACGGGTCTTTCAGTATAATTTTGCTAACAGGGCCTTCGCAACTTCCATTGCTTGCCGCTACATAATAGTCATCTTTTGGAGGGTTGTAGATTACAGTGCTTCCGGAAATAATACCTGTTTTATCCGGATTTTCATAATAAACGTAAGTAAAAATCGGATTAATATCTACTGCCGAGCTTAAATCCACAGGCATACCTCTATATGCAAGAAGGGTATCGCTTATAAGAACCGGCGCATCAATATCAATAACTGTTACCATCGTTGCGGTAGCGGGGTAAACCGTATCAGGATGTGGACATATTGCGGCATCAGCAATTAGCATAGCAGTAACCACATCACCATGACTTGGGAAATAAGTGTAGCTTTCGTTTATAGCGCCCGGTACAGGATTACCATTCACTATCCATTGGTAAGCAGGGTGAGTTCCTCCATTTGTAATAGTGCTGTTGAAAGTTATGTTCATCCCTTCGCAGACAAATGGAGGCGCGCTTATACTTATGGATGGAGTTACAATAGGAAGAACCGCTACCTCTATCTCCTGAGTATTTTCGCAACCGTTAGCTGTTAAGAAAATCTCGTAGATTACTGTTATTGGTGCAGTTGTGTTGTTTATTAAAACTTCTTCACTAATCGTTCCTGTTACGCCTTCTGCAGTTGGCGGTAAAATTCCCGGTATCATCGCACGTTCCCAAATGTAGGTTGTTCCGGCAGTACTGCTTGTTGCCGTATAATTAAATGTTGTTTCCGAGCAGATGTCCGGTAAAGTTGTTGCTGAACTTAATGTGGGCAGAGGTTTTACCGTTAAGGTGTCGGTTGGCGCTGAACATCCACCAAATTCAGAAAATGTAAATACTACCTTTCCGGCGGCTATTCCTGTTACCACTCCGTCATTTGTAATTGATGCAACAGCCGGATCGCTGCTTGTCCATGTTCCGCCTGTTGTTGGCGATATTATGATGGTTTCATCAACACAAATTTCATTTTTAGTGAGGTAAACATAGAGCGGATGTACATTTATGGAGTCGGTCGTTGCAGAGCATCCTGTAGCCGTATAAGTATAGGTAAACACTGCTTTTCCTGATCCCCTTCCTGTTACAGTTCCGTCAGGCGCTACCGATGCAATAGCCGGATTGCTGCTTGTCCATGTTCCGCCGCCTGTTGTTGACACTACCAGGGTGGTTATATCAATACAAATATCATCAGATCCATCAATGTAAACAGTGGGAATTGGATTTACCGTTATGGTATCGGTGGTTGCGAAACAGCCTTTATTATCATCCGTAAATGTAAATGCTACTCTTCCGGCGGCTATTCCTGTTACGGTTCCGTCATTCTCTACCGTTGCAATGGCTGGATTGCTGCTTACCCATGTTCCGCCTGAAGTTGGCGATAATATGGTAATGTCATTAACACAAATAGTATCTTCTGTAATGTAAACATAGAGCGGACTTACCGTTAGAGAGTCGGTCGTTGCAGAGCAGCCTGTAGCAGTGACTGTAAATGTAAACGCTACCCTTCCGGTGCCTTTTCCTGTTACAACACCGCCATTTGTAACTATTGCCACAGCCGGATTGCTGCTTGTCCATGTTCCGCCTGTTGTTGGGGATAATTGGGTGATGTCATCAACACAAATATCATCATCTCCGGTAATGTCAACATCGGGGAATACACCCACCGTTACTTCTATCTCTAGCGGCTGATCGCTTGCACAGGTTCCGTTACCTTGCTGTATTACACTATAAATATAGGTGCCTACCGGGATGAGATCGTCTAATGCGTATTCAGTGCCGCCGGAACCAGTGATAGTGAGGTTGTAGCCGGTGATGTTCAACTGACCAAAATAGACGTCTCCGCAGAAACTTTGCGGTGATGGCGCCGTTGGCGAATCCACATTGTCGTTCGGTATGGTAACTGTTACCGTGCCATAATAGTTAGCGGTTTCACAGGCGCCGGCGTTCAGTTTGAAGTAAAGCACAATGCCTGCTGTTGGTATTCTAAAGTTCGCGTTTACAGGAGTATAGGTAGTTCCTGAGCGAGTGAACCATGTATAGTATGGCGGGTATTTTGCAGCTATGTTCTGGAAGGTGGCGCCTTCGCACAAGGTCTCTGTAAATTCTATCGGCGTGGCGATTCCATCGGTAATAGTTACTGTAAACGGCTTCCGTTCACTGCTTTCGCAATCACCTGCAACATAATAGCCTGTTGTATAATAGGTGCCGGGGATTAGTGTGCCTGTGAACGCTGTTGTAGTTGTGGCGTCTGCATAAATATTGCCTATTTCGGGGTGTAACAGTTTAAGATCGGCTACATCAGTACCTGTACACAAGTATATCGTACCCAAATCGGGCGCCGGTAATTGCGTTTCCGGCAAGATACTTACCAACACTGCCGAAGTCTCGGCGCTGATACAGCCGTTTACAATCTGTCTTGCATAGTAAACGCCTGCACTTAGTGACGTAGTTGGAGCTACCGGAACTGACACCGGGTTGTACCATTGAATATGGTCGCCCTGCGGTTGCAAATCGGCAACCGTTAAGCCGGTGGCGGCATCGCAGAAGGATTGATCGGTGCTTACGGTTGGAGCAATGAGTAACGTTAGCATCCTCACCAATGCCGAGTCGGAAGTAATAGTACCGCATTTGATGCTTGTGGCTACCCTGCGGTAATAAATGCTGTCGGTTAATGGCGGGGTGGTATAATTGATCAGGGTGGAATCTGTTCCTCCTGATGCCATGCCCTCTGCGGGTGTCCAAGTGATACCGTCTGTGCTTTGTTGCCACAGGTAAGTAATATCATCGGGGCCGTCGGCTCCGATGGCCTTCGCCAGATTAAAGGTAGCGCTGTTACCATTACATACCGCTGTATCTGCAGGGCTGGGTTGGGTGAAATCGCATGGGCACTCTTCTACAAAAAACTCTACCCATTCTTTGTAAATCGGACAAGCGGTATCATCGGCATCGGTATAGATACATATATTAACGGTGTCGTTTTTGTCGGCTGCGCCCGGTTCGTAGATGACTTTGTAGTTGGGTGCGTTAAAATTAACGGTAATTATTGTTCCTGTCCCGTTTATTATATCGGCATAAACATTGGAAGCATTGTAGAAGGTTCCCGATATTTCGTAGTCGCCATATCCGTAGCATACCGTGTCGCCTTCATAAATCCATTTGGCATACAAGGTATCAGGGGCGTAAAAGGGAGTGGAAAAAACCCACGGGGAGCCGGCAAAGTTCTCATCTTGATACTAGCCGCCGAAAGTATAGTTCCCCAGTCTGATTACGCCATGGTTGGAGACAGTCTCGCCGTATTTAATAGTGTCAATAAAGGGAGGTTCACCGTTGTTGGGGAAAAAGGTAATGGGTATATCAATAAGTTCCCAAATGGCGTATAATGTTTTGGCAGCACTACCAGTCCACGTCTCTTCAACGACTATCCTTGGAGGAGAGAACTCATAGCCGTCCCAGGCGAAAACTTTGGTTGATGCGGTTACCGCAAGAGTGGTACGCCATCCCGCAAACTTATAGCCCGGATTGGGGGTGAA
>Ga0123356_10008373_pt1 | contig 10283 bp, 7 predicted proteins | sample TergutEmb28metaG_2_FD_92546 | JGI IMG/M metagenome (GOLD analysis project Ga0123356, IMG submission 92546) | Embiratermes neotenicus P3 segment gut microbial communities from Petit-Saut dam, French Guiana - Emb289 P3 | ecosystem: Host-associated > Arthropoda: Insects > Digestive system > Gut ... | reverse complement strand
ATCTTGCTGCCGAGTGCATCGGTCATCATTTTCCAGCCTTCCCAGTCTTCTTCCGCCATTCCGTCTTCGATAGAAACTATCGGATATTTGTCGACGAACTTGACCCACATGTCGACCATATCCTGCTGAGTCATAATAGTTTTTCTCTTTGGCAGATGATAACATTTATCTTCTTCATTAAACCAGTCGGTAACTGCGGGGTCCATTGCAATTCTGATATCGTCATACGGTTTATAGCCTGCTTTTTCAATTGCGTTCATAAGTGCAATCAGTGCATCTTCGTCTGCGGCAAGGTTCGGTGCATAACCGCCCTCATCTCCTACGCCGGAAGACGGCACAACGGATTTTAGTGCATGAAAAATCTCTGCACACATACGAAGCGCTTCACGGAAACTTGTCGCCGAAACAGGCATGATCATAAATTCCTGTATGTCAACACTGTTGTTTGCATGTGCGCCGCCGTTGAGTACATTCATCATAGGTACGGGCAGTGTGTTGGCAGAAGCGCCGCCGATGTATCTGTAAAGCGGCATTTTAAGTGCTTTAGAAGCTGCTATTGAGCATGCAAGCGAAGCGCCGAGGATTGCGTTTGCACCAAGCTTTGATTTATTGGGTGTACCGTCGAGCTCGATAAGCGCTTTATCTATTGCAACTTGATCAAGAACATTTAATCCTATTAGTGCATCCGATATATCGTTATTGACATTTGTTACTGCTTTTAAGACACCTTTTCCGAGATAACGCTCTTTGTCACCGTCACGGAGTTCACATGCTTCAAATTTGCCTGTTGATGCTCCGGACGGTACCATTGCGCGCCCGACTACAAAACCGTCGGACCCGTCGAGTACCCATACTTCAGCTTCTACTGTCGGATTGCCTCTTGAATCCATTACCTCACGTCCGGTTACATCGATAATTTCCAAATAATCCTTCATTTTGTCTTCTCCCTCTTTTACAAAAATTTATTTTTTATAAGTAATGACTCCCCTGTCATAATTTCGGGTTTTTTAAGCTCCAACAAATCAAGCAGTGTCGGAGAAATGTCTGCAAGTCTTCCTTTTTTTAACTTTACATCTTCTCCGTAAACAATAAATGGTACGGGATTTGTGCTGTGAGCCGTATGCGGGCTTTTGCCGTCTTCCGCTATCATAATTTCGGCATTTCCGTGGTCTGATGTGATTACCAAACAGCCGTTTACTTTGTTTACCGCTTCTTTTATTTGACCGATACAGTTATCGACTGTCCGGACTGCTGTGACAGCGGCTTCATATATTCCCGTATGTCCTACCATATCACAATTGGCAAAATTTACAATAACAACATCATGTTTTTTACTTAATATTTCGCTGCATGCGGCTTTCGCGACTTTAAGCGCTGACATTTCGGGAATTAAGTCGTATGTCGGAAATTCTTTCGGCGACGGTACAAGAACACGCTCCTCTCCGTCAAAAGGCTTTTCTATCCCGCCGTTAAAAAAGAATGTTACATGAGCGTATTTTTCGGTTTCCGCAATGCGTATTTGCTTAAGTCCGGCACGGCTTATAAATTCTCCGAAAGTATTTTCGGGAAAATGAGGCGGATATGCGACAAAAACACCTTTTATAGTTTCGTCATATTGTGTCATACATACGTATGTTAACGGAAAATACCCGTTTTCTCTTTTAAACCCGTCAAAATCCTTATCAACAAAGGCACGTGTGATTTCTCTTGCCCTGTCGGGTCTGAAGTTGAAGAAAATAACCGAGTCATCCGGTTTGATCATGCCGTCTTTATCACATACAACGGGTTTTATAAACTCGTCATATTCTTCACTGTCGTAAGAATGTGTAACAGCGTGGACAGGGTCGGCTTCATATATCCCTTTTCCGCAGACCATTGCATTATATGCTTTTTCAACTCTGTCCCAACGGTTATCTCTGTCCATTGCATAAAAACGTCCCATAACGGTTGCTATCTTGCCGATGCCTATTTCCCCGCATTTGGTTTCCAGCTCTTCAATAAAACTTTTGCCGGAATCCGGAGCAACATCTCTTCCGTCCATAAAGCAGTGAATATAAACTTTGGATAATGAATTACGTTTTGCAAGTTCAAGCAGTCCGTAAAGATGGGTAGTATGGCTGTGGACACCGCCCGGTGAAACAAGTCCCATAAGGTGCAATGCAGTGTTTTTTTCTTTACAGGAGTTGACGGCTTTTAATAATGCTTCATTTTCGAAAAATGACCCTTGGTTAATTTCACGGGTAATCATGGGTAAATCCTGATAAACTACCCTGCCTGCTCCGATATTGGTATGTCCGACTTCACTGTTGCCCATTTGACCGTCGGGTAAACCGACATCTTCACCGGATGCTGACAGTTCTGTGTGAGGGCATGTTTTAAACAACTCATCAAGATTTGGAGTAGCTGCATTTTCGACTGCATTACCGGGAGAAGGCGCAGCCAAACCGTAGCCATCCATAATTACCATTACTAATTGTTTTTTCATTCGGTTAATTCCTTTATTGATTTGCAGCATTAATTATTACTGCAAAAGATTCGGGATTCAGTGATGCGCCGCCTATGAGGCCTCCGTCTATGTCCGGCTGTGCGAGCAGTTCCTTTGCGTTTTTGTCGTTCATTGAGCCGCCGTATTGAATTGTGACTGCACCGGCTGTTTGATTATCATAGAGTGATTTGAGCACATTGCGAATGACCGCACATACTTCCTGTGCATCTTCGGGGGTTGCTGTTTTTCCGGTGCCTATTGCCCAGACAGGTTCGTATGCGATTATGGTTTTTCTTGCCTGTTCGGCAGACAGGCCTTTAAATGCAATTTCAACCTGTTTTGTAACAAGAGAGTTGGTAATTCCTTCTTCTCTTTGCTGCAATGTTTCACCAACGCAAACTATCGGTATCATCGGTGTTTTGAGTGCGGCAATTGTCTTTTCATTTACCGATTCATCGGTTTCGCCGTAGTATTGCCGTCTTTCACTGTGTCCGATTATAACATACTGTGTGCCGATATCTGTCAGTTGAGCTGCAGATACTTCACCTGTATAAGCTCCCGATTCATGTTGACTCATATTTTGTGCGCCTGCGCCGGCTCCTGTGTCTTTAAAAGCACAAAGAGCTGCCGGAAGCAGTACAAAGGGTGTACAGACTACCACATCACACCAGCTTTTAAATCCCGGTATAAGAGGCATAAGCTCGTCTTTGAATGCTTTCACTTCCGATGCAAGTTTATTCATTTTCCAATTTCCCGCAATAACTGTTTTTCTAAGCTCTCTATTCATATCTTCTCCTTATGCATCCAACAGGCAGGCGATTCCGGGGAGGATTTTTCCTTCCATGCACTCGAGTGATGCGCCGCCGCCTGTTGATATGTGGGTAATTTTATCTTCTACTCCGAATTTGCGGACTGCTGCCGCAGAGTCGCCGCCGCCGATTATTGAGATTGCATTTGAGTCTGCAACTGCGTTTGCTACCGCACGCGTTCCTTCGGCATAGTTGGAAAATTCGAAGACTCCCATGGGTCCGTTCCAGACGATTGTTCCGGCATCTTTTATTTCTTTAACGAAATCGGCAATTGCACGAGGACCAATGTCCATAGCCATCATACCGTCGGGTATTGCGTTGCTGTCAAATGTTTTCGGCTCTGTGTCATTTGAAAATTCAGCTCCTGCCACAGAATCGACAGGAAGTAACAGTTTAACTCCGCGGGATTTTGCTTCTTCCTTGCATTTTAGCACCGATTCAAACTCGTTGTCTTCACAAAGAGAGTTGCCTATTTTTCCGCCTTCGGCTTTAAAGAATGTATATGCCATCCCACCGCCTATTATTATTGCATCGGATATTTTCAGAAGGTTTGATATAACTCCGAGTTTATCGGATACTTTTGCACCGCCGAGTATCGCAACAAGCGGTCTTTTCGGGTCTGAAATCGCTCCGCCGATATAATCAAGCTCTTTTTTAAGCAGAAATCCCGAAACCGCAGGCAGATAATGTGATACACCTTCTGTTGAGGCGTGAGCACGATGTACGCTGCCGAATGCATCGGATACAAAAATATCGGCAAGGTCTGCAAGTTTTTTTGCGAAATCGGGGTCGTTTTTTTCTTCCTCCGGGTGAAAACGGGTGTTTTCAAGCAGCATTATTTCTCCCGGTTTTAGTTCCGATGCAAGCTTTTGTGCATCTTCGCCGATTACATCCTTAGCCATTTTGACCGGTTTTCCGAGATGCTTTGATAAACTTTCGGCAACAATCGCAAGCGAGAATTCGGGTTTAAACTCACCTTTTGGTCTGCCGAAATGCGAGCATGCAATAACTGCGGCATTATGCTCTAAAAGGTAATTAATTGTCGGAATTGCCGCTATTATTCTGCCTTCGTCTCTGATTTTGCCTGTTTCTTTGTCTATAGGAACATTAAAATCACATCTTAAAAGAATTTTTTTGCCGTCTGTAGCGATGTCCGTTACCGATTTTTTGTTATAACCTGTTGCTTTTTCTGTACCCATAATACCCTCCATAAAATATCTTTATTAATCAATATAACTCATAAAATAACTGATATTGTCAGTTCTCGGGGACCGAGTCATCACCTGTATCTCCTCCGGTATCTCCGCCTGTAGCACCGCCGCCACCACCGCCGGTTTCACCACCGCCGCCACCGCCGGTTTCACCGCCGCCAAAACCTCCGCCGCCGGTATCGGGAATTGAATCAGGTACTCTTGTTCCTATTCTTGTAACTTCCGGAACCATCCTGAAATTATCTCTGCTTATACGTTTATCGCGGCTTATAAGGGCGGCATCATCCGGATTATTGGGGTCACGAAGGTCTTTGCCGTCTGAATCAACATTGCCGTTGGGATAGAATGAAATATCATGATATTCGCGCCAGGTTTCGACTCTTACGCCCATAAATCCGGTATTTCTCCATGTTTGACCGACATATAAGGGGTTGCCTCTGCCGTCGACGTCTGATTCCATTGTTTGCTTTGTCATTTCAATTTCTACTCTGTCTCTTTGAACGATTTTGAAAAATGTTCCGTCGTCGGCATCATCGGATTTTGTACCGATAAGCCTGACGGTCAATGATTTGTTTGCAATCGATCCGACTACTTCCATCCGGATCGGAAATCCGGTATTGTTTCTGAATTTTAAGTCAATTGTTCCGTAACTTATTGCTGCATCTTCACCTTCGGGTAAATATGTAACCCGCATGCCGTGCTGGCTTCTTTCCACAACCTCCAAGTATGTAAGTAAAACAGCGGAATATATCGTGGATGCAGTCTGGCAAACGCCGCCTCCGTACATATCTTCAAGCTGTCCGGCACGGAATCCCGGTGCCTGAAGGAAACCTCTTTCGGCTCCTCGTCTTCCGACAGTATCGTTAAATGAGAATACTTCACCGGGCATCAGAATAAATCCCGAACCTCCCTGAAACTCATTAATGTATTTTGCCGCGAGTACGACATTGCTTATCCTGTTGCTGGTTCCTCCTATGACAGTTCTTCTCTCTGCAAGAACATCTCTGAATATTTTGCCTCTTATATCATCAGCGGTAACTTCAGGATATAGTGTTTCAAAATCAATAACAATTATTTCACCGTACTGTGCCGTACTAAGACGTTCTTTTGCATCGGCAAGGTCAAATGTCCTGCCTTCCGAACTTTCTGACAGAATATTTATGAAGTCTTCGGCATCAATGTCAATTTCATATTCAACTGACTCTGCATCGGTGTGAATCCTTTCGAAGAGTCTTTCCAATTCGATTATTTGAGAGTCTGTATTGTTTATATCGTCCCGGTCGGGTACATAGTTTGCACTGATATGAGAATGACCTTCCACTGCCTGCCGGAGTGTTTTGATCGCAAGATCATAAATATTGTCAGCATTCACCAAATGCAAACCGGTACCTTTGACTATTGTAATATAATTTTCGTTTTCTTCGAGGCTTCCGCTTATGAGTGTGTCATTAAACATTCCCGTATATTCGTCAGAAAGGTTGCGGATAATTACATCTTCAAATACCGGAGTGCTTAAATCCGTCAAATCCGTCCGTTCAAAAACCGAATTTACATATGTCAGTAAATTTCCGATAAATGTTTCTGTCCTGCCGAACGGGAATGCGTTTTTCACTGCTTCCGCCGCATTAAGTGATAATCCGACCTCTGCTCCGGTAAAAGTAAAACCGGTGTTATCGGGGAAATTGATTGTGACGGATATCCCGTCGGCATTGGTTTCATATCCCGAGTTAATAAGTTTTTGTGTAGCTTCTTCCTGTGTCAAACCCGATACTTCCACTCCTTCTACCCAGACATTCGGAAAGAAAATATCCAATGAGTCAACATACAGCCCCAATGAAACAAACAATGCTGCCGCGCCCGTAATAACGATTAAAAGGATAATTATAACGGTTTTTACGGGTGAAAGTTTTTTCGGTGGCTTTTTATGAATCACAGGTGATTTTCCGTTAACGGGTGGTATATTTCTGCTAACGGGCGGCATATTTCTGCCTGAAATCGGTATATTGTTAACGGGCGACACAGTTCTGTTTATTTGTGTATTGCCGTTAATTGGTCCGGTATTATTCCGGGTCCTGTTTAATTTGTTGTTTTTTCCGCTGCTGACCAGTTTCACGCTTTATTTCTCCTATCTCACCTTTGAGAGTTAATTACCCGTTTCGGGAATTTATGCTCTTATTTTTTTATATCAAAGCAGAACTTTATGAAAATTCGTTTCTTCCTATTAATCTTCTTCCGCCAAAGAGTCCTGCCGCAACAGGTCTTTTGTCGAATAATGTCATCTGTGCCTCTTCACCGGCGGTTTCCGTTTGCCATGGTTTGTTTATTTGTGTGCGTTGTTTTGTCTGTGCTTCAAGCAGTTCACCTATAAGATTGGTTGAAAGCAGAAATCCTGTAGGTGTAAATCTCCAACGTCCTTCTTTAAAAACCGCCCAGCCGTTTTCTTCATACTTTCGGAGCAGTTCGAGGACAAAGTCCATCTTTAATCTGTATATATTATAATATTCTTCCTCCGATATTCCGTGAGTTGTTCTCAGACGGAGCATTAAATACTCGCCGGCATTTTCGAAGTCTGACATCTGCTCGTCGTGTTCAAGGATTTTTTTGCCCATCTCCACCTGCTCGGCATATTCCTCAACATCTTCGGTGAAGCTGTATCTGCATTGCCCGACATATGAGTGAGCTCCGGGGCCGAATCCGATATATTCTTCACCGAGCCAGTATTTCATATTGTGCTTTGATTCATAACCGCGACGTGCAAAATTGGAGATTTCATACTGTTTATAGCCGAATCTGTCGAGCATATCAACGGCATAAAGATACATATCTGCCTGAATATCGTCTCCCGGAAGAAACGGAGAGTCCTTAAACATGTGCAGTTCGGTACCTTCTTCTATTTTAAGGCCGTAACATGAAATGTGTTCTGCTTTTAATCCGGCAATGTGTCCGACTGTTTGTGCCCATGCTTCTCTGTCTTGTGAAGGCAGACCGAAAATCATATCGACACTGAGGTTGGTAAAACCTGCCTGCCGTGCATCGTTAAATGTTTCTTCCGCGTCTTCGAATGTGTGCAGCCTGCCGATTGTTTTAAGAGTGGTATCGTCCGAGCATTGAACACCGATGGATAGTCTGTTAAAGCCTGCCCGTCTGAGTTTAATAAAATCATCTTTTGAAATGCTGCCGGGATTTACTTCTGCCGTGATCTCCGAATCCAAAAGAATATGCCCGTTGTTTTTTAAGGCATCCAATATGGCTATAAGTTTTGAAGTGCCTATATAGCTTGGTGTGCCGCCGCCGAAATAAACAGTGTCTATCAGATATCCATCGAGTTGAGCTGCGTATTCACCTATGTGTTTTATGATTGCTTTTTGATATGCTTCAATATATTTATCGGCACCCTTGGACTCCGGTATGGAGTAAAAGTTGCAGTATGCACACTTGCTTTTGCAAAACGGTACATGCACGTATATTCCAACTTTTTTCTCCATCGGTTTATCCTTTTTATTAAAATTGCGACTAATTCCTCAACTTCGCATTATACCAAATTTTACTCCTAATTTCAATATTTATTTAATATAGTGCAATTACGTAACAAATAACGGAGAAATAAAAAAAACTTTTGATTTTTGTCCGGTAAGGAAGTATAATTACTTCTGCCAATAATTAAAAGTAACGGAGGAAAGTTCATGAGTTTCAAAATAGGTATTACAGGTTTCGGCAGAATCGGAAGGCTGGTATTTCGAGCGGCAGTCGAAAGAGGTATTGAGGTTGCAGCCATTAACGACGGAATGACACCCGATTACATGGCTTATATGCTAAAATACGACACATTACACGGCAGGTTTAACCGCGATGTATCTTATACCGATAACAGCTTGATAGTTGACGGTAAATCGATAGTAACATACTCAAGCTTTGATGCTGAATCTATTCCGTGGACATCATGGGGTGTAGAGTATCTGATCGATGCAACCGGAGTCTTCACAAAAAAAGACAAAGCCGAGCTTCATATAAAAGCCGGTGTAAAAAAAGTAATTATTACTTCTCCGACCACGGATATCCCGATGTTTGTCATGGGTGTCAACGAAGATACATATGACAGTTCAATGCAACTGATTTCCAATGCATCATGCACAACAAACTGCCTTGCACCGCTTGCAAAAGTGCTCAATGATAAATGGGGAATCGAATCGGGTCTTATGACAACGGTTCACGCTACAACAGCTACACAAAAAACCGTCGACGGTATTTCAAGCAAAGACTGGCGCGGAGGCAGAGCTGCTTCGGGTAATATCATCCCGTCCTCAACAGGTGCAGCCAAAGCCGTCGGAGTTGTCCTCCCCGACTTAAAAGGTAAACTTACGGGAATGTCAATGCGTGTACCAACTCTCAACGTCTCGGTTGTAGACCTGACCGTAAACCTGAAAAAACCTGCTAAATACGAGGAAATTTGCGCCGAAATGAAACGCGCATCGGAAAATGAACTCAAAGGCATTCTCGCCTATACAGACGAAGCAGTCGTTTCTTCCGACTTTAACGGCGATCCTCACACATCAATCTTCGATGCCACAGCAGGTATCCAGCTTAACGACACATTCGTTAAAGTTCTTTCATGGTACGATAACGAATGGGCATACTCAAACAAAGTTCTCGACCTTGCATTGCATGCATACAAAGTCGACAACGCATAACCGCAATAATTTTTTAATGCATTGATTATTTCAACCGTTTCTTACGGTTGAAATAATCAATCAGATTCATTTCATCTTTTATCTCGAGCGACCTGTCTCCCGCAAGAGACTCGAGATGATGCGTAAGTTCATGAACCAAAACATCCTTTAAATGCTTACGCATTTTTTTATATGATACATTACCGTAAACTTTCATAAGCGATCCGTAATATAAATTTATGTATCTTCCCATTTGATCCCGCCTGTATTCGCCGAGAGTATAGAGTCTGCCGTCCGAGTCGCTGCTGCTTTTTTTCGTTTCATCAAGTAAACTGACTCCGCCGTTTAAATCGCGAAATATTCCCTCCGGCAACTCTGCGGCAATTTCATCAAGCATATTATTTATATCATCTATTGTATACATTAATATTAACCCCACAAGGAGAATTTTATGAGAAAAACCAAGATAGTTTCCACATTGGGACCGTCAACCGACTCAACTTTTGTTTTAAGGGACCTAATAGACGCAGGCCTTGATGTCGCACGATTTAACTTCTCACACGGCAAGCATGAAGAGCAAAAAGCAAGAGCCGCCATGCTCCGGGATATATGCGAGGAAACAGGTTCAACCGTAGCACTTCTTGCTGATACAAAGGGCCCAGAAATAAGGCTTGGATTCTTTGAAGATAAAGCTGTTACTTTATCTGCCGACGATAAATTTACCCTGACGACAGAAGAGATCTCCGGAACTGCGGAACGTGCAAGCATTACATATAACAAGCTGCCGGAGAAAGTTTCAGCCGGTACGCGGATTTTACTTGCAGACGGACTCGTTGAGCTGATTGTTGAAAAAATCACTGAAACAGAAATACATACAAAGGTTATTAAAGGCGGCAAAATTTCCGACAGAAAGGGCGTTAATGTACCGGGTAAAAGCTTGGATATGCCTTTTATATGTGATAAAGACCGTTTGGATCTGCAATTTATGGTGGAAAACAACTTTGACTTCGTTGCCGCTTCATTTGTACGATGTGCTAACGATATTAAAGAAATGCGGGAAGAGCTTAACCGTTTAAATAAAGACAACAGAATAAAGATTATCGCAAAAATT
>Ga0123356_10008372_pt1 | contig 10283 bp, 14 predicted proteins | sample TergutEmb28metaG_2_FD_92546 | JGI IMG/M metagenome (GOLD analysis project Ga0123356, IMG submission 92546) | Embiratermes neotenicus P3 segment gut microbial communities from Petit-Saut dam, French Guiana - Emb289 P3 | ecosystem: Host-associated > Arthropoda: Insects > Digestive system > Gut ... | reverse complement strand
GCTTGACGAAGAACTTGTAAAGAAAGTCTTTGAAGAAGCGGGGAAGCGGAAGCTGTCTTTTAATAAATTTGTCGCCCAATGTATTGAGTATGCTTTGGAAAATTTAAAGCCGGAAGAATAACATTATGTCACAACGAGAGCGTCAAGGTCAAACCTTAACGCTCTTTCCGTTTGTGTTATAGCTGTACTGTCACGGCGAACCCGCCTATAAAATAGTATGGGTTCGTATAGGTCTTTTCATCTCGAGGCGACAGGACTCGAACCTGCGGCATCTTGGTCCCAAACCAAGCACTCTACCAAACTGAGCTACGCCTCGTATTCTAAAGGCGTAGCTCGGAGCTAACCGCCTCGGGGAGCTTTGCTTCATGAGGCGCGCGCCTCATAACAACTTTCACATTATACTACGTTTTTGTTGACTTGTCAATAGATTTATGTTATAATATTCTTTGTATGGATAATTCTAACTATAAACACCAAGGAGGAAGCATGGAAAACTCAACCTTTGAAGTCTTGTGCGAAGCTTCACAGCTTTCGTTTGCCGACACTGAAAAAGAAAATTTCATGGAAAGACTAAGCTCAATAATTGAATTCACGGAAATCATAAAAAACATTGACGCGGATTCGAGCTCTATTGAACCGCAAAACAGCGTTTCTCTCGGCGATTTGCGCGAGGACACCGCTCTGCCCTCTTTCCCGGCGGAAAAGCTTCTCGCAAATACCGAGCCGCTTTTCGACTGCTACGTAATCCCGAAAATAATGGAATAGGTGACAACTATGCTTGATATAACACAAGAAACTGTAAAAAGTCTGCGCCGTCGGCTTGACCGCCGCGAAATTAGCGCGGAAGAGCTTTGCTCTGCGTTTTTAAAAATGTCGCAAGCGATGAGCCCCGACTTAAACGCGCTCGCGCTGATTACAGCTGATGAAGCTCATTCTGCCGCGAAAAGCGCGCAAACCCGCATTGATAAAGGCGAAAGCGATGTGCTGACGGGAATCCCCGCGATTATAAGCGACAACATCATGACCGAGGGCGTAATTTCTGCCTGCGGTTCAAATATGCTTGCAGGTTTTGTCCCGCCATATAGTGCAAGCGCAGTTGAGCAGCTGAAAAACGCAGGCTATGTGCTTGTCGGCAAGGCGACGACTGACGAGTTCGGGCTCGGCGGTTCGCCGCGTTCGGGAATCGCGGTAAGCTCAGGCTTCGCGCCCTATTCGCTCGGCACTGACTCCGGCGGCGCAATCCGCCGTGCGGCGGCTTACTACGGGCTTACAGGGCTTCGTCCGACCTTCGGGCGGGTTTCGCGCTACGGCTTGGCGGCTTTCGCGAGCTCTTTTGACCAAATCGGGCCGATTGCGAAAACTGCAGAGGATTGCGCGATTATTTTAAACGCGATTTCCGCGCGCGATTCACTCGATGCGACGTCCTTCGGGAATCCCGATGGCGAAGATTTTACCGCAAAAATCAACACAGGCGTTAAAGGACTCAAAATCGCTGTTCCTAAAGAATTTTTTGGCGATAATATTTCTGATGAGGTTAAATCCGATGTCCTCGAAGCCGCGAAAATCCTCGAAAAGCAAGGCGCAGTGCTGATTGATGTTTCTGTTAAAATGACAGAATACGCCGCGCAGGCGTTCTGCGTAATTTCGAGCGCGGAGGCTTCAAGCAATCTCGCGCGCTACGACGGCGTTAACTACGGACTGCGCGGTGAGGGCGCAAGCTACGCAGAGCAGATTGTCGACTCGCGTAATAAAGGCTTCAGCAGTGAAACAAAGCGCAGAATTATGTTCGGGAATTTTGTGCTTTCGGGCGAGAATTACAACGATTACTTCGTGAAAGCGCACGCGCTCCGATATAAAATCAAAGCCGAGTACGACGAAATTTTCAATACAGCCGACGCAATTCTTACGCCGACGGTTTCTGATTTATCCGAAAAAGACATCGCCGCAAAGCGCCTTCTTCCCGACTTCTGCACGGCTTCGGCGAGCTTGGCGGGACTTCCCTGCGTCACGACGACTTGCGGCTACAGAGCCAACGGGCTTCCTATCGGAATGTCGCTTACAGGCAGAAAAATGAACGAAGCTACGATTCTTCAAATCGCAGACAGCTTTGAGCGGAATTTTAGTCCCGAATTATTTGAGGTGGCATTATGAGTACAAAATTAATCCCGACCATAGGTCTTGAAATACACGCGGAGCTGCTGACAAATTCTAAGGTTTTCTGCGGTTGTTCTGCTGAATTCGGCGGAACTCCTAACTCGCGCTGCTGCCCCGGCTGCTCTGCTTTTCCGGGGACTTTGCCTGTGCTTAACAAAAAAGCTGTCGAGCTTATAATAAAAGCAGGCGCAGTCATGAACTGCGAGATTTCTCGCCTTACAAGCTGGGACAGGAAGAACTACTTCTACCCCGACCTGCCGAAAGCCTATCAGATTTCACAGTTAAATGCGCCTGCTTGCACAAACGGCTGTGTTGAAGTCGGCGATTTGGAGGTCAGAATCAAGCAGATTCACTTAGAGGAAGACGCAGGGAAGCTAATCCATGACCAGTCCCCGAAATACTCGCTCGCAGACTATAACCGCGGCGGAATGTGCCTTATTGAAATCGTCACCGAGCCTGATATTCATTCAGCGGACGAGGCTTGCGCTTTTGTTGAGAAAATCCGCGCTATGCTGCAATACGCAGATGTGTGCAGCGGCAAAATGGAGCAGGGTGCGCTTCGGTGCGATGTTAATATCTCACTGGCAGAGGAAAATGCTCCGCTCGGCGTCCGTGCCGAAATTAAGAACCTCAACTCAATCCGCTCGATTGCACGTGCGATTGAATACGAAATTTACCGCCAAACCGAGGCGATTAATAACAATCAACCTTTAGTACAAGAAACGCGGCGTTTCAACGACGCAACAGGCGAAACCTTCGCCATGCGGACTAAGGAAAACGCCCATGACTACCGCTACTTCCCCGACCCCGATATTCCCGCAGTCGCGCTGACGGACAGCGAGATAGAAGCTATTTTTGCGTCTGTTCCCGAAATGCCCGAAAAGCGTTACGCGCGTTACACAGGCGAGTACGGAATTTCCGCGCATGAAGCGGAAATTCTCACGGGCAACAAGCTTTTAAGCGACTTTTTTGAAGCCGCGCTGAAGGAATACGACAATCCCAAAGCCGTCTGCGCGTTCACGCTTACCGAGCTACTGCGCCGCGTGAACCTCGGCGAAATTGAGCTTGAGGCACTTCCCTTCTCTGCCGCCGATTTCGGGCTTTTAGTTAAATACGGCTACACCGATAAAATAAACCGCGGCGATATGAAAGAAGTTCTGCGCGAGATGATTGAAAACGGCGGTTCGCCCGAAAGTATCTGCGAAGAAAAAGGCTTATTTATAAGCGAGGATTTGAGCTTAGTTGAAAGCGTGGTTGATGAAGTAATCAAAAACAACCCTAACCCCGTTGAGCAGTACAGAGCGGGCGAGCAAAAGGTTTTCGGCTTCCTTATGGGACAGGCGAGCAAGGAGCTGAAAGGCAAGGCAACGCCTGCTGTGATTAAGGAAACGCTGGAGAGGAAGCTGAGAGGATAGGGTTAGCATTATGATAATTTGGAGAGGTTTCGGATTTTTAGTTTTTGTTACAATTTTTCCGGGTGCTTTAGTATCAACACTCATACATGGTGAACATCAAATCGGAACTACTTTATTCGCTTCTGCTGTAATTTGTTTCTTGACAGGTCTGCTTATAAAATATTTTCGCCGCAAGCGTTCTGAAATTAATCACAAGGACACGCTCTTCTGGCTCGGTTTTACACCTTGGAGCATAATATTTCTCGTTTTCGGCTTTTTGGAAATCTTATAATTGTTTATTTATAGAAAAGGACATCAAAATTATGAAAAAAATGGTTCTTTATGTTGTCCGTCATGGCGAAACCGATTTCAATGAGCAAGGAAGATATTGTGGGAGTACCGATATTCCTTTAAATGAAAATGGGATAAAACAAGCCAAGCAATTAGCGGAAAAGTTGACTACTGTTAATTTGGATATTATTGTAGCTTCGTCATTAACACGTGCAAAGCAAACTGCCGAAATTATTAATGAAGGTATAAATATTCCTCTAATCCTATCAGATGAATTTTGGGAACGAAACATGGGTGATTATGAAGGGCTTTCGCGGGAAGAAATAGAATTAAATCATCCCGATATGTGGGAAAAATTAGACGATGCTTCAACAAGCGGAGAAGCATTTTCGGAATTTGAAAAACGAATAATTAATGCATTGAAAAAATTAGAAAATAATTATCCTGATAAAAATGTACTTTTAGTTGCACACGGGGGTGTTGCGATGGCAATTAATCGCCATTATAACAATTTGACATATGAAGAAATGTGTAATGGATTTCGATTAGGAAATTGTGAAGTTATCAAATATATAATATAAATATTTCACACACTACATAAATAAAATGCAAAATGAAAGGACATAAAAATTATGCAAAAAATGCAATTCACTGCTAACAAATACCGCACGCATACTACTGCTATGCTCGGCGAGAACGCCTTAGGCGAGAAAGTAAAAACCGCAGGCTGGGTTGAAAATATCCGCGACCACGGCGGAATCCTGTTCGTGGATTTGCGCGACCACTACGGCGTCGTGCAGATTACTTTCCAGGACAGCGCGGACTTACTCGGCGGAATTCACCGCGAGTGTTGTGTTTCAATCGGCGGCGAGGTCCTCAAGCGCGCCGAGGAAACAATCAACAAAAAAATCGCCACGGGTACTATTGAGATAAAGGCGCAGAGCCTCGAAATTCTCGGCAATATAAGCGAGAATCTGCCTTTTGAGGTCACGGATTCCAAGGCAACTAACGAAGAATTACGGCTTCGTTATCGCTTCTTAGACCTGCGGAACGCCGAGGTTCACAAAGCAATCGTTTACCGCAGTGAGGTAATTTCATATATGCGGCAAATCATGAACGAAATGGGCTTTTTGGAGCTTAACACGCCGATTCTGTCGGCGTCTTCGCCCGAGGGCGCACGTGATTTCCTTGTGCCGAGCAGACGCCACCACGGGAAGTTCTACGCTCTTCCGCAAGCACCGCAGATTTTCAAACAGCTCTACATGATAAGCGGATTTGACCGTTATTTCCAGATTGCGCCCTGCTTCCGTGACGAGGACGCGCGCGCCGACCGCACGGCGGGGGAATTCTATCAGCTCGACATGGAAATGGCGTTCGCGGAGCAGGAAGACGTTTTCGCGGCGGGCGAAGCAGTTTTGAGCAAAACGCTCGAAAAGTTCAGAATAGCGGCGAATTACGCGCCCTACCCTCGCTTCACCTACGCGGAAACTATGCTCAAATTTGGCTCGGACAAGCCGGACTTGCGCAATCCGCTGTTCATTATCGAGCTTTCTGATTTGTTCGTGGGAAGCGGATTTAAGCCGTTCGCCGACAAGACCGTGCGCGGTCTGCGCGTCCCGAACATGGCTGAAAAGTCCAAATCTTTCTTCAAGAGCGTGGAGGAATTCGCGCTGTCGATTGGCATGGGCGGGCTCGGTTACGTTGAAGTGCAGGAAGATTTAAGCTTCAAAGGCCCGATTGATAAATTCATCAGCGATGAAATTCGCGCAGAACTCAAAACCCGTGCCGAGCTTCAAAGCGGCGATGTGCTTTATTTCATTGCGGACAGTGCAAAAAATGCTGCGAATTACGCAGGGCAGATTCGTGCAGAGCTCGGCAATCGCATGGAAATTATCGACAAAAGCAGGTTTGAAATCTGCTGGATTTACGATTTTCCTATGTTCGAGGAAGATGAAACGGCGAAGCCAATGTTCTCGCACAACCCGTTCTCAATGCCGCAGGGCGGGCTTGACGCTTTGTCGGGCAATCCGCTTGACGTCTTGGCGTATCAGTACGATGTGGTAATTAATGGTGTTGAGCTTGCGTCAGGCGCAGTGCGGAATCACAGCAACGAAATCATGGTGAAAGCCTTTGAAATCGCGGGTTATACCGAAGAAGACCTGAAAAGCCGCTTCGGTGCGCTCTACGGTGCGTTTAAGTTCGGCGCGCCTCCGCACGCGGGCATGGCTTACGGCGTGGACAGGCTTCTCATGCTGATGCTTGACGAGGACAGTGTGCGCGAGGTTATAGCGTTCCCGCTCAACGGCAACGCGCAGGATTTACTGCTCGGCGCGCCGTCCGAGGTCACGGAACAGCAGCTGCGAGAGGTGCATATTAAGGTTCGGGAGAAGCATTGAAGAACGAATTTGAAATAATTGGATATTTTAGTGAAGAGGTTATACTCGCATTAAATCTTAATATCGCCAAAGGTGCAAAAATTTTCCTTTCACCTTCAACTTTGTTGCACATTAAAAGCGAACACCCGGAAATCAAGGGTGATTATAAGCATATTATTGCAGATATTATTAATTTGCCTTCCGGTGTTTCATACCGTACAAAGGATAATACAATCGGTTTCTTCAAAGAATTTGAGAACGGAGAAAAATATTTTCTTGAGCTTTCTGTCAGAACATCAAGTATTGGCGAATTCTTTGTGCGTACATTGCATTTTATAGAAACGGGACGAGTTGAAAAACGGATAAATAAAGGAAAAATTATAGGACTTGACAAATTATTAATTCTATGATATAATGTTCGTAGAATGATACATACCGCTGAGGACGGAACAGGCGACCGTCGCCCGCCGTGAAAACGGCGATTGGAGATGTGGGTAAGTGGGTCACGCCACCTCGGTATGTGTTTTAAGGCGGAGAGAAAATTCTCTCCGCCTTTTTATATGAAGTTTTTTATTCCAACAATCCCTTAACCACCCCGTCCTCCGGCGCAGGCAGTCTGCTCTCCGCAATCCGCGCCGCCGCACTGAGCGCAAGACCGTAAATAAGCGTTATTATAGCGGTCGCAACTGCACTCCCTAAATGCGATAAATCCACTGCCATTATTTGAAGTATAGCGATAAAACCAATCAATGTAGAGATTCCGCCCGCATATAGCGCGCCTGTTTTTACGTGCTTAAAAAAGTTTCGCAGGCTCAAGTTCCGCCCGCAGCACAGAATTCCATACGCCGTCGATAATCCGCCCACCGCCACAAAACTTGCAGCGTCAAGATACCATATAGGTTCGCCGGATAATAAAATCGTAAATAGAAAAGACAAAATAAATAATGCTAAACTGCCAAGCGCAATTAGTGTTTTTCTTAGCGAGCGATTCGCCTTAGTTATTCGCTGTCCGAGTAGCTCGGGCTCGCCCATGCGTTTAATCGTTTCGAGTGCGGCGGCTTCCGCCTCCAAGCCCTCTTGAATCAAATCGCCGTACCGCTCCCGCATATGGTCGGCAAGCTCTCCCCTTGCCGTTTGACGAAGCTCCCGCCCGCGAATCGCCTTACAGGTTTCGTCAAGATAATCTGTCATGTACTTGTGCATAATTGTCCCCTCCTAAATTCCTTCAAAATTTTGCTCACCATGCCCGCAAAGTCAGCCCATTCCTGACGTTTGCTTTCAAAAAGCTCCGTGCCCTTGGGCGTGATGTGGTAATACTTGCGCTTTCTCCCGCCGCTTTCCTCCCAGTAGGAAGAAATCTGCTCGTCGGTTTCGAGCTTGTGCAAAACAGGATACAGCGCGCCCTCGTTGAGCAGAAAGACGCTTTCCGAGCGTTTTTCGAGCTCTCTAATAATCTGATAACCGTAGCGGTCGTTCTCCGTCAACAGCTTCAGCACCATTATTGAAACAGTGCCTTTCAAGAGTTGCCCGTCATAAGCCATACATTCATCACCTACCTAAGTTTCTTATGTATTCATTATACATAAGATTCTTATGTATGTCAAGGGTTTTTGAAAAATAATTTATAAAACCTCATAACCGCCCGAAAACGGCGGTTGACTTTTCCGCTTTGTTATGCTATAATACAACGGTTGTCAAGCATGAGAAGAAAACAAAACGGCGTTTTTGGGGCTTGCTTGGACGAAACGACTAAATTATAGGAAAGAGGTTGACGATGATGCGTTTAGAAGATTTTACACGATTATATGATTTTGCTTTTAGCTTTCGATGCACACTACAAGATAACCTATATTCGTCTATGGTATCATTTCATGAAAAAACTACAGATGAACGCTTTGCAGAACTTCTGCCTCATATTAACAATATGCTTGAGTGGCTGGATTCCAATGTGGATTCAATTAGATTGCAGGTAATTGAAGATTTTCCGCAAGATGCAAATATGGATGAATTCAACGCCTGTTGGATTGTATCTTTTTCATTTATCTTCAAATTAGATGGGACGCTGTGTATACAAATTATGTATGGTGATGAAACAGGGTGTTATATTGGCGCAAATGTCAAAAATAAAAAAGTTTGTGAAGTGTGGTTAATTTCCTAAGATATATCCTAAAGGAAAAAGACGGAATATATAATAAAAAATAAATAAGCGGGGATTTTCAATCCCCGCATTAAATTTTTTCCATTGTAACTTCAAACAGCGCGTATAAGTCCGGCAGAGCCTTTTTCAGCGACACGGGGCGTTTTCTCTCCGAGTCCCAAAAGCAGTGCTTCGTCTCCCCTGTCGTCCGCAACTCGTCTGTTTTCACGTCGCGAACCTCGTAGCTTACGTACATTCGAGCGTTCGTGAGCTCGGTTATTTTTGCTGTTATGCTCACGGTTTCCCCGAAGCGCACCATAGATTTATACTCGCAGGAGAGCCCTGTGAGCGCGAATTCAATGCCTTTCAGCGTCGCTTCATCGTATCCGTAGCCCATCTGCTCCATGAAATCGACCCGCGCCTCCTCAAACCAGCGAATATAATTTGAGTGGTGAATGATTCCCATTTGGTCGGTTTCATAATAATTCGCCTTACGAATCAGCGGCTTTACTGTCATTTTCGGTTTCCTTTTTCTCGGCGTCTTCCTGCTTCTCGCTGACCGGCAAAACAGACGGATTTGACAAAAGCTCGGATAATATGTTATCTATTTCTGATTGTGATAAAACTCTCATTTACTCTTTTCTCCTCTTTTTAGCTCGGATAACACAATTATAACAGAAAACTATTGAAGTGTCAATAGTTTTCTGTCATAAACAGCATAAGAGAAAAAAACTAAATTTTCCTTTTTATTTTATTAAGCGCGCCTTTTTCAAGGCGGGAAACCTGCGCCTGGCTGATGCCTATTTGCTCCGCAACCTCCATCTGCGTCTTCCCTTGAAAGAACCGCAGATTCAAGATTTTTTTCTCGCGCTGTCCGAGGTGTGTAATCGCCTCTTTAAGCGCGATTTCATCAAGCCAGTTGTTATCATCATTATTATCGCCGATTTGGTCCATGACGTAAATCGTGTCACCCGCTTCCGAGAAAACAGGCTCGTACAGCGAAAGCGGCTCGCTGATTGCCTCTAATGCGAGAACAACATCTTCTCGCCGTGAACCGATTTCCTTGGCGATTTCCTCGACGTTAGGCTCGCGGGACTTCTCACTTGTGAGCTTCTCCTTCGCCTGCATTGCACGATACGCAAGGTCGCGCAAAGAGCGCGAAACGCGCACTTGATTGTTGTCGCGCAGATAACGCTTTACTTCGCCGAGTATCATCGGTATGAACGTCTTTAGTGGAAACTACATAAGGAGGTTTTCACTTATGACGCGCAAACAGGCTCTACATAAAGCTTTAGAGGTCTTGACAGACTTGGAAGCTATAAAGAAAATCAACGAGCTTTTAGAGGAAATGCCGCTCACCTGCTGGAGCGAAGCGAAAATCTTCGATAGCATTGACCAGTTCGTTCTCGATAACGGCAGAAACCCTACAGCTACCGACTTCATCAAGAATAATATGCCGCCGCACACGGTTATCAAGCTGCGCTTCGGAATGACGCTCGGGGAATTTCTCGCGGAATATTACCCACAACCCGAGTTCAACCGCGACGAGCAAAAGCAATTATTTATTTCCGAGTACAATCGAATTAAACCGCAGGGAGCTTGTGATTTCAACAAGCGAAAAACGGCAGAAATCCCGACATGGATTACTTTTGCGAAAATGTTCGGCATCGGGAAGTGGCTCGATTGGCTGAATCTCTGCGGATTAGAAAAAAGCAGTCCGACGCTTGTTAAGCGAACGCAAAGAGCCACAATAATTATTGTGGCTCATGATGATTTATCGGATAAATATAATGCGTTAAGCTTTAAACATCCACCCTCATAAAATCCGCCGCGGCAAAGGTCTCCGGGAACACCTCCTGCGCCAGCTTCTCCCTCGCGTCAATATCGGCGTCGCTGAGCTTGAAGTCGTGGTGGAACAGCGCGAGCTTCTTT
>Ga0123356_10008371_pt1 | contig 10283 bp, 11 predicted proteins | sample TergutEmb28metaG_2_FD_92546 | JGI IMG/M metagenome (GOLD analysis project Ga0123356, IMG submission 92546) | Embiratermes neotenicus P3 segment gut microbial communities from Petit-Saut dam, French Guiana - Emb289 P3 | ecosystem: Host-associated > Arthropoda: Insects > Digestive system > Gut ... | reverse complement strand
TTAATTGAAAAAACCGATCCGGTGCTCGAGTCAAAATTGCCGGCAAAGAGAGAATATACCTGGTTCATCGACGGAACGATATCGGAGGCCGAAAGGCATCTTATCGACGGCATGGAAGGGGTGGAGCTGACGCCTACTACGGTCGAAATCGGGATCGTAATTGACAAATATGTCACAAAAAGCGGACTTCCGACGAATGACGTAGAGGCGATCCCATTGGTTTCAGAGGATCATCCCGGCTTTTATCGCGCCGCTGTACGATTTGAGGTTGAAGATTATGACGTAGTCGAGCTGCCGATTTCATATGAAGCCGAGATCGTCTACCGCGGCATAGAGTCATATTTCGGGCCTGGCTATGAGGTGAAGGCGACATATAATACTACAGAGAACCTAAACGGCGTGCCGGTATACGTGATCGTGGCGACATACGCGCCTGACGGGCTAGTCGCGATACCAAGCGGCAGCGGCACGAACAATACGGTCGCGCCGCCGCCGGCGGACACTGCGGTTCCGCTGTCAGCGGGAGACGACGGAGCGGTAGAGCCTGTCACGCCTCCGGTAGAAGCGAATATCGAAGACGATTATGTCCCGCTTGCCGCGGGAGACACTGAAGCCGCGGGAGGCATACCGTTCTGGCTGCAGGTAGTAATAGTCTTCCTGGTCGCGGCGGCAGCTTTCATAGCGTGGATGTTCTTGACAAGAGCCTGGAATGAACGGAAAAAGAGAGCGGCGAAGGAAGAAAAGCGTAAGGAGAAACTGCGCGCGCAGGGGCTCGTTGAGTATGACTGATAGGTCATTGTGTGATACAATCATTTAATTATGCGTGACTTTTTTTACAACAAAGGGGACGTCCTGATAGCGGTTTTGATAATCATCGTTGCAGCGGTGATTATCTATTTTCGCGTTGGCGTCGTAATGGATTCCGAGCCTGGGGAAAAGCTGAAAAGCCTGTTCGCGCCATTGATCACGGCAATCACGGGAGAAAAAAGCCCGGATGAGGAGCCCGCGGCTGAGGAACCGGTCGCTTCGGAACCGGTAACGCCGGAAGCCACAGAACCGTCCGCCGGAACTGATACGGCGCAAGAGCAAACGCCGGTCGTGGAAGAGCCGCCTGTCCAAGAGGAACCGCCGGCCGAACCGCCGCCCGCGGCGGCCGCCGACATTAAGATCACGATCGCGGCGGGTGACATCGCGAGTACTATCGCGGACAAACTGCTCGCGGCCGGGGCGATTACTGACAAGCAAGCCTTTTTGGCGGAAGTTGACGCGCAGAACGCGGCGTCAAAACTGAAGCAAGGCACGTTTACGATACCAGCGGGATCGTCAGCGAAGGATATTGTATCTATATTAGTTGGCTAGATAAGCCGCGGAAAGAGAGGACAAAAATGCCGCTCGTTACGACAAAAGAAATGTTTGAAAAAGCTTACGCGAATGGATACGCGGTCGGCGCGTTCAACGTAAACAATATGGAGATAGTGCAGGCTATTACAGAGGCGGCGAAGGAAGAAAACGCGCCTTTGATACTGCAGGTCTCATCCGGCGCGCGCAAATACGCCAAACATATATATCTGATGAAGCTCGTTGAAGCGGCGCTTGAAGACACAGGTCTGCCGATCGCGCTGCATCTTGACCACGGAGCGGATTTCGAAACGTGCAAGTCCTGCATAGACGGCGGCTTTACCTCTGTGATGATCGACGGGTCACATTTGCCTTTTAAGGAAAACATCGAAGTTACGAAAAAAGTCGTCGATTACGCGCACGAACGCGGCGTCGTCGTTGAAGGCGAGCTTGGCAGGCTGGCTGGTATCGAAGACGACATAAACGTTGAAGAACACAGCTATACCGAACCTTCTGAGGTGCAGGAATTTGTCGAAAATACAGGAGTCGATTCCCTGGCGATAGCGATCGGCACATCGCACGGCGCTTTCAAATTCAAACCCGGACAGAAGCCGCAGCTGCGATTTGATATTCTCGAGGAAGTGGCGGCGAGGCTCCCCGGTTTTCCGATAGTGCTTCACGGCGCGTCATCCGTCATACCCGAACTTGTCGAGAAGATCAACAAATACGGCGGCGCGATGCCCGACGCGATCGGCATTCCGGAAGATATGCTGCGCGAAGCGGCAAAGGGCTCTGTCTGCAAAATCAATATCGACTCGGATCTCAGGCTCGCGATGACCGCTTCGGTCCGTGAGCACTTTGCCTTGAATCCGGCGGATTTTGACCCGAGACAGTATCTGAAACCGGCGCGCGACGCTATCAGGGAAATGGTCAGGCGCAAGATCGTGAACGTGCTCGGATGCGACGGTGAAGCGTAGGGCGCGCGAGGCGTGCGTTTTACTGTAAGTGATAGTGAAGCGGGAAGGCGGCTCGACCGCGTCCTGAAAAAAATATTGAGTGAAGCATCTCTTTCGTTCATATACCGGGCCATCCGCAAGGACGTCAAAGTGAACGGAAAACGTGTTTCAGGGGAGACATTGCTGGCGCTTGGCGACGCGGTAGAGATTTTTCTGCCGGACGAGCGGATAGAAGAGCTTTCAAAGAGCAGACCGGCAAGGACGCCCCGGGCAAAAAAACAATTCGGCGTGATTTTCGAGGACGAAAACGTGCTGGTCGTGAACAAACCATTTGGGCTGCTGACGCACGGCGACGAGGTCGAACGGAAAAACACGCTTACGAATCAGGTAGTGGCGTATCTGGCCGGAACAGAAGCGTGGTCACCCGGGGGCGCGGGTATATTCGAGCCCGCTCCGGCAAACCGGCTTGACCGCAATACGACGGGGATCGTACTTTTCGGCAAGACACTGCCGGCGGCGCGTGATCTCGCGGCCATGTTCAGGGGCGGCGAAGAGGGAAGCGCGTATGTTGAAAAAGCGTACCTGACAATTGTGATAGGCTCGCTAAAGAAGCCGCTGACGCTGAAAGCGCGAATGACGCGCGACAGCGAGAATAATACGACAAAGGTGCTGCCCGAAGAGTCGTCCGAAGGCCGGGCGATGGCGATGGAAGCGAGTCCTGTTTCAGCGGGTGACGGGTATACCCTCGTTGAAGCGAGGCTGCTTACGGGCAGGACTCACCAGATAAGAGCGCAGCTCGCGGCGGCGGGCTATCCGGTGATAGGTGACCGAAAATACGGTGACGCGGCGGTGAACCGTAAAATGTTTCAAAAATACAAGCTTCAGGCGCAGCTTTTACACGCGCGGCGGCTGACGGTACTGGAAGGGTTACGCGACCTGGAATATTTGAAAAACAGGACTTTTAAGGCAGAACCGCCCGAGAGGTTCTTGGAGATCGCGGAGGAACTTGGATGCGATATGAGAATGAAGTAGTAGGAAAAGACGTAGAGCCTGAGAAGGTGCCCATAGTGGCGGGAAGGCGGTACGTAAAGAAAAGCAACGCTAAGAACGGTTCGCTTCTCTTACTGCGCGACATCGCCATAGCTGTCGCCGTGCTTATTCTTATCCTGCAATTCTACAAACCGACGATCGTATTTGAGCATTCGATGGAAAACACGCTTCATCCGGAAGACTACGTTTTTCTTTCTAAGCAGGCGTATGTTTTCGGAGAGGTTGAATTCGGGGACATAGTCGTTTTCGAGTCCAAGCTGCTCGATGACCGGGGCGGTAACAAAAGCCTGATCAAGAGAGTAATAGGTCTGCCCGGCGATGTAATAGAAGTAAAAGACGACGCTGTCTATCGTAACAGCGAGCGTCTCGACGAGCCATATGTCAAAGGAGGCTACACACCGGGCAATATGGCGCCTGTCAAGGTGCCGGAAGGGTCATATTATGTGCTCGGCGACAACCGGCAGGTCAGCATGGACAGCCGGACTCCCGAGGTAGGTTTTGTGGCGACTGATAAACTATTGGGCAAAGTCTTCTTTCGACTATTTCCGCTAAGCTCAGCCGGTAGGGTTAGATGAAAAAACCAAAACAAAACCGAAAAATGCTTGCCGTAAACAAAACGGCGAAGCACGATTACTTCATCGAAGAAGTATTCGAGGCAGGTCTCGCGCTGACCGGCACCGAAATCAAGTCGCTTCGGCAGGGCAAGGTGAATCTTGCCGGCAGTTACGCGAGGATCATCGAAGAAGAACTCTTTATCGTAGGAATGAACATAAAGCCGTATGAGCAGGGGAATCGCTACAACGCCGATCCGCTGCGTCCCAGGAAGCTTTTACTTCATAAAAAAGAGCTAAGGGAGCTTAGTCAGGAAGTGCAGCGCGAAGGGCGTACCGTCGTACCGCTGAATATCTATCTGAACGATCGCGGACTCGCGAAAATGGAAATAGCTCTCGCGCGCGGAAAAAAACTCTACGACAAAAGGGATAGTATCGCGGAACGTGACGCCGAACGCCGCATGCAGAGGACAAAACTAAAGTAGGCAAGAGTAATGGAAGACCAATTCTCGCGCACATCAAAACTGATCGGTTCTGAGGCAATTAAAAAGCTTGCCGCGGCCAAAGTCGCGGTTTTCGGAGTCGGAGGCGTAGGCGGCAGCTGCGCTGAAGCTCTCGCGCGCGCCGGCGCGGGCGCGATAGACCTCTATGACAACGATATTGTTTGTCTGTCAAACCTCAACCGGCAGATCGTCGCGCTGCACAGTACGCTGGGCATGTATAAAGCTGACGTCATGGCGGAACGTATCAAGGACGTAAACCCGGGATGCGAGGCAAGGTCTTTTAAAATCTTCTATATGCCTGAAACAGCGGAAGAAGTCGATCTTTCACAATATGATTATGTCGTAGACGCGATCGACACGGTCGCGGGCAAGATAGAATTGATCGCGCGGGCAAAGAGCGCGGGAGTGAGGATCATTTGCGCGATGGGCGCCGCGAACAAGATGGATCCGGCGGCTTTTATCGTTACGGATATACACAAAACGGACACTGACCCGCTCGCGAAAGCTATGAGAAAAGAGCTTCGAAAGCTAGGCGTTACAGACGTAAAAGCCGTGTGGTCAAAAGAAGAACCGATAGCGCGTCACCGCCCTCCGGCCAGCAACTCTTTCGTGCCGCCGGCCTGCGGCCTGCTCCTCGCATCGGAAGTCATCAAAGACCTTACGGGTGAATTTTAAGTTCTGAAACAGCTTTGATTGTGATAATATTACCATAACAACTTTGCGTTAGCTTGGGAGAAGATATGGGTAACTGGTTTAAAAACCTTAAAGTCGGCGGAAAAATAATACTATCATTCATTTTGGTGCTCCTGGTTTCGATCGGGGTCGGTGTTTTCGCGCTCATCAACATGAATTCCATCAACGATACATATCAGGAAACGATGGACATTACGACCGTCCGCCTCTCATATATTTTCGAGGCCAAAGACATTTTGGCCGAATCCAGGATGCTATTACTGGAATTCTACTATCCCAGCACCACAAAAAATGACATCAGAATACTGAACAGCGCTTTGGATGAACGCATAGACAACCTGGAAATAGCGCTGAATGAGCTTTATGAGGTCGCGAGTCCGGAAGTCCGGACTAAAATCGAAGGAGTACTGCCTCTCGTCAACAGATTCAGAGTGGACGTCGCGTCGATAGTGGGACGGCTGCTGAACTCCGGCAATATCTCGATCGACAATCCCGACTTTCGCACCGGCCTTTTAAGAGCGGAGCAAATATCGAAAAATATCGGGCAGGAATACGGCGATGAAATGATGGAGACGATCAACGAATTATCTGACCTTGCTTTGGGCGTAATAAAGGATCTGTCCGCTGAGAACAGCGCAAAGGCGCGGCAGATGCTGTACGTAACGATACTGCTTTACGCGGTCATGGCGGTTGTCGTTCTCATGATAGCCTTCTACATCTCCGGACTCATAAGCAAACCCTTGACGACACTCGCTTCGTTTATGAGAAAAGCGGGAGCTACGGGCGATATCACTCCACGGCCGGAGGATCTCGCGGTAATAGAAGAAGTAGGGAATTACAAAGACGAGATCGGCCAAACCGTTGCGGGAAGCGTTTCGTTTGTCAACCATGTCACAAATATAGCCGAAGAAATGGAGGCTGTCGCGAGCGGGGATCTGACCGCTGATATAACGCCTCTTTCCGAGAATGACGTGATGGGACAATCTTTGAATCACATGATAGAGGGACTAAACTTCATGTTCGAAGAAGTCAGCGTCGCGACAAGCCAGATGTCTATGGGCTCAAAGCACGTCGCGTACGGATCGCAGACGCTGGCGCAGAATTCTTCGGAACAAGCCGGATCCGTCGAGAGCCTGTCAAGAGCCATTTCTGATATAAAGCTAAAGACCGAAGCGAATTTCGCGACCGCGGAATTGACCTCCGCGCTGTCTGACGTTATTAAAGAAAACGCGGAAAAAGGTGCTTTACAGATGGATGAGCTGACGGCGGCCGTAAAAGAGATAAACAACGCCAGTCAGGCGATCAGCAGGATAATGAACGCTATCGACGATATATCCTTCCAAACAAACCTGCTCGCGCTGAACGCGGCGGTCGAGGCCGCCAGAGCCGGACAGCACGGTAAAGGCTTCGCGATCGTCGCCGAAGAAGTCCGTAAGCTGGCGCTCAGAAGCGCGGACGCGGCGAAAGAAACAGGAGAATTGATTCAGAACTCAATTGAAAAAGCTGAATTAGGCGCGAAAATATCCGCGGCGACTGTCACGACCTTTTCGGAGATCGTGGAAGGTATCAAAGAAAGCGATACGCTTGTCGAACAAATAAACAGCTCTTCGGAAGAACAGCTGCAGGGCATTTCGCAGATAAACGCCGGAATAGAGCAGGTCGCGCGCGTAGTGCAGCAAAACAGCGCTACCGCGGAACAAAGCGCCGCGGCTTCACAGGAAATGAGCAGCCAGGCGTCGATATTGCAAGAACTTATGACAAGGTTCAAAATAAAAGAAAAAAAGCAAGTCAATTAAAGTTTAGGAGGTAAGGAAATGGCGGATTTATTTGGTGGTATAGGCGGATTGGGCGACTTAATGGGCGGCTTTACAAAAATGATGCCGCAGGACGACCCGAACGTAAAGGCGTTCAACGCGCAGAAAGAGCTTTCGGATCTGCAGAAACAGGAAGCGGACATCTATACCGAAATCGGTAAGAAGGCGTTCCAACAGAATTCTGCCGCCTTTCCGGCCGAGGCTGACAGACTGCGCCTTATACAAAGCAACATAGCGGCGGCTCAGGAAAAAATCAACGTGACGCAAAACGAGGCAAAAGCGGCTCAGGCCGCGCAGCAACAGGCCGACGACGCGCGCACATGCTCGAATTGCGGTACAATGAACCCCGAAGGCGTAAATTTCTGTCAGGACTGCGGAACTAAACTCGGCGCGCCGGCGAAATCTTTTTGCGGCGAATGCGGAGCGGAAAATCCGCCGGGGACGAAGTTCTGCGGCGGTTGCGGCGCGAAAATCGGCGCTTAATTACAGGAGGAGAAAATGGCGACATACAAACAAAACTGTATACATTGCGGAACCCTTACTGACCGCGACGCGCGGTTCTGTCCTACATGCGGATCGCACAGCCCGTTCGTCTACCTTTGCCCGACCTGCAGGCGGGAAGTGCAAAAAGGTCAGATGTTATGTTCAGGCTGCGGACGCCAGCTATACATCATATGCCCGATTTGCGGAAACCGTTCGTTCGTACAGGAAAAATGCGAAGCGTGCGGCACGTGGTTTATGATCCGCTGCAAGGCTAAAAACTGCGGAGAGCTTCAGTTCTTCGAAAACGAAAAATGCACGGCATGCGGAAAAAAGATAAAGCCGAAAGACAGAGTGCTTACGCCGGCGATGACGCGGTAATAATAAGGAGGAAAGATCATGCTGAAATCATTCACAAGAAACTATTATGACAATTCGACGGAGGCCGGATTCGAATTCACATTCTATTGTGACATATGCGAAGACGGGTACAAATCCTCGTTTATTACGTCTGAGTCTTACGGCAAAGGTAAGTTTCTGAAAAATATAGGGGCTGGCGCCAGCATCCTTGGAAGCCTCGCGGGCGGACGCGCCGGCAATCTCGGCTGGGCCGCTGACAGAGGGAGCAACGTCCTTTCCGAGCGTTTCGAAAACAGAAGCCCCGAGTGGCTTAAAGAGCACGAGAGAGCGTTTGAACGGGCGCAAAACGAAGCGAGACAACATTTCCACCGCTGCCCGAGCTGCAACCTGTACGTCTGCGACGCCTGCTGGAACGAAAGCGAAGGACTCTGTACGAGATGCGCTCCGAGACAGGAAATATATGTCGCAAAGGCGCGCGCTGACGCCATGCAGCGAAACATAGACGAGAAGGCCCAGAACGCCACCGTGTGGCAGGGAAATATCGAAAGCAAGGTCACGATCTGTCCGGTCTGCGGAAAACCGGCCGGTACGGGAAAATTCTGCAACAACTGCGGCGCGTCGATGGACATGATAGAGTGCGCGAAGTGCGGAGCTAAGAACGCGCCGACGGTCAAGTTCTGCAACAACTGCGGCAACAACCTGGCGGAATCGAGCGTACCCGCGCTGCCGCAAGGCCTCTGCCCGAGCTGCGGCAAACAAAACGAGCCCGGAACAAAATTCTGCGGAGACTGCGGCACAAAGATATAACACAAAGGGGACGGTTCTTTTTGTGTTAGAAAGCGGAGCAAAGAAATGAAAAACGAAAGATACAAGAATCTGACGATTCTCCATTCAAACGACTTGCACGGTGACTTTCTCGCGGAAGAGATAGATTCCAAATCTGTCGGGGGCGTTTCGATGCTCTCGGGCTATGTCGATAAAGTGCGTTCGGAAGAGGAAAACGTCGTTTATTGTATTTCGGGCGATATGGTACAGGGTTCGCTAATAGACACGGAGTTCAGAGGTATTTCTACGATCGATATCATGAACCTGCTCGGACCTGACGTCGTGAGCATCGGAAACCATGAGGTCGACTACGGACTCACGCACTTGCTTTTCCTCGAGCGCTGCGCGAAATTCCCGATCGTCAACGCGAATATTTTCATTAAGCATCCGCTGACCCGCCTGTTCAACCCGTACGTCTTCCTGAACATTGGCGGCATAAAGATAATGTTCATCGGCATCGTGACCGAAGATATCTTTTCGAGCATCAAAAGCGATGACCTGATTTCAAGTTTTATCGACATCAACGACGCGGCCAGGGAAGTCGGCAAGATATGCGACACCTTCCATGGCGTGGACGTCGACCTGACAGTACTTCTGACGCATGTCGGATTCGAGGAGGACCGTAAGCTCGCGGAGCTGCTCGACCCCGCGTGGGGCGTAGACATCATTATCGGCGGCCATTCGCACACAGTGCTTGAAAAGCCAGATGAAGTAAACGGCATCCTTATCGCGCAGGCGGGCATCGGCACCGACCAGGTCGGCCGGTTCGACGTAATGATCGATATGGATCTAAATTCGGTCGCTTCATACAAATGGCAACTGATTCCGATAACCCCGGACAATTGTCCTGTAGACCATATCATGGAAGAGATCCTGACCAGCTATAAAATGAGGACCGACGACAAGTTCGGCCGCATCCTCTGCGAGTTCCCGCGCATGCTGACGCACCCGAGCCGCTATCAGGAGACCGAGCTCGGAAATCTTTTCGCGGACGTCTTCGACGCGGTCTTTGACGTCGACCTCACATTTGTAGGATCCGGATCGATACGCAAGAAAGAAGCGGGGCCGATATTCACCCTCGGCGACCTGAAAGAAATCTTCCCGTTCAACGCGAAGTACTACAGGCTTTCGGCGACGGGCGCGCAAATCAAACAAATGCTCAGGCACATCCTCCGCGAGGAATCCTTTGAAGGAGACCATACGGAGTTCTTCCAGTTCTCTGACGATCTGCGATGCGTATGGTCGAGAGAAAAACAGGATTTTGAAAAACTGGAACTGGGAAGGCTGACAGTTCAGGACGAAAAGCTCTACACGATCGCGATACAGGAATACCACTACAAAAACTCCGAAGGCTCTCTCGGGATCAAGCTCGAAGATCTCCTGGCAAACGCGAAAGACTTCTGTCTCGCGACGTCGGACTTCGACATCCTGGTCGAATACCTGCCGTGCTACGAAATGCCGAAGTGCGGAGTGAACGGCAGGCTGGTAGTAGAGTAACATTTACATTTTCAGACTAATAGTATACAATCATTCTTCCGAGGATTTGGTTTCCGCTGGCATTCGGGGATGTAAAGGTCTCGACGGGGGTGCAGAAGCGGGATAAGCGAGCCGTAGTAGCCCAGTCTACGTTAAAAGGGGCAACGTTTAATTTAAACGCGAAAAACAAACCAAATCTCGCAATCGCGGCCTAATTGCCGCACCGCGACGTCGGCC
>Ga0123356_10008370_pt1 | contig 10284 bp, 10 predicted proteins | sample TergutEmb28metaG_2_FD_92546 | JGI IMG/M metagenome (GOLD analysis project Ga0123356, IMG submission 92546) | Embiratermes neotenicus P3 segment gut microbial communities from Petit-Saut dam, French Guiana - Emb289 P3 | ecosystem: Host-associated > Arthropoda: Insects > Digestive system > Gut ... | reverse complement strand
TGCGCATTGATAATTCGCCCAAAAGAGAAATTCCGTCAAGGATTTTTAACAACAAAGTTATATTATTATCAACCTCGTCAAAAGCATTCAATCGCTCTGAACCTTTCAAAAAATGTGAAACACAATCCTTATGAAGTTTTCTTAGATTTTCTATCTGCTCTTTGCAAATTTCACCTTTTACAGATTTATTTGCCAATTCAATAAGTTTATTAGTTACGCCTGAAAATGCAGAAACTACTACTATAGGACAATGATCTTTTTCTTTCAGAATACCGATGATATTTTTGATTCCCTTTGGGCTTCCAACAGATGAGCCGCCAAATTTTAGTACTAACATATAACCTCGCAATATTATCGAACATGAAACTCTGTTTCATGCAGCCTCTATATTGAATATTACAGAATTTTATTATATTTTTACAGTGGTATTATGGAAAAGAGGACATATTTTGACTGGGCGGCTTCTTCTTACGGGAACCCGTCATCACTGCACAGCGAAGGCAGAGAGTCTAAACATATTCTTGAAAGCGCAAGAAAACGCTGTGCGGCTGTATTAAATATCCCGCCGGAAACCCTCTCTTTTACGTCTGGAGGGACTGAATCAAATAGTATTGTGCTTTTTTCCAATCTAAAGCGCCCTGGCAAAGGAAGAATTATTTCTTCACTTGCAGAACATACTTCTGTAAGAGAGGGGATGGAAACTCTAGAAAAAATGGGCAAACCTATAGGCAAAATCGCGGTTGATTCTACAGGCGCTGTAACGGCTGAAACATTCGCAAAGGCTATGGAAAAATACGATGATGTTCGTTTTGCCTCTATTATGTCAGTTAACAATGAAACAGGCGCTATAACAGATATTTCTTCCCTGAACGAAATCCGTAAAAGCTCTAAAGCACCTATACATTTCCACTGCGATTTGGTGCAGGCTGTTGGAAAAATTCCTGTTGATATTCAAAATTGGGAAATTGATTCAGCGAGTATAAGCGCTCATAAAATTGACGGGCCGCGTGGAATCGGGCTTTTGTACCTGCGTAAACCGATAGAAGTTTTTTATGCAGGAGGCGGCCAGGAAAACGGAATCAGGGGCGGCACAGAAAATACACAGGGGGCTGCTGCTCTTGCTGACTGTTTGGAAAAATACGCAAATAAGCAGGCGGTACAAGAGGAGTATGCGCGCGCCAAAGCCAGATGGAAAAAACTGATTTCTGCTCTTTCTACAATGGAACGATGTACGTTAATTCCAACCTGCCGTTCGGCGGACGACGACAGGTTTTCTCCCTATATTTTACAGGCTGCGTTTAAAAATATTCCTGGCGAAGTCATGGCTCGCGCGCTTGACGACCTCGGTTTTGCGGTTTCAACAGGATCAGCCTGTTCATCATCGTCTCCGGAACGTCCTGTCCTTGCCGCCATGAATATCGAAGAAAGTTTAAGAATCGAAGGAATTCGTATTTCGCAAGGTTATTCTACCACTAATGAAGACATCGATCTTCTTTTGGAAGCTATCACGGAGGTATTAAAATTCTTGTGACCTGGCTTTTAAAACCTGCAGAACTTACTCTTAAAGGCAATAACCGTAAAAGTTTTGAAGGAGTGCTTAAAAGTAATATACAGCGGCTGCTTTCTAAGGTAGACAGCAACATAAAATTAAAATTCACTGCCGGCCGCTATTATGTTCAGGCTCCGCAGGAAAAAGACGAAGAAGTAGAAAACGCCCTTTCGCATTTGATTGGTATTTCCGGATGGGCAAAAACTGTTTTTTGCGAAAAAACTCCTGATGCTGTTTTTGCCGCCTGTGTAGAAGAAGGAAAAAAACTTTTTGAACAGGGGATAAAAAGTTTTAAAATTGATGCAAGAAGAACCGACAAAAGTTTTCCTCTTTCTTCTTATGAATTATGCTGCAATGCGGGAAACGCAGTAACAAATGCATTCAGCGAATTAAAAGTTGATATTCACAATCCGCAGGATATAATCCGCATTGAAATCCGGGAAAAAGCTTTGATTTATTCTGGAGGAAAAAAAGGTTTGGGCGGTCTTCCTGTCGGAACAGCGGGAAGAGGGATGTTATTGTTATCAGGAGGAATTGATTCTCCTGCTGCGGGATTTTTGATGGCTTTGCGTGGAATGATTATTGACGCGATACATTTTCACGCTTATCCGTACACTTCTCTGGAAGCAAAACAAAAAGTTATCCGCCTTGCAGAAATTACAGGTTCATATTGTATGGGAATTAGGCTTTACATTTTAAATTTTACAAAAGTACAAATGCGGATAAAAGAGCGTTCCCCGGCAGCCTGGACCACTGTTCTACTTCGCATGGCAATGATGGAAGCTGCAGAAAAAGCCGCTATTAAACTAAAATGCAAATGCCTTATTACAGGCGAAAGCCTTTCGCAGGTTGCAAGCCAAACAATAGAAAACTTAACCTGCACTCAAAACAGAATAAAACTTCCGGTACTTCGCCCTTTGATTGGCTTTAATAAAGAAGACATTATTAATATCGCCAAACGTATTGGAACTTTTGAAATTTCGATAGAACCTTACGAAGATTGCTGTACGCTTTTTACCCCGCTTCATCCTGTTTTATATGGTGATAAAGAAGAAGCTAACACGTTATATGAAAAACTCGAACTTGAAGAACTGATTGATGAAGCGCTGCGGGATTACGAAGTTGTGAAGTAAGTATAATTTTACCACAAACCACACGAACCATGAGATATGACTTAATTCTTTACTTTCTTTTGATTGTATGCTTAATATTCATCACAGCTAAATTTAACTCAAAAGATGTTTCTGTTTCGGAAACATTTAATGAATCGCCTAATATGTCTGCAATAATTTCACCGCTTTTTTGCATTAACGGTTGCTTTTCTTCTTTTTTTACTTTTTTTGCCAATTCGCCGACGGTTCTTGTCAGTTCACGAATTTTTGTAAAGGTTTCAATTATTGCCAAAGTTGTCTGCGTCGCTTTCGGGCTTTTGAGTATTGTAGCAAGCATATACAAACCTTTTTCTGTAAATGCTTTAACCGGAGCAGACGAATGTTTTAACTTATTGAACCGGTCAAAAATTTTGACCAGTTCACTCTTTTCATTTTTATTGATGGAAATTATGTACCCTTTGGGAAATTTGTCCGGATTATTTTTTACAGCTTGATTAACTTCTTTTGTTTGTATACCATATAAAGAAGCAACATCACTATCCAAAAGAACTTTTATTTTACGAATTTCTATTATTTTGGAGTCAACATCAATAATACGCATACCCATGTTACAATTCCTTTGACTTTATGATAAAACGATTATAACACGATACCTATATGTTTGTAAAGTAGTTTTTTCCTAAGCATTTTTATTTATTATTACCTCTCGATTTCTCTTTCTCCTAGCTTATTTCTGTATTTGGTATCACTTCAAAAAGAAATATAGTTGTTCCATCAAAAACTAAAAAAACGTAAATTATAGCTTTGATAAACAAATTTCCCATCCATATGTTTTAATCGGATTCTAAATTCTTCAAAAGAACTTATGGGTACAATTAACGTATATTCATCTTTAATAGCTATATTCTGTATAATGCTCATGCCTTGATATGAGTAATTAATGATATTTCTTCCTACTATTCCTACAAACCTTTCCCGTCTTTCCATCTTTAATATATCTTCATAATTTATATCAATATTAAATCTATCTAATGTATCATCCCATAAATATTTATGCAATACAATTTCATAATAGATATTCTCCAAATCCATAATACCATCATCAATTGAATAAATATTATTTATCAAGAAAAATAGAAAAAATAATTTATTTATTTTCACTGTTTCTTTCTCCTCCACGAATTTGCTTTATATATTATATATATAATTTACCCTTATTCTTGTTATTACATTATCCTTGAGTGTAAAGGTTAAACTTAATCTCACAAGATTGTACCCATAATCAGCACGAGGATCATTTATTTGGTAATTTATATAAGTTATCCCATCAGATGATAATTCGTATAACGGATTACCATAAAAGACAATAATATCATCCCTAGTATGACCGACAGTAATATCACTTTTCATATGAAATCCATTACCAATTATAGCTATATCTACAATCCATCGATACGGTGCATTCGGAAAAACTGTTGCGGTTACTATTTCAATATTTTCATAAAAATAAATTATAACATCTCTGTATCCTGACCATTGTTCATGGGTTTCTGTTTTTAACAATCTGTCATCTATCTGTGCTTCTCCCCAAATCTGACTAAGATAAATTTTTGGTCGAAAGAACCGATCATGCGAAATTGCTCTCTGAACAATAAAATCATCGCTAGATAAAGCGAATAGTTTCCCAGCACAAAACATCATTAGCATAAGTGCTGTAATTACAAGAAAAACCGCTTGTCTCATTACAACTCCTTTAGATATGCGTAAAAACAATTATAACACGCAAACCACTTTTTTCGCAAGAATTTCAGCAACATCGTTTTCCCCTGTAAACCTGTTCAAAACTCCAGTATTCAAGTATCACATATTACCATCAATGATACACAACTCAGAACATTCAGAAATTCATATCCAACACATTTTCTTAGGGTTGCTGCGGAAAATTCTTATAATTGACCGCGAAAGCGGTCTCCCACACTGAGCTGAGTTATGACTAGAAACTTCGTTGTCGGTTCCCCGAGGCGAAGGGAGCAGGTTTCGGCAGCAACCCTTTAGAATATATTTATAGTTTTACATTTCTATCTGTTCTGGAGTTTTGTAACAGACTTCATTGACAAATCCCCGTTAACCATAGATAATATCACAGTTAACATGGAGAACGATTTAAAGACCATACCGCCGCGAATACACCGGAATCGCTATGTATTTGCCGCTGTTTTTGCGGCAATGATAGCAGTATCAAACTTTTTTATCATTCCTATTCCGGGCGGTGTTCCCATTGTATTAAAAAATATGTTTGTGGTCCTTGCCGGTACTGTTCTTGGCAGTTTTTACGGTGGAATTGCTCTATTAATCTTTATAATGGCGGGACTTTTTGGGGCGCCTGTTTTTGTAATTCCCGGTCCCGCAGTTTTTGGCACTCCGCTAGGCGGATATATAATCGGATATTTTGCCGCAAGCCTTTGCGCAGGACTAATATGCGGACTCCCAAAAGAAAGCGAAAAAAAAATAAAACCTGTCTTTTTACTGCGGCTTTGTATTGGCTCCTTTTTAGGTTTTGCTCTTATTTTAATTTGCGGCTCTCTTTACATGAAACATCTCAATTCGATGTCACTTACTGCCGCATTGACAGCGGGAGTTGTACCATTTTTAATTGGCGATGTTATAAAATTAATATTGAGTATCCCTCTTGCACTTAAACTCCGCCCCATCGCAGCGAGGTATATAAACCCTTATGTTTAATTCTGCTGTAGTTCTTGATAACATTACCAAAAAATTCGCTGTTCATGATGAAAATATTCCGCAGTGCGAACAGATTCGCAAAGGTGTCTTTTACGCTCTCGAAGATATTTCTCTTACAATCGAAAAAGGCAGTTGTACAATAATTGCCGGAGCTAACGGTTCCGGGAAAAGCCTTTTAATGTCTATCATTGCAGGACTTGAAAGCCCAAATTCCGGTACAGTAAAAGTAAACGGCAGAGTTGGGCTTGTGTTTCAGGAACCGGATTCTCAAATATTAGGTGAAACTCCGCGCGAAGATATAACATTCGGACCGCGAAACATGGGGCTTCCAAAAACTGAAATCCATTCCCGTGTAGACGCTGCTCTTGTTGAATTTGGTCTTTTAGAAAGAGCTGATTTTCACGCGAGGACGCTTTCCGGCGGAGAAAAACGAAAGCTGGCGGCGGCGGCAGTAATGGTTATGGACGCACAAATCATCATCTTTGATGAACCTTATGCAAACATGGATTATCCCGGTGTAGTACAGGTTAACCGGCTTTTTAAAAAAATCATCGCAGATGGAAAAACCCTCATTATCCTTACTCATGAACTGGAAAAATGTTTGGCTCTCGCCAGTCGTTTCATAGCGTTATATAAAGGAAAAAAAGTTTTTGACGGTGGAACCGAAGATGCTTTAAAATGTGATCTGGAATCTTGGGGAATCCGCAATCCGTTAGGCAAAAGCGCGCTAGACTACGGAGATCTTTTATGGTAAGCGGCAAACATACAATTTTCAGATACAAAACAGTAAAGGGACATCTCCATAAATTTCCTCCTATATTAAAACTTTTTTTGCTCCTGCCCCTTTCTGTTTTTTGCCTGTCACTTCCTCCCTTATGGCTTGCTGTGGGAAAAATCTCGGCTGTTTTTACAGCTTTTCTCTGTAAATTTACATTACACGAACAAATAACGGATATCAAACCTGCCGTTTATTATGCTGCTCTCATGTACGGCCTTTCGATATTTTCAACTCTTCTTGAAAGCTGGGGTATTATTCCGCTTGCTACTCTTGCTGTCGTTGTATTAATACCGCAACTGGAATTCTTGCAAATAACCATGCGCCTTTTATTGATTGTTCAGCTTTCGGCGCTTTTATTTCGCACAACAAGTGCCATCGAAATAAGGAATGGCTTACTTACAATAGAACAATTTACACGGCGAAAGCTTTCTATTCTGCCGCTTTTTGGAAAGTACATTTCGCAGCGACCTCGTTTTGCAGACAGCATTGCGCTTTTTTTAGGTTTCATCCCGGAAATATTTGCAATCTGGACATCTTTCAATCTGACATGGAAAGCGCGCGGCGGAAAAAACGGAATATCAAAAATAAAATATCTTGTGTTTGTTATAATAACACAAAGTTTAGAAAGAGCGGCATTAAAATCAAAAGCCATAACGGCAAGGGAATAATATGACAGAAAAAAAAATGTCCAGTAAAGCAAAATTGCTTTGTTGTCTTCGGGAAAAACAAGGCGCTCCTACCAGCGGTACAAAACTTGCAAAGGAACTCGGTATAACACGAGTTGCGGTATGGAAAACCGTACAGGCGCTTTTGGAAGCAGGTTATTCGATTGAAACAGGTGAAACAGGTTATCTTCTTGATCCAAAAAAAGAAAAAGATTTTTTATATCCATGGGAATTCGCAGAAAAAGAAAAAATGTTTTATCACTATAAAAATACCGGCAGCACTATGGACAGGGCAAGAGAAGCGGCGCTTAAAGGAACTGCCAGCGGTTGCATCTTTTTAGCGGAAAAACAGAGCGCAGGCAGGGGAAGATGCGGCAGAACATGGATGTCACGCCAGGGCGGGCTTTTCTTTTCCATTTTAGAAAGACCCAAATTTACTATTGCTGACTATACCTTGTACTCTATTATTTTACAAATTGCTGTTGTACGTTGTATTACATCTATTTGCGGCAAGAAGGCATACCTGCGCTGGCCAAATGATATCTATATTGACAGGCGCAAAATTGCAGGAATTACTACCGAGATTTCCGGCGAAGGAGATTTGATAACATGGCTTACAGGAGGAATAGGAGTAAATGTTAATAATACTGTCCCTTCCGGTAAATCAACAAGCTGTGCGGAAATTTTAAAACATGAAATATCACGGCGCGAAGTCCTAAAAATAATTCTTGATGAAATCGAAATAGTAAAGAAAAATTTCACAACAAATGCTATTTATTCACAGGGAAATCGCATTCTTGCAGCAGAATGGAATTCACTTGCAGATTGCATTGGCGCAAAAGCCGCTGTATTTGAACCGGAAAAAAAAGAAAATAATTCCATTGATAAACATGGTAAAATATTCGCACGCGGAATTTTTGAAGGCATAGATCCGGTTGGCCGTTGTATTTTAAAAACCACAGACGGAACTTTATTTTTTAACCAGGGCGCGGTATCCCTTGCATTTTTTAATACAAATAAATAATAACTGTGGTACATTACCAAGCGCAAAAGCTACGGGAAGAATCAATGCATAAACGCTTTGGTTCTGCTGGAAAAAAAACGGCAGCATCCTTAAGAATAGCGTAACCAGACTTACGATAAATACACAAGACCAAATAATTTGAAGCAGTTTGCCGCTATCCATTAAAATTGATTTATTAGCTGCATATAAAAAACCAAGAGGAACAATTATCAATAATAAAGGATTTATGAATACTATATTGATATTTTGCTGAAAATAATCATTATCCATTAAAAGCCCAAAAAATAAAATACAACCCAGCAATCCAAATAATAATCCAAATATACTATGGCTTATCCCCATTAATATTTTGTGTAAGCGGGGGTATTTTTTTTGAATACCATCAGCTAAAAAAAGCAATATCATGATAATAAAGCCCGCTATCATAAAAAATGGCCATGTAACAAGCGGCTTATTTAAAACGGGAAGCCTGTTTTTTGATGAGTTGATTAATTGCACCGAACTTACAAGTTCCCGTTCAACGCCTGAACTGTCGATGTAAGAAAAATCAACAATATTTCTGGCAATTTCTACAGGCAAAAACATTTCATCCCAGGGAGTAATTTGTTCATCAAGATTTTGTCCCATCAAAAAACTCAATATCCAGTCTGATAATGGCCTAAACCAGGTATAACGAAGTACATGCTGCCGGTAAGAAAAACGTCCTGGAAAACTGTCAAAAGCAGCTTTGAACTGCCCTCCGGTTCCCAGGTCTATAATGTCTCTGACTCCCGTGGCACAGTTGTCAAGGAATTCATGGTAATCATAATACCTGTTTTCCGGCAAAATTATGTTTTCAATATAAGAAAGCATAATTACTTTTGAATGCCTGTCCAGATTTAATGTGTAAATTGTTACATCTCTATCTTCATTTATGTATGTATTTACTCTATGTGTACTTGAAGTAACACTATACTGTATTAATCCATCAATAAAATCTTTAACAAAACTTTCGTTAGGATGAGAATTTATTCCCCAGTCAATAACACGCTCAAAATACCAGTTAGCGTCATTTATAATCAATGCAGCATGACCCCACCAGGCGAATATTTCATCGTTCGGACCATATACAGCTATTTTAAACGTTAAATCATCCATTCTTTCATTATCTTGAGCATAAACAGAAGAAAAAAGAAGGACAAGAATAATTATAAAAACAAATTTAGGCATAGTTGATTTACATTATATCAAGGAAAGGCACACAAATCAAATACAATGCATCCTTTAATACAAACATCACAGCGCGGCTCAATTCAAGCCTAACTTTGGAAAGTTCCGGATCTTCGCAAGTTAAAATCGGACATTCATGATAAAAACGGCTAAAAGCTTTTGAAAGTTCGTATAGATAGGCAGCCATATGAGAAGGGTCAAGGTTAAACGCCGCTTCGCTGATAACCGCAGGATAAACTGCCAGCAATTTTAAAAGTTCCCACTCAGCATCAGATGTTAATAAAGAAAAATTTATTTTATCGTTTTCTTTATTTTCTTTTTTGTCTTTGCTCTTACGCATCATCGAAGAAATTCTTGCACCCATATATTGTAAATAAGGACCAGTATTTCCTGTAAAAGAAAGCGATTCTTTTGGATCAAAAAGCATATCCTTTTGCGGGTTTACCTGCAAAAGAAAATAATGAAGAGCTCCAAGAGCGATTTTTTCGGCAACTTCAAGCGCCTCTCCAACTTCTTCTTCCCTGCCCTTTTCGCGAATTTCATCCATTGCCATGTCCCGCAAAGAATCAATCAGATCATCAGCATCTACAACTGTACCTTCACGGCTTTTCATTTTTCCTTCGGGAAGGTTTACCATACCATAAGAAAGATGATACAAATTTTTTGCCCACGGGTAGCCCATTTTATCAAGAAGAATAAACAGTACTTTAAAGTGATACTGCTGTTCCGAGCCGACTACATAGATTAACTTGTCAAACGGAAAGTCTTTGTGGCGGTTGATCGCAGTTCCAAAATCCTGAGTAATGTATATCGAAGTACCGTCAGCGCGAAGGAGAATCTTTTTATCGAGTTTTTCTTCGCTTAAGTCTACAGCAACAGCTCCGTCTTCCTGCCTGAAAAATATCCCTTTTTCAAGGCCTTTTAAAACTTCGTCCTTTCCCAGTTTATATGTTTCACTTTCAAAGTAATATTTATCAAAAGAAACTCCGGTGCGCTTGTAAGTTTTTTTCATTCCTTCAATTGCCCAACTATTCATTTTTTTCCAGAGTTCTACAGTTTCACCATCGCTTGCTTCCCATTTACGCAGTAAGTCTTGCGCCTTTTTCATCGACGGCGCATTTATTTCCGCTTCTTCTTTTTTAACGCCTGAGTTTATCAATTCTTCTGTTTCTTTTTTTAATTCTTTGTTAAAACAGACATACCAG
>Ga0123356_10008369_pt1 | contig 10284 bp, 8 predicted proteins | sample TergutEmb28metaG_2_FD_92546 | JGI IMG/M metagenome (GOLD analysis project Ga0123356, IMG submission 92546) | Embiratermes neotenicus P3 segment gut microbial communities from Petit-Saut dam, French Guiana - Emb289 P3 | ecosystem: Host-associated > Arthropoda: Insects > Digestive system > Gut ... | reverse complement strand
CCCAAGGCGTCAACTCCCCAGGAGAAGGCCATCTGCGCCGACGCCAATCTGTCAGCTCTCGATGAGCAGCTGGCCGGCGCCTATGACTCGATGAGAAAGCAGCTGTCGCCTGCAAGCGCTGCGGAGATTCAGGCCGACCAGCGAGAATGGCTCAAGTGGCTGCGCGCCACCTGCCCGAGCAAGGATGGTACGGAGATCGCTTCCTGCTTACAAAGCAAATACAACGAGCGGTTGAAGGACCTGCAGACAGGCGTGTTGCGGCTGGGAGGAATGGCCTTCTTCCAGCGATTGAAGGTTCTCGTCATGCCGGACGCAGGGCCGCCCGAGCCCGGATCTCTCGATCCTGGATTCGGCCTCGGCCGCTTCACGTGGCCGGAGCTCGATCACCCGACAGCGCAACAGGCAACGTGGAATGCGGCCATGCGCGCGCAGGTGCTGCAGCTCAGCGGAGGACCTAAGCCGCGCGCGGATTTTTCTCCCGATATGGTGGCGGGCGGCGACGAAAACGTTGGCTATGCCGTGACCGCGGCAAACGACAAGATGATTGCCGTCAACCTGAAACTGTACTGGTATGGCTACGGAGCACCACACGGAAATGACGTGAGCATTTCATTTCTGTGGCTTGTGCAGCAGCAGCGTCCGCTGGAAACAGCGGATATCTTTTCCGGCAGCGACTGGGTGCAGCTTCTGACCAGCCGCTCCTATCAGCAATTACGCCAGTCGAGTGAGGCGGATTCGCTCTATGAAGAAGGGAAGGCTCACGCGGCGGATGCTGTAAGAAACCCCGCCAACTGGACTCTCGATCCGACTCAGCTGGAGATAGCTTTCCCCGTGTACTCGGTTGCCCCCAGGTCGGCCGGAGTCCTTTCGGTCACGTTCGGATGGGCGGAGCTCAAGCCATACCTCACCGATGGCTTTGATCCCGCCGGTTTGCCGGCGCAACGCAAGGGCCAATGAACAACAGGGATCTAACGGGACCGCGAGCACAACTCAGCTAGGCGAGCAACCTGACTTATCCGGCGGTGTTAGGTCATCGCGCGGCTTGCATACTATACCACCCCCAGTGCCTGCGGCTGCACGCCCGGCGGGGCAGATCATTGCGTAGCTGCCACGGTCTCACGCCAAAGACGACTCGATCCCCGGCCGCCACGCAGCAGGCCGGACAACCGCAATCCGGTCCTTGCTGCGCACGCCGCCGCCGGGGCACTGTTCCCCGCGTCCGCACCTGGCGCCGTACGAGGACATTGCTGCGCCGGCCAACGCCTGGCGGTGTCTCATGCTAGGGGACGAAGACCGCCTTGGCGCCGGGAACAGCTTCGTAGCTCATGGCAGCATCAAACTCATCGAGTCGGAACTCCCGTCCGGTGCGGGTCTCGAACAGCGGGTCATCGATGCAGGACTGAATGTCCTTGAAGGCTGCGTCGAGCTTTGCGACGTCACGAACCGTCGCGCTCTCGAAATTGCTGAACCGCTTGAGCGTGAGATTCTTGCCCATGAACAGCAGCGAGGAGACCGATACTGGCGCTGCCCCTGCGAGGAAGCCATAGAAATAGACTGTGGAATTCATGGGCAAGAGCGGTGCGATGTTGGTGACCAGGTCGCCTCCCACGCCATCGAAAACCGCCGTCGCGCCAAGTCTGGCGGCCAGCTCGCCGAGCTCGGTGAGAAAGCCTTCCTTGATGACGAGGACGTGCTCGATGCCTCGGTCTTGCAACTGCGCCTGCGCCGCAGGCGTGCGCACCAGGAGTATGGCCGGCATCCGCCGCCGCCGTGCGAACGCTGCCAGAGCGTGCCCGGTCGCCGCATTGCCGGCCGTGACGATTACGCCTCCATGCCCTGCAGTCGTGGCCTCCTCGAGAAACGCGTAGGCCGTGATGACATTGACGAGCGAGCCGCTGTAGGCCTTGGCCTGCACGTGGTCGGGCAATGGCAGGCAGCTGCGATACGGGATCTGGGCTCTCTCGCACCATAGCCCTATGACCGGCCGGTCCCGTTGCAGCGATCGATAGATCGCCACCGACTTGCCTGCGTATCCGGGCGGGACGCCTGCGCCGACCGCAACCACTGTGCCTGCGGCGGACACGCCCCAGACCTCATGAGAGCGGAACGCAGCTGCATTGCCCACCGCCTGCGGAGTCCTCAAGAAGAACTTGTCGCCGTGGTTGATGGCCGAGGCCTTGATATCGACGAGCAGATATCCAGGGGGCGGCTCGGTCGGCGTGGGGATGTCACGGAGCTCCAGCGAGCGATCAGCCGTTACACAAATTGCCTTCATGTGAAAACTCCTGCGCTGTGTCGTTTCGAGCCCCCACGGCAGTTGCCCTGGCGGCAGAGCCCAAGTACATTAGCTCTAATGCAATTACATTAGCACTAATATTCTTTGAGGGCAAGATGGATTTACGCCAGGTGTTCGATGACCTCGTCCGATTCGAAACCGAGCTCTGGAACGCGGTTGACGCTCGCCTGCGCAGTCAAGCCGGCGTTCCGCTTGGGACTTTCAACGTACTGCTCGTTGTAGCAAGCACTGAGTCCTGCCGGGTCAACGATATTGCGGAGAAGCTCGCGATCACAGTCGGCGGAGCGAGCCAGGCTGTCGACAGGATCGAACAGAAGGGACTTTGCAAGCGGCAGCGGGACTCGTCCGATGGACGCTCGTCCATCGTCTCGTTGACGGCCCTTGGAATAGCCAAGCTTTCTGCGGCGAGCCCGGTGTTCGACGCTGAGCTCGGGCTGTGGTTGAACGTGCCCGGGACACAAAAGGAGTTGCAACACTTTACGGCCGTCCTCGCCCGAATGAGAGCTGCGGCCGCGCAGCGGAACAAACCTCACCCATAGCAGCAGTAGACACGCGCCTGCGTGTAGCAGGATGACTGCCGCGAAGATGACAGCGCGCTCAGCTCTGATCAGCCTGCTCCTGCCGCCGCCTGTGAGGTTGCAGGCACCTCGCTTTGGTCAGGGTGACGGGCGCGCCCCCCTTGCGTCTCTGGCAAGCTTGCGTGGGGGAGCCTTGCATGCCGGCAGAAGCGCTGCAGCGCGCCCGCCGGCCCTGCTCAATGGAACGTGGTCCCTGTCAGGCTTCCAGGACCATGCCGCCTGCAGCGGCCACCTGTGCATCCTGGGAGGATTGCGCCCCGGAGACGCCGATGGCGCCAGCGATCTTGCCGTTGCGGATGAGCGGGATGCCGCCCTCGAGCGGGCACAGGTCAGGCATGCCAAGCCACCGCAGCGCCCCACCGGCCAGGCCGTCCTCGAACACCTTCGTCGGCCGCTTGAAGTTCAGGGCCGTCTGCGCCTTCGCCTGGGCAACCACGATGCTTGCGTACTGTGTGTGGTCCATCCTGTGCAGGGCGAGCAGATGCCCCGTGCTGTCCAGCACCGCAATCACCATCGCCCATTGATTGGCGATGGCCTCCGCCTCCGCCGCTTCGAGGACGCGCTTGGCGTCGGCCAGCGAGAGCGGCGGACCATATTCAACAATTGCCATGGATGCTCCTCATCGACCAGTCAAGCAAAGCGGCTGCCGCGCAGCGCAAGCGCGGCTAGCGCACCGGCCACGGCACCACGGCCGGGCTGCGGTGCCCGGCGGCATCGACGGCACGGACGCCGAAGACGACGTTGTCCTTGGAGATCGGCAAGGTGACGGTGATCCGCGCGGGACCCTCGTCCGCGGCTCCTGCTGCATGCGCCGGGGGAGCCGCAGCGGCAAACAGTCGCGCGCTGGCGCTGCGCTGCCACAGCGTGGCGCCCATCTCGCGCCAGAGGATCTCGTACTGCGTGTCCGGTGGTGATCCGGCGCCGCGCTCCCACTCGAGCATCGTGTTGTTGTCGAGCGCACGCGTGAGGATGTGCACGTTCACCGGCGGCGGCGGGGCGTAGGCAAAGGTTGCCAGCGCAGCGGCATTGAGCTGCGCGACATGCTGGACGTAGTGAAGGTCGACGAACTTCAGCAGATCCCCGTACTCGATGCCATTCTCGGTGCGCACGTTCTGGTGCTGATGATTGTAATCCTCGCGCCACTCCGTGAAACGCACCGCGGCGAAGCCCTCCTGGTTGAAGGAGGTGTGATCCCCGCCGCGCAGAAACCGATCACTGCGCAGCACGAGCACCGGATGAAAGTCTCCCAGGATCGAGCCCACGCTGTGGCGTGGGCTGCCGTAGGTCTCATCCACATCCGTCAGCGCACGCGCCAGCTCGCGTGACGGCGAGTCGTTCTCGTAGCCGAGCGACTGGATCAGCTTCAGCTGCTCCGCGGTCGCCGCCGCAGGAATGCCTTCGGAGAACACGCGCACGGCCGACTTGTCCTGCAAGCGATCCCCCGGCGTCGTGTTGCCGCCGACGATGTCGTTGTTCAGGACTCCTTCCAGCTGCCAGTGCTCGGCGCGGGCGAGCTTCGCCAGGTGACGGCTGCCGTTCAGGCCCTGCTCCTCTCCGGCCACCGCGACGAACACGAGGGTCGCGCGCGGCCTGAGGTGCGAGAGCACCCGCGCGGACTCGAGGCTGACGGCGACCCCCGAGGCGTCATCGTTGGCGCCCGGCGAATCCGCGCGCGGGTCCTCCACATCGGTGGCGCGGGAATCGTAGTGCCCGGTCACCAGGTACATGTGCTGGGCCTCTCCGGGGTCCGAGCCGCGCAGGATCGCGTAGACGTTGCTGATGATCGTGGGGTGGGGGATACGGTTCTGTGGCGTCTCCGTGAAGGTATCGCGCTTGACCTCGAGGCAGCCCCCGCAATCGGTGGCGTAGCGCTGCAGCTCGGATTCGATCCAGTCGGCTGCGGCCCGCGCGCCCTGCGTGGGCGGCAAGGTGCTGTCCATGGAGGAAAGGGTCGAGCGCGTGTGGAAGGCCACGAGCGTCTCGATGATGTGCTCGATGCGCTGCGCGGAGATCTGCGCGAGCGCGCGCGCGATCACCGGGTCAGCAGGGGCCGGTGCGATCTGCGCACCGACTGCATCCAGATCTCGGGTCGTCGCAAGCGCCGCCGCGCAGTTGCCGAGCACGAACCCCAGTATCAGGGCCACCACCGCCGGCCGCCTGAAAAGCCCTCTCATCAGCTGCTCCTCGCTCATCACTTGAGCCTGCTCGCTCAAAGCATAGCGAAATGCGGATTTACTGACATTCATGCTAGAATTGCTTCCGCACGCCGATTTGGGGCCAGATCATCACCACGAGACGTTCTCATGGATTGGATCTTGGCTTCGCTTCCAAGCGCGCAAGTCCTTGACGGATCTCGACAGAGGTCCGCTGAGAGACGCACCGGGCACTTAGGCATCGTCCGGCCGACCGGAACGGCAGCAATGCCGTTTTGCGAGGAAATGAGGCTTTTGTGGGTCATACCACGAGTGTCAATAATTGCCGCGAAATGCTCAGCTTGAGGCGGGGAGCTTCTCGAGCCTGTGCCGGAGCCTGCGCCAGATGAGCCAGAAGACCAGGCCCCCGATGGCGCCCAGCACCGCGTAGATCCCGATGACCCGGGCATACTCGAGCCAGCCGGCGGGCGTGACCACGCCATTCACCACCGTCTGCACCATCTTGTCCCCGAGCCTCATGCTGACCGAGACATGGGGCTGGGCAAGCCGCAGGGGCCACGACTGGATCGCCTTCGGGAGGCTCGCCAGCACCAGGCCGGCCAGCGGGCAGCTCCACGCACGCAGCCAGTTCAAGCGGTGGAGCGCGAAGAAGAGTGGCGTTCCGAGCAGGACTGCGTGCGTGACGGCCGCCTCGAGGGTGAACATCGCCAGCGAGGCGAGATACTCCTGCGGCAAATGCTTCAGCTGCCCGACCCACAGGGCGTGGGTCACGTAGCCCGCAAGGAAACACACGACCGAAGCGAGCGCCGCAGGCAGCAGAGCCAGGAGAAGCAGGACGAAGGTAGGCATGCTCGGGAACCCGTTGACCTCTTGAGTGACCCGCGTAAGCGAGCGCGGCCACGCCCGGCGGGACTGCTCAAGGTATCGCGCGCACCCTGTCCGCGTCGATTCACGAAACGCTGCACGGTGCAGCTCAGGCCCGCCCCTCAAGGTGCGATGCCCGTGAACCCGCTACACGAAGGCGCGGCGACAAGGCCGCACCCGCAGACCTCAAGGCCGGGCCTGCCCGGGCGCCCGCCGCAGGACGGCCACCTGGACGGCGGTGACCTGCTGCTTGTAGTGGTTGCCGAAGTGGCTGCGGACGTAGTTGACCACGTCCGCGATCTGCGCATCGCTGAGAGTCACTGTCAGCGTCTCGCCCGCCTCGCCCGCGGGCAGGCCGAAGGCTGGCATGCCATTCTTGCCGCCCAGCACGATGAGCGCGACGTAGCGCCAGGAGGCGAGCGCCGGGTCCCCTGCCAGCCGCGGATAGTGGCCGGCACCGCTGGCACCCGCGCCTTCGGGCATGTGGCAGCCCTGGCAGATGTGGCTGTAGATCTCACCACCACCCGCGTCCCCCATGCCCGGCCTTGCGAGCGACCCGGCATCATCGGCACGGCTGGCGGCAGTGAGCCCGGCGGCAAGCAACGATGCGGCGAGAAACAGGCGAGTGAGACGACCGATACGCCGCCTCATGCCGCGACCCCCTGCTCCACGGCGCGCTTGTGCAAGCGCTCGATGGCATCCAGCGCCGAGGTCACGGCGCCCTCCTGCCAGCCGCCGAGGTAGGAGGCGTGCTCGCCCGCCAGCACGAGGCGTCCATCGAGCCGGCACAGATCATCGTAGTGGCGCGTGCGGGCCTCGTTGCTCCACATCCCGAAGCAGCCCATGGTGAAGGGCGAACGATGCCATGCGACCGCGATCCCGTTGTCGAGCTCCTTGGGGTACTGCGGGTGGATCTGGCTCCCGTAGTGCACGACTTGCTGCACTCGCTCCTCGGGGCTCATGGCGGTGAACTGCATGGCATCCAGACCCCAGATGTAGGCTCCGAGCAGCACACCCTTGCCGCTGCTGTGGTAGCCCGTGTTGGGGTAGCCGATGTTGGTGATGGGCAGGTCGGTGTAGGTGATGCCGCCATAGATGTGCTCGTCCTCTTCCCAGAAGCGGCGCTTGAACTGCAGGCCCACCTTGACCGCCGAGGCATACGGCACGGCGGCGATGGCGGATGCGAGCGGCTGCCCCACGTTCATCGGGATCTGCGCCAGGATCGGCAGCGGGATCGTGCACACACACCACTCGGCCCGGGCTGTCATGGGCTGTCCGGGGCTGCGGCGATCCTCGTAGGTCACCGTGACGCCCCTTGCGTCCTGCTGGATCTGCTTCACCCGCGCCTCGTAGCGGATGAGGGGACCCAGCTCGCGGCCGAAGGCCTCCCCGATGCGCCCCATGCCGCCCACCGGCTGGAAGAGGGAGGTCTGCATGTCCAGATCATCGCCCCGGGGGATCCCCTGCCAGAGCCCGGAATCCAGGATGTCGGCGAGCCCGATGGGCTCGGAAGGCACCGGACGCGCGCTCAGGCCGCCACCAGGATGCTTGAGGTAGCCGCGCCGCTCGCTGCTCTCACGGCTTGCCACGTAGCGGAAGTCCTCATCCAGGGCGCCCCATTCGCGCAAGGATTCGAGCAGCTTCGCCTGATCCTCCTTGCTGACCGTGGCCTCGAGGGTGTTCTGGTGGGTCGCCTTGGCGAGCAGCTCGGCCACGTGTCCCTGGTAGTCCGCCTTGATCTCGCGATAGCGCCGCGGCTTGCCGCCGAAGGCCTGGCTGCTGTGCAGGTAGGCGTTGTAGTTGACCTGGATGAAAGGCTCGAGGGCAACCCCGAAGCGCTTGCAGTAGCTCAATATGCCGCGATGGTGATAGGGGATGCGCCAGGGACCGGGGTTCAGGTACAGATCCTTGTCGAACTGGCAGTGCTGCGTGGCCCCTCCCAGCTCGGTGTAGGTATCCCCGCCGCGCAAGCTCCAGTTGCGCCCGCCGGCGCGCTCGTTGTACTCGAGCACCTGCACGCTGTAGCCGGCGCGGCTGAGCTCGTAGGCGGCTGTCATGCCGGCCATGCCTGCTCCGAGCACCAGCACGGAGGCCCCGCGTGGCGCGCCTTGCAGATCGACGGGTCCCTTGTAGGGAGAGTCTGCCGCGACGCCGAGCGTGCTCATCGCCTGGTACATGGCGGCGCTGCCGGCCGTGAGGCCGATCATGGAGAGCAGCTGCCGGCGACTCATGCCTGGCTCATCGGGAGTGTCCATCGCGACCTCGTGAATCTCGAGAAAGCGGCCCTGTCGATGCAAGGAGCGAGCCTGCGCTTCAGGCGTGTCAGCCGCTGAAATGGTGCCCGCAGCGAGCAGCGAGGGCACCCGGGAACGCCCTGCGCTGGTGCACGGTGATGAAGCGGCGCCCCAAATCAGCCGTTGCGAGTCTATCCGCCTGCGAGCTCTATGCGCTCCGCGACAGTGCACTCAGGAAGGGCGGTACTGGTAGAGCCAGGTCTCCGAGAGTGTCTGCTCGCCGTTCTTGAGGAACAGGCGCATGTCCACCACCTCGCGCCCGGCGGGCGTGAAGTCGAACTGCGCCCGCCAGTGGCCGGGCACACCGTCGGGCACGGCCTCCGTGAAGACATACGAGAAGGCTCCGCTGGCAGCGGAGAGCACCGCTTGCGGCTTGACGCCGAAGGGCAGCTGCACGAGCGGTCCGCCCAGGAATTCCACCATGAACTTGCGCACACCCGCCGGCCGGGGCTGCCCCGGCTGGCCGCCGCGACCCACGCGTGTCGCGACACAGCGCGCGAGCGAGGTGGGATGGGGCTCATCGGCGGCCCAGTACAGCCGGTACTGCAGCTCCTGGTGAGCGCCCGCCCGGGCCGGCTGCTTCGGCACCCACATCGCCACGATGTTGTCGTGGATCTCATCATCCGTGGGCAGCTCGATGAGCTGCACGGAGCCCTCGCCCCAGTCCCCGAGCGGCTCGACCCAGAGGCTCGGCCGGCGCTCGTAGCGCACGCCATCCAGGTAGTGGTCGAAGAGGCGATCGCGTTGCAGCAGGCCGAAGCCGCGCGGGGTCCGGTCGGCGAAGGCCGATACGGCGATGGCTTCGGGGTTGTTGAGCGGGCGCCAGATGCGCTCACCGCTTCCGGTCCACAGCGCCAGCCCGTCCGAGTCGTGCACCTCCGGCCGCCAGTCGATGCCTGAGGGCTTCGAGGTCTCCGAGAACCAGAACATCGAGGTCATCGGCGCGAGCCCGAGGCGAGCGACGTCGCGTCGCAGAAAGAGCTGCGTGGTCACCTCCATGATCACGGTCTTCTCGCGACGCATCACGAACCGGTAGGCGCCGGTCAGGGCGGCTCCCTCGAGCAGCGCGTAGACCGTGACCCGCGGGTCACTCTCGGCGGGGGGCTCGAAGTAGAAGTGGGTGAAGTCCGGGAACTCCTCCGGATGTTCGGCCGTGACGACGTCGATCGCGACGCCGCGCGCGGACAGACCGTACTGGTAGAGCTCACCGATCGCGCGAAAGTAGGAGGCACCCAGGAAGGCGACCCAGTCGTTCGTGCTCCAGGGGAGCTTGGTCTGATCCCCGAGACGGCTCTCCTGGAAGCGAAAGCCGGCAAACCCGGCACCTTGCGGCAACTCGCGCGCCGGACTGTCCGCCGGCATGGTGAAGTACTGCGGGTCGTAGAGGATCTCGCGCGCCTGCGTCTGGCTGGCCGCGGAGCTGAGCACATGCATGTGCACGGGCGTGCGGAAGTAACGGCCGAGGTGGAAGAAGGTCACCGGGAATGCGCCCGGCCCGTCACGAAACAGCGCGTAGTCCGTGTTGAAGTGGATCTTGCCGTGCGCCTCGTAGTCGATCCGCTGCAGCACATTCTGGGGCAGGGAGCTCTCGTGGCTGTAGGGACGCGCGGCGCGCGCCTGCGCCTCCTTGATCAGTCCGGCGAAGGAGAACGGTTGCGCCGGACCCAGCTTGAGCCCGGAAGTCGCGGCTGCCCGGGTGGGCAGCCCCACGGCGGACATCGCGATGCAAGCCCCTGCGCCAGCCAGCACCGAACGTCGGTCAAGCATATCTGCAACCAGATCTATTGACATTCGTACCAAACTCGTTCATAGTTTCATTGCATGTCACTAATGGCCTTCCTCAAGCGATTCCCGGATGACGCGGGGTGCTGGCAGCACTTTGAAACCGTGCGCTGGCCGAAGGGCCCTGTATGCCCCAAGTGTGGCAATGTCGGACCGACGAGTGCTTGCGGGCGCAAGTACTACCATCAATGCCGTGTGTGCAGCGCCAGGTTTACTGTTGCCTTCGGAACACCGCTCGAGGGCACGCATTTGCCGATGCGGACCTGCTTCACAGCGCTCTACCTGCTCGCTGTCTCGAGCAAAGGACTTTCCAGCGT
>Ga0123356_10008368_pt1 | contig 10285 bp, 5 predicted proteins | sample TergutEmb28metaG_2_FD_92546 | JGI IMG/M metagenome (GOLD analysis project Ga0123356, IMG submission 92546) | Embiratermes neotenicus P3 segment gut microbial communities from Petit-Saut dam, French Guiana - Emb289 P3 | ecosystem: Host-associated > Arthropoda: Insects > Digestive system > Gut ... | reverse complement strand
CGCCTATGGCGAACACCCGCCCTATATCGTAAACCGTGGAGCTGAAAATTATGTCGAGCATCGCCGACGAATCCTCATCCCTTGTGTATTTTCTCTGCAGACAAACGTCGTAATACGCGGGCTTTATCATTTTCCTCCCGTGATACGCCATGGCGTCGAGTATGATGGAATTTTGGGTGACGTCGCCAACGGTCACGGGGATCATATAGGTATATGAGTGCCAGAAATTCACCGTGGCGTAATATCTCGGCTGGCTCGAATCCCATTTGGGTATCGGGACAATACCGAAATCATCTTCCATATCCCTGAGCCCGAGGTCCATATAGCGCGGAAGGCTCCAATAAAACAGCCCCCTGCCCTCCGGGAATACCCAGAACTGGACGAGCTGCCCTCCGCCGTTTTCCCTGTCGTAGGCGTCGCGGTGCATGTCATACGTGTCGCTTGTGTAAAAATCGATCAGTTTGTCCATTATATTCGCGACTTTTTCGCTGTTGCCCGTGAAGTACGGCAGGTCGTTTTCGTCCTTTGAGACCAATTTTTCGCCGCACGCGTTTATGAAGTTCGGGAGAAAGTCGATCTGCGTGACAAACCCGTAGCGGTCGTATCTGTTGTGTTTTCCGTCCTGGTCGAGATCCATGTACACGCCTTTCACCATTTCGGTGAACTTGTCTATAGTCCATTTGTTTTCGTTGACCAAAGTATAGGGGACTTCAAGCCCCAGGTCCCCGAGCAGCCTTTTGTTGAACATGATCAGGCCGATACCGTCGTAGTGCTTGATGAAAATATCGCCCGAGAAGAAGTAGGCCGCTCCGCCTATCGACGTGTCCTTTATGATATTCTGGTCCCACCACGGCGCGTCGAGCGACAAAGCCGTATCGAACACGTTTACCCCATAGCCTTTAGCGGAGAATTTGGCGGCGTTCATGAGCCTTGGGGCGACGGCGCCGTATTCGTCGATGCCGGCCTTTACCGTTTTGCTCATGTAGCTTTCGACGGAGTCGTCGGCGTGTATGCCCTCGAGTTTTAAGTTGTACATTTCCTCTATGAGCACGTTTCTCGTATAAATGGCGTCGTTTAACACTTCGCCGTTCTGTTCCTCGATGTCATAGTCGGTTATATCGAGGCTGTTGCCCGCCCACTGTTTGTCGATCAGGATTTGAAAGGCGGCCCCGCCCAAATCGATGGATTCGTTTTCATACGGGAAAGGTATCTCGGGTTCGGCCTTTTCCCCTTCTGTTCCGGCCGCTTCTCCGGGACTGCCGGCGGTGGCGTCCGGCTTGTTTTCGCCGTCGCCGGAAGTCGGGGCGGTTTTGCAGGAAAGCGTGACAAAAACCATAAAAAGAATCAAAACGGCAAAAATGACTTTCAGTGTATTTTTCATAGGGCATCACCTCATAAAAATTTTCTTCTAAACATATATTATGCCATATTATACCACATTTTTTTGTTTTTCGCAAGCATTTATAAAAAAAATTGATTGATTTTTTGCGCAGGGCGTGATATAATAAGAACCGGGCATGAAAATATCAACATGTAAGGAGAAAAAACAAAAAATGGAGAACGTAAATTTTAAAACATATCTTAAAAACTATCCCGATGAAAAAGGCTTTTTCGGGGAATACGGGGGCGCGTACCTGCCGCCCGAGCTTGAACCGGCGTTCAGGGAAATAAACGAAGCATATAAGACAATATGCCATTCGGCGCAGTTCATAAACGAACTCCGCAGGATAAGAAAAGATTTTCAGGGGAGACCCACTCCCGTCTATCACTGCGAACGGCTGTCAAGGGAACTCGGCACGACCCATATATATCTAAAAAGGGAAGACCTGAACCACACGGGCGCGCATAAGCTCAACCATTGCATGGGAGAAGGCCTGCTGGCAAAATTCATGGGCAAAAAGAAACTGATAGCCGAAACGGGCGCCGGCCAGCACGGAGTCGCCCTGGCCACCGCGGCGGCGTTTTTCGGGCTCGAGTGCGAAATCCATATGGGCGAAGTGGATATAGCGAAGCAGGCGCCCAACGTGGCGAGAATGAAACTTCTCGGGGCCCGGGTCGTAGCGGTCACCCACGGGCTCAAAACATTGAAAGAAGCGGTGGATTCGGCTTTTGAAGCGTACCTCAAAGATTACAAAAATTCCATATACTGCATAGGCTCCGTCGTCGGGCCGCACCCCTTTCCGCTCATGGTGCGGGATTTTCAAATGGTGGTGGGGGTTGAAGCCCGCCGGCAGTTCGTCGATATGACCGGCTTTCTTCCCGACGCCGTCGTCGCGGCGGTGGGAGGCGGAAGCAACGCGATGGGAATATTTTCCGCGTTTTTGGACGACCCCGTGGATATATACGGAGTGGAGCCCATGGGAACGGGAACGGCGCTGGGCAGTCACGCGGCCTCGATAACTTTCGGCGAAAAGGGCATCATGCACGGCTTTGAAAGCATTATGCTCAAAGATGAAAACGGCGACCCCGCCCCCGTCTACTCCGTGGCGAGCGGGCTGGACTATCCGTCGGTGGGACCCGAGCACGCCTTTCTTCACAGCATCGGCAGGATAAAATATGATTCCATACTCGACGATGAAGCCATCGACGCCTTTTTCAAGCTTTCGCGCCTGGAAGGCATAATCCCGGCTGTGGAGAGCGCACACGCGGTGGCATACGCGGTCAAACTCGCCAAAACCGAAAACAAACCGGGGACGATATTGGTAAACCTCTCCGGCAGGGGCGACAAAGATATGGACTACGTCCTCGAAAACTACGCCGACAGGCTGTAATGTGCCGTTTTGGTTTGAAGGAGAGAATCGGTATGACTGAAACTGAGCGCGTTTTTTCCGTTTTAAATAAAAATACGCCTGACCGCACGCCCATATTCGAATATGTCCTATTGAATCCTCTCGCCTCGGTTTTCGCGGGGCGCGAGTATCTGGACGGCGACGGCGTTTCCCATGAGCACGCCAAAGAGCAGGGACTGAAAAAAGCCGTCCGCCGTTACGCGCAGGACAGGGCGAAAATATCGTATGTCCTCGGTCACGACATGATGTATGTCGTGCCCAATCCGGTATTGCAGCGCGCGCAAAAATTATCATACCCCGACTATAACGGCGGCTGCGATTGGAGCGACCCCGTGAGTATTATCGAAACGCGCAACAAATACTTCCGTTTTGGCATAGAACACGAAGTTTTCGACGAGCAGGCGATGCTCACCTATGAATATATACGCGAGGAACTCGCGGTCTACGGGCTTGATCTGCCGTTTTTTGCTCCGGCATACAGCCACGGCATAGGCGTAGACACCGATTTGATGCAGGCTATGGCGCTGGCGCCGGAAATAACCGCCGAAAATTTCAGGCTGAGAACCGAAATGGCAAAAAAGAATATCGACGCGTATATAGGGCACGGCATAAAAATCATAGGGGTAGGCGGCGATTTCGCGGGGAACCGCCCGCTGATATCGCCGGAGATGTACCGCGGGCAGATCATGCCGGAAGTAAAAAAAACTTCGGATTACATCCACTCGAAAGGCGGTTACGCCGTGAATGCCTCAGACGGCGATTTGTGGAGCGTCATAGACGATTTTTTGATTGGGTGCGGCGTCGACGCGTATATGGAAATAGACCGCCGCGCGGGCATGGAACTGGCGGAACTGATAGGGCGGTTCGGGAAAAAGGTCACGTTTTTCGGCGATATGGACTGCGGCAACACACTTTCTTTTTCAAGCCCGGAAGAGATAAGAAACGACACGGTGCGCTGTCTTGACGAAGGCAGGGCCGCCTCTCACATATTCACGCCGGGCAACGCGATAACGAGCAGCATACCGCTTGAAAATTATCTCGCGATGGTCGAAGCCTACAGGGAATACTGGGGGCTCGGCAAAATAAACATGAAATTTTAGGAGGCGGTTGATTATGCGAAAAAAGAGATTGTTTTGTGTTGTCTTTATAGCTGTCTGCATATTGATATTCATATCATCCATATCACTGACGGCGTGCGGCAGCAATGACAAACCGGCCCCGGGCGCGGGAACGGGCGGAGATAACGAAAACGACAAAAACCGGCAGACGGAGGCGGAGATAACGGAAAAGGAAATAAAGCCGGAGCTGCCGGATGTAAAATACGGCGGCTATGAATTTAAAGTGCTCGTGATGGGTGAGATTTACAGTCATTATCAATCGCGGGAAATAGGGGCGGAAAACGAAACCGGCGACATAATAAACGACGCTGTGTATAAACGCAATATGTATGTCGAAAAAGCCCTTGACGTGAGGATACAATCCATCCCGTCAAACACTGTCATGAGCGACGCGAAAAAAACGATACTTGCGGGAAGCGGCGAATACGACGTCGTAATGCCTATTGTGGACGACGCGGTGAAGGCGATACAACCGGGTCTGTTTTATGATCTGAACCTGCTGCCGTATATTGACCTTGCGAAACCGTGGTGGGACCCGAGAGCCTCCGAAAACCTGACGATAAACGGCAAATGTTATTTCGCGACGGGGGACATTTCCATTCTCGACAACGAATGTACAATGGTCATATTTTTCAACAAGTCGATAATACGCGACAGCGGCCTTGACGACCCGTATAAATTGGTGCTCGACGGAAAATGGACGCTCGACAAAGAATATGAGATGTCAAAAGGCATAACCCGGGATCTCGACGGCGACGGCCAGTATACTGTCGGCGAAGATATGTTCGGAATGCAGATATCGGTGAATACGCCGCACTCGATGTTTTTCGGAGCGGGTGAGCGTATCGTCGGCAAAAACGCGGACGGCGAATTTGAGTTTAAAATATACAGCGAGAAAGCGATTGATATCGTAAGTAAAATATTCGAGATATGCGCGGACCCCACGGCGCTTACGCCCAAAACAAAGGGCGGCAGCGATTACAACATATATATCCCGAATTTCGGGAAGGGCAAGATTTTATTTTCGCATCTGGCATTGGTCGACATGGGATTTTTCAGAAACGACGACGTCGATTTCGGCATACTCCCCTATCCGAAATTCGACGAAAATCAAAAAGAATACAATAATTTTATAAGCACGATATGCGTGCCGGTGGTGGCGGTTCCCGGAAACTGCGAAAATATCGAACGCACCGGGGCAGTTATCGAATCGATGGCTTATGAGGCTGTGGGGACCCTCACTTACGCGTACTACGACCAGACGCTCAACGCGCGCCTGATAAGGGACACCGAGTCCTCGGATATGCTCGACATAATATTCCAGACGCGAGTATATGACATAGGATTTATGTTCGACTGGGGCGGCATGGGGACGATGCTGCAAAATATGTATGACAGGCGCAATTTCGATTTTGTGTCGAACTACGAGAAGCTCATAGACAAGGCAAAAGCGGCCATGGAGAAATCCATCGATATATTCACGAACGGATAGTCATACAGGAATACTAAGGAGGTAAAACTGTGAACAATATTTTTGCGGGGAATCCGGATTTTTTCCTTGAATCTGACGCCGCGGGCAAATGGGGCTTCCATATGGAGAACGTCATGGACATGACATCTGGACTAAGCGCCGTAGATTTTGCCGATAAAGGCGTATCGTCAAGCAATACGTGGTTATTGACCGGTTCGTCGCTTTGTAGTATACCCGACTCTTTCGGGGAATTCGAACTCATTAGGCTGACTTATGAAATCCCGGATAACCATGTGAAGGTTATTTGGGAGGGCGGAGTTTATACGAAACAAAAAATCGCCGCCTTTTGCATGAGCGTTGTAAACTGCGGAGCTGCCGACGTGCTTGTCAATTCGATGTCCCCCGTGTATCTCCGCGGGGAAAAGGGCGCATTCGCCGGAATAAAAAACGGCGCGGAAAACGGCTGGCAGGCGATGCGCAATTCGATGTGGATGGGCCACCTGCAAAGCCACATGCAGAAAATCGACGACAGAAGCATGATTTTTAATTACCACGTGTCGGCTTTATGCAACGCAAACGATAACAGGTGCGTAGTTGCCGGCATGGGCGAGAGGACAAATACGGTTCCGCAGATAGGTATTTGCAAGAGAAACGCGGGGTTTGAATTTGTTTTGAGCGGGCTTACGATGGTCAACAGAAGATACCGCCCGCTGCGGATCAAACCCGGCGCTCAGTTTAAAATGAACAGGTTCGTCGTCATGCCCGGCTGCAACCTCAACGACTGCCTGGAGGCGTATGGGGATTATTTGGCCCGATATACCGAGACAAAACTGCGCAAAGAGCCGTACAGCGGCATATTCTGCGCATACGGGCAGGACGCGTCGGACAGGCCGGATTGGTACAAATATCCGCTGACTTTTGACAGAGTATCCGCTCTTCTGGATATTATGGATACTTATCTCAAGCCATACGGTATAGATTACATAAAAACGCAGTTCGGAGGTTTGAGTTCCGGTCCCGGAGATATTGTCATGGAAAAAAGGCAATGGTCGTCCGAACCGATTGCCCCGCCGGCGTCTTCGCCCGGGGAGCTTGCGGACATCATAGAAAAACAGGGCTTCACGCCGGACACGTTCGATATGGCGAAACATCAGCCGGACGGCGTAAAGGCGATGGCGGCGGAAGTGCATAGGCGCGGCTACAAGCACGCGCTTGTCTGCCGGGGATTTTTGAACGCGGAAGGCGGATCTGCGGAAAGGGACAAATATGCCGCCGCCGTATTTAAGATGGCTGCGGAAAAATGGGGCTACGATTATATCATGCTGGATTTCAATTCCGCCGATTTTGAAAACGACGAAGACGATACGATAACGATGGCCCAGTCGATCACAAACCGTTTTGCCGCTGTCAGGGAGGCCGTGGGCGACGATATTTTTATTGAGTCATGCATGAATATGCCGGGCGTCGCCATTGGAATCGCCGACGGATACCGTCCCGCCTGCGACTGGAGGGGCGCGCTGGAGCCGGAGCTTGTGGGAGAATTTGTAAATTATTATTACCTGCACAAAAAGATTTATCAGCTTGACCTCGAGTTCTTTGACCCCGATATGACCCCGAAAGTCATGGAGGGATTCGGGCCCGAAAACGGAAAAAGATTGTTCGCCGCTTCTATCGAGCGTGTCAAAAGCTGGACAAGTTTTTCGGCGCTTTCGGGGTACAGTTATCTTACTGGCGGCGTTATCGACACCGTGACCAAAGAAAGATGGCATATTTTTGCCAGGGCCCTGCCCGTATACGGAAAAGCGGCGAGGCCTGCGGATCTTTTGTCCGGTACACCCCCGTCGGTGTTTGAACTTGACGTCGACGCCGAAGCCGGAAAATACAAGGCTGTCGGATTGTTTAACTGGAGTTCTTCAGCGAAAAAGAGCGTTTTATTGGATTTCGGCAGTATTCGCCTGAACAGGGGGGAAAGTTATTTGGTATATGATTTTTGGGATAAAAAATTCTTCGGCGTATATCAGGACGAAATATCCGTCGACATTCCCGCGAGCGGTTGCAAAGTGTTTTTTATCCACGCCATGCCGCGCGAACCCAAATGCCTGGGAAACGACAGGCATGTTACCGGGGCTATCGGGCTTAAAGATTTCAAATACGACAATAAAACCGGCACGATAACGGGTATTTCGGAAGGGCCCGCCCATACGGGTATTGAGTATTACATCTATATCCCGTCGGGACAGGGGCCAAAAGAAACCTCCGGCTGCGAATGCGAGGTTTATCAGCCGTCAGTGCTGCGCGTTTCGGTGGATTTCGGGAAAAGCGGCAGTAAAAATTGGTCGGTATCTCTTGACGCGCTTGTCAGCATTTGAATTTTGTAATCAATCGTAACGAAAGGAGATAACATGAAAACCCCAAAAACAATCTTTTTACGCGCGGTGGCCGTAATATCGGCGTTGATTTTTTCAGTGTCCGCATTGCTATTTGCGGCGGCATGCCAAAGCACAGAAAAAGAAAGTAAAAATGAAAACGCGGACGCCGGCGGACAAGGCGATTCAAAAGATACGAAAACAACAGGTGAAGACCCTTTGGCAAAATTCAAAGACGGCCTCGGCGAATTTGATTTCAAGGGCGAAAGTTTTAAAGTTTTGGTTTTTGACAACCCCAACGGCCAGCAGTTGATTGACACGGAAGAAGAAAACGGCGATGTGTTCAACGACGCCCTGTACAAACGCAACAGGGAGATCGAGCAAAGATTTAATGTCATAATCGATCAGTTATTGACTGAAGACAACGCCTACGCGAAAACAAAAAATATTATAAAGTCCGGAGATTCCACCGCTTTCGATATGTTTTACGCGCGCTGTCCGGACGCCATAACCGCCTGGGGGGAAGGCTTGATTTACTCCTATGACGATCTGCCGCTTACAGACCTTTCAAAACCGTACTGGAACCAGAGCGCGAACAAAACGCTCACCCTCGACGGCAATCAATACGTGGCGCTCGGCAGTTTCAATATAACTTCATATCTGATCACCCATTGTCTCATATTCAATAAAAAAATGGTGCAGGACTTTGATTTTGAAAATCCATATAATCTCGTCAGCGACGGCAAATGGACCTGCGATAAAATGGAAGAAATGATGAAAGCGGTCATATCCGACCAGAACGGCGACGGAGTAATGACCAAGGAGGACAGGTACGGTTATTCGGCGCACCCGAAACAGGTCCTGCCGTCTTTCTGGATCGCGGCGGATACTTTTTCAGTCGGAAAAGACGAAAACGATATACCGTATCTCGCCATGGGGAACGAAAAGTTCATCAACGCGTTTGATAAAATATTCGATATATTGTGGGACAGCGGAGCGTATTTCGACACAAAAGATTATAGCTTGGATATACCGGTGCCTGTCAGGGAAATGTTCGCAAACAATCAGTTGCTGTTTATGGATATGACATGGGCCGTGCTGGACGCCATGAGGGCGACGGAAACCGATTTCGGCATACTTCCGTACCCGAAATTCAACGAGGCCCAGAACGATTACGTGTCAAGAATCGAATATGTCATGTCTTATCATATTCCCATAACCGTCTCCGACCTCGAACGCGCGGGCGTTATGACCGAGGCTTTCTATGCTCATTCTGCCAGAACCGTCATTCCCGCATTGTACGAGATCGCCCTGAAAACGAAATCGACCCGCGACGAAGAATCGGAGGCGATGCTCGATTTGATTTTAAGAACCACGGTCGTCGACCTCGGCGATACGGTGCTGTGCGGCGAAATACGCGACGCGTTCATGGCCGATATGTTCACCAGAAACAACAGGAACATTGTTTCGCAAATCGAAAAAACAGAAAAAATAATCCAAAGATTCATCAGTAAAATTCCGTAAGGGGGCAAAGTAGAAATATGGTAATAAATCACTTGATAACGCCTTACAAGATAAACAGGCCCGTGATACAGGCGTCGGGAAAAGACGGCGCGTTTGACAGCCGGGCGGTGGACGCCCCGTTTCCGTTCAGGCATAACGGCAGGTTTTACATGATGTATATAGGATTTGACGGCACAGGTTATCAGACGGGGCTTGCCGTATCCGACGATCTTATCGAGTGGGAACCGCTCGGAGTTATCTTAAAAAGGGGCGCGAACAGGCAATGGGATTTTGTCGGCATGGCGGGGACGTGCATAATCATGGATAATTACGATTTGTACGGTTGTCCCAAACCGAAAAAGATCAACGGCAAATACTGGCTGTTCTATCATGCCTACCCGGGGAAAGGATACGAAACCGGCCCCGCAGCGCAGGGAATCGCATATACGGAGGATGAAAACCTGCTCGACTGGCATTTTTGCGGCGACCCTGTTTATACGTGCGAAAACGGCGGGGATTGGGAAGCCGGAGGGCTCTATAAATGCTTTGTCGTTGAAAACGGCGGGAAATACCATATGTTTTACAACGCGAAAAACAGAGGAGGAAACTGGATTGAACAGACGGGAACAGCCGTTTCCGGCGATATGTTCAAATGGGAAAGGCATGAAAAAAATCCGGTTCTCCCGGTTACAAAAGGCGCGTGGGACGGATGTTTCGCGAGCGACCCCGCGGTGTGGTACGACAGTATGGAGCGGCAGTGGGTCATGTTTTACTATGGCTTCAACGGCAAAACGGCGGCAGACGGAATTGCCGTCAGCCAAGACCTGTACAACTGGGAAAAATTCCCCGCGCCGGTATTGACAGCCGGACAGGGCGGCGATATCGACGTGACATACGCGCACAAGCCGGGAATCATATATCAAGACGGGGCCCTATACCACTATTACTGCGCGTGCAGGCCGTACAAAGACGGCGACGGCGCGAACAACGGCGGCGAATTCAGATGCATATCCCTTGCGCGCTCGAAGCCGTGGGTAT
>Ga0123356_10008367_pt1 | contig 10285 bp, 23 predicted proteins | sample TergutEmb28metaG_2_FD_92546 | JGI IMG/M metagenome (GOLD analysis project Ga0123356, IMG submission 92546) | Embiratermes neotenicus P3 segment gut microbial communities from Petit-Saut dam, French Guiana - Emb289 P3 | ecosystem: Host-associated > Arthropoda: Insects > Digestive system > Gut ... | reverse complement strand
AAGGTATTGAAAAAAACATTGAAATAATGGGCGCAAACCTTATCAGGGCCAGAAAGAAAGGTGTTGAAACGGCGGAAGCCGCAAGAATACACCAAGCCGGTGAAAACGCCGTTTTGGGTTCTTTTGCGTTAAACGTAAGTGAAGAACTAACCAAGGCTGTAAGACTTTACGCAAGATGGTACGGTGTGCCGCAAGATATTACAGAGCGGTTTGAAATAACATTGAACATGGATTATGAAGGTGAAATATCCGATGCGGAAAAAATCAATCAGGGCATAAGGCTTTCAGATAATGATTTAATATCAGACCACACCTTTTGGACAAAGTATCTGGGATGGACTGAAGAAGAAGCCAAAAAAGAAAACAGGCGCATGGAAGCCGAAGAAAGAAGCGTGTTTGAACTGGTAAAAGATGAATTTGAAACGCAACAGGGATAATAAAAATGATAAGACATAATGAGGGTATAGTTATAAATCCAACAACTATGATAATTTCACTTGATCCTTGCCAAAGAAATGTTAGGGATAAAGAAATAAAAACTTATGGTGATTTATTTAAAGACATTAAAAGAAGACTGTATCCAAGATATGGAAATGTACGTATAGATTTTATTTCAAGATGTTCTGTTGAAGGAAACTGGAATGATAGGGGAAATAGAGATGATCCATATTGGCAAGGGTTTAAAAATGAAGAAACTATTAAAAAATTAATAGAGGGTATAGGGGATAAATGAGTATTAAAAGCCCTTGTTCTTATTGTGCAGATAAAAATAATTGTGATAAAGACAACTGTCAACTTTTTGCGTTTTACAAAAAATGTATGGAGCATGAAGAAAAGAAGTTCCATGTGGTTATGAAAAAAATTAAAGAATTGGAAGCAGGGGGTTAAAAATGATAAAAGGAAAATGGCGGAAAATATACCGCTGTAAATGCGGCAAAGTTTATATTAGATGGAAAAACTTAAAAAAGCCTTGTGGAAAATGCGGCAATTTAAGGCTGTTACATTCAATGGGTCTAGTTGGTAGATGGACTATTAAAGGATGGGAAGTAAAAGAAAATAAATATGATATTCGTGAAAAAGAAACGCCTTTTGATAAAAACATAAGAAAATATGAAGCGGTTCTTAATTTTCTAAAAGGCTGTAATCCTATAAACCAATGTAATGATTGTTTTTATAAAATGCAATGTAGTGATTTATTCGGAGATACTGATAATTTTTTAACTGCTCTGATGTTACATAAGTATAAAAGAGTGGAAAAAATAATAGAGGGATAAATGAGCATTAATGCTATCATTTTGAAACTTCCGCTATGGCTTAGAACCGCCTTTTTCAAAAATCAATGTGTTAGTTGTAAATATCATTTTGTAAGTGATACAACGGGAAATGTTTTGTGTAATGAAAGAATAGGCCCTTATACAAATTTTTTTAGTAACCGTTATTGCAAATATAAAAAACGAAAATGGCGTACATTGACGAAATAATCGACAGGCAAATATCCGCAATCGCAAACCGCCTTTCAGACGTTGAAGCGGCTTATTTCACCACCGCCGGAAACAGGCTGGCGCAAATATACGGTAAAGACAACCAACAATTAGCCGCCTATCTCTACGGGCTGGAATACTCCGATGACATACGAAAAGACATGGCAAGGGTAGAACGGCAAATGAACGCCGCACATAGAGCCAATATCAGGGACATGGGAAGGCTGTTCAATGACGTAACCGCCGAAGTTTACGATGAAGGCCGTGAGTTGAGCCAATACACAGGGAACAGGCTTTCACCGGTGACAAATTACAAACAAGCCGCAAGCCCTTTGTTAATGAACGCCTACAGAAACTATGAGGTAATGGCACGATCCAACACCCTGAATGACACGTATAAGAAAACGGTCAACAGGTATATAAACCGCCTAATGACGGGTGAAGAAGAAAACTACCCAACCGCTTTAAGAAAAGCCGTGAGGGAATTAACCGCCGAGGGTATAAGCACCGTAAATTATAAAAGCGGCAGGTCTATGAGAATGGACTCCGCAATCCGTAATTCTTTAATGACTGAATACACGCAGATTGTGCAGGGGGTACAGGAAAAGTTAGGTGAAGAAATCGGGTCAGACGCAATCGAAATATCCGCCCATGCACATTCCGCAGAGGATCACGAGGACATTCAGGGCAGGGTTTTCACGCTTGAAGAATGGGACAAATTGCAAAACGGTCAAGACGCAAGGGATGTTGACCTTGAAAGATACGAAGCCGGGGAAGCCGATTATCTGGGTGAAACTTTTCAGATTGACAGACCGATAGGAATGTGGAATTGCAGACATATAAGTTTCCCCTTCATTCTTGGCGTTTCCGTCCCTTCCCATTCAAAAGAAGAGCTGGAAAGACTGGAAAAACAAAATGAAGAAGGGGTTGAGTTTCACGGGAAACATTACACACTCTATGAAGCCGAACAGGAACAGCGCAGGTTAGAAACCGCCATGAGGCATGAGCGGGGAAATTTAAACCTGTTAAAAGAAGTCCGTGATGTAGACCCCGCATTGGAACATAATTATCAACAAAGCAAAGCCAGAATAAAAGAATTGAATAATGAATATAAAAAACTTGGCACTGTCTTGGAACCTCATGCTATTAGGATGAAAAAAGAAAGAAGCTATGGGGGCAATCCTAAATGGGATAATAAAATATCCGGATTTGATTATACAAAAAGGGATTTATTTAAAACGGCGTTAGTAGTTGATAAAAATAACAATACTCCTATAGGGCTGGCGTTTCAAAGTCATCATCCCAGCAACCCTACCCGTGATAATACATTCACCGGCAGAAAAACATCCGACCCGTCACTTAATACGGAATCTGGTTTAAGGCACTTGCAACAAATACTGTTTTCTGATAAATCTGTATATAAGCCAAGACCTGATAAAGTCATGTATTTACCCGGCAGGATAAAAAGCGTTGGTGTTATCGATGTAAGGCTTCCAGACGGAAAAGGCGCAAGATGGAGTATTGACGGGCAGCATTTTTACGGGTTGCTTTCACGATATAATCAAAAGATATAGGGGATGAGCTATGAAAGTTGAAAAATGGGCTGCGGATTTTGTAAACGATCCAAACCAAGATTATAAGCTTATATGTGAAATCCTATACGAAGAAAAAGACGCCGGTGTTATTCGCAAAGAAAATGACGGGTTGGTAATAGAATGGTTTAAGTCCGATAAGGGTTTAAGTGTACCGCTTGACTGGTTTGCCGGACTTCTTCAAGAAGCTAAAGAAAGACTTTAACCGCCTAGCTATTGTTTCCCCTCAATACAATCAGGATAATAAGGGCATGGAAAAAGAAAGATTAATTAAACTTGCGGAAGCCCTAGCCCAAATAGGCTATGAAATACATAAACTTGAAAAAGCGGACGGCAGTCCCATAGCGGGTAATCCGGCTTTACAGATACATATTGTGCCGTCCGATCCTTATAAAGGCTAATCGGCTTTAATCGGTTTTAGCCTAAAATTGGTAAACTTCAATAACGCTTCTTCCAGTTCTTTTTCAAAAGCAACCAGCCCGATGCTGGGGATTGCAACCTGCGGACACACTTTAAGGAATTCTAAGAATTCGTCTTTTGCTAAAATCCTGTACTTGTCGTCAAAATTAAGTTCTTTTTCCATTTTCCACCTCTACCCTATTATCGGCGGAAAACGGCATTAGACTGGTTTTTTGTTTTTTCTAGGTCTGCCGCCTTTTGGCACTTCCCTTATTAAATCAACTACAAATTCATCGTAAAAATTCATTCTGCCGATTTGGGCTTTTGGCTTTATTCCCTTGACCAAAAGGCGTTGTTTTGCCGCCTCTTTCGTTATACCCAGAATTTCTCCAATTTCCTCATGGGTTAGGCCGTTCATGCTCATATATCGGCTATTTTAGGGAATTTGTTTAAATATACGATACTAAATAGCATGAGGTTATTGACAGATTTTGAAAAATCTCATAATATCATACTAGGTAGCATGAGGTTAAGATACGGTGTGATCCGAGCCGTTTAGTTGATTTTGGATGTAGGGGACAGACGGTTTGAGGCTCTTGACCATTCCCTGAAAAATATGGGCATAGAGCCCCCTGCCTTGGCTCCGTTGGAGATGGGAACCGCCTGTGGGTAAAACAGGCTCTTAAATTATCCGGGGGAGATAAATGAAAAAGGTAGTTTTTATTTTACTATTAGCATCTTGTTTGTTTTTTGGGTGTGATAGAGAGCTATTTCAAATAAAAATTGAAATACAAAATATTGAATTGCATCAGATTATATTTGACGGCTGTGAATACCTTTATGCAAGATCAGGAAGCGGTCTTACCCACAAAGGCAACTGTTCTAATCCCATACACGGAGCTAGAGAATGAGCGATACAGAATTAAAAGAATGTCCGTTTTGCGGGGAAGAAGCAAAGATTGAGTTTGATAAGAATGAAGTTTTTAGTCACGGAAAAAAAGGATCATGGTTTATATGGTGTAAGAAATGTGGCGTTTTATTTAAGCGTAGAACCGAGCTTGAAGCAATCGCCGCATGGAATAACCGTGTTTAGTCCAATTATGAGTTAGGAGGGTGTATGAAAGTAAAACAAGGAATGGAAAAAGAATATCAGGATTGGAAAGAAAAGAATTCAGATGGTTATAGCTCGGCTGTTTTTATGTTCGCTGAAAAGTGGGCTGAGTTAATCGAAGCAGAAATAGAAAAAGGCAATAAACTTCAAGATGTTGCAGAAGAGTTAGAAAAGCAACCGGCTAATGAATTTGGATTAACAGGTTTTCAATATGGATGTGCAATTAGTATTCTTTCTCAATGCTGGGAATATGGAGAGGAATTAAGGGTTTGGCGTAATGGGGATTATAACTATGAAGGTGAGGGTGTTGTTAATCCTGCAATTCTGACAATAGGTAAAACTGAATGATAAAAGCAATTAAACTCTTTCTGTTAAAACGCAAGATAGGGTATAGAAAAGTTGACAATAATAAATGTTGGACGTGCTTTGCTTTTGAATGTGGATATTGCGCTAGATTCCATTTTAATGCAAGTTCAATAGGAACCTGTAATCATTTTGTACCGAAAAATTACAATCAAACTGTTTCCGAAAAGGAAAGAGTTTCAATTGAAAATATAATTAGCAGTCTAAATAAAATGATTGATATAATTGGAGGGAAATATGAGAAAAAATGACTTATTGTTTATGGTTTTAATCATTTTTATAATGATTGGAAGTATCGGGTTGATTATATCCTGTGAGAGGCAAATGCTGGATTATGAGCGTGATGCCCTTATAAGTAGAAATAATCAGATAAAAGAAGAAATCGAAAATAATAAGCAGATTTTGGAATTATTAAGTATCCTGCCTGACAATGCTTATTATTTAATCACTTTAGAAATCAGGCAATCCACTTTTTCCCTCGATATAGGTCAAAATATTAAGAATAGGATCAATTCCATAGAATTTACAATTCCCGTTTCAAAAGAGTTTTACGCATCGGTGGATATAGGAACAAAGTTAAACAATACTTTCAAATGGGGTAGTTTTGTTTTTGACGGGGATTTCTCAAAACTTAATGTCACTATAAAAAATAAAAGAATGGAAAGACCATAGAGGAGGAACAAATGAACACTATCAGAAACAAAGAACCGAGAATCCGCATGAGCAAAAAGGAACGCTTGCGGAAAAGATGGGAAGGCAGGGAGCATGAACGGTTTGCCAAAACGGGAAGGGGCAACGCAAACACAGCAGAAATAGAACTGGTCAAAAATTACCTGCGTAAAATCCACCCGGAAACGGCAAGGAAAATGGACATTGCAAAAGCTACAGGTTTGGGTCAAGACCGTGTGTTAATTATTCTAAACCTGCTTTCAGGGGTAAGCGATGACAACAAAGACGATGACGCTGAATTTGTACCTAAAAACTTTCTTGTTTACGACATCGATGATGAAAAAGAATGTCGTTATGGAATATTTAAAGATAATAATACTGGAGGGAAAAATGAGTGAATTGCAAACGGTAAAAACAGGATTGCCGGTCAACATTCAAGAGATTGCGAATGAGGTTTTGATCGGCAGGGATCGGCTTGATGCTATCAGGGCGGCTTTAAGATCGGCAAAAAAGCTGAATAAGCCTACTTATGAGGCTATGAAGGCAGAAGGAAGGGAATATGGAGAACGGATACTTGATTATGAGTTGAAACTTTCGGAATATTTCCGTTCATTGCCGAAAGCAAGCGGCAGACCTTCAAAAATTTTCGACACCGCTGTCGAAAATAAAACTCCAAAAATGCAAACTATAGACGGGCTAGGATTTGAACAAAAAGAAGCTGAAAGAATTCAGCAACTGACCCCTGAAGCTGTAGAAAAAGCCAAGGCTGTGGCAAGAGAAAACAATGATATTCCTACCCGCTCGCTTGCTATACAAATAGCAAAACAAGACAAAAAAGAAACAGAAAAAGACCTTCCCAAAAAGCAAGACCAGCCCCGCACTTGGAACTTTGTCTATCACAGCCGCCTTTCCTATGCCGATGAAGATCCAAATGTGGCGGAAGTTTTTGAAATGGCCAACGAGTTCAAAGACGATGATTCAAGGGTGGAGTTTTTCAAAGCCTGTATCAAAGCGTTTAAGAGGGCTATTACTGAGATGGGGTATTGAATGGGTGCGCCGCAAATAATAATGGTTGTAATGTTGTCTTTAGGGTTTGTTGCTCATTGTTTTTTACATGGAAAACCTAGAACTGATAAATACCATTGCGGTATACAATTACTATCAACCGCCCTAACTGTAGGGCTTTTAATATGGGGAGGGTTTTTTAAATGACCTGTTACGGTTGTGATAAGGCAAAAGAAGCCGCTGTCAAAACACTTGAGGGCAATGGCTATACCTATCACGGCGGGGAATTATGGCAACCGCCTTTAGGCGATCCGCCCGATTTTGATTTAATTGATGAAATAGATAAATATTTAAGAGGCAGGTATGGTTCTTTGCCTTTAATGACAGACACTGATAAAAAGACATTTCTTTTATTAGAAAAAGCAAGGAAAGGATTAATGAGTAGGAGCAAAAACCCTAATAAATGGATATTAAAAGGCAATAATGACAGCGCATGAAATACAAATGAAACAGCATGAAGGGCCGCCCGCATATAAGATGTACAGGGTCGAAAACCAAAAAACATTACAAGGATTATGGCGTAACTTTGACGGCACTGTCAGCCCGGTATTCTCCAATCTCACGCAGGGCAATTGCCGCAATATGCCGATGGATGACAGTGATTTTTACAGGGAAGAAGGGAAACAGTGGTTTGCATGTTGCCGCCGCCCGGAATTGTTAAAGTCATGGTTCACACCTTTAGACATCGTTGAATTAGAATCATTAGGCTATGGGCTGTATTGTTTCACGGTATCCCGCTACAGAGACATTAGCGAATACGAATCGGTTTTCACCCGTGAAGACATTATAGACTGCTGGAGCTTGGAGCCCTCAAGTATATGGGGTGAAGAATACTTGAATATCAAAACAAAAAAACAATAAGGAGAAACCGCATGGACAAAGAAACAATGATTAAGATTTATGACTTTTTAAAAGAAATTGGGTATGAGCTATCTAGTATTGATAGTAATGGGACATGGTTAGAGATTAGCGCAAAAAAAGAAATTGATATGGAGGCGATAAAAGCAATGTCGCCTCCTCCAAAAGATAGCAATCCTTTTATTAAGAAGTAATTTCGCCTTTAATATATAATTCTATATTCTTAGCTCTTTTTAAGTATATTTCAGGAATAAAATCTACATCTTCATTGGCATCATGATTAGGAAATGCGCCAAGTGTTATGGCGGCAATTTCAAGAGCTTTTGCCCTAATTTCTTGATCTGTCATTTTTCACCTCTTATTAATTATCGGCATTTGGGAGGTTTTATATACCTGATATTGTTAATTTACCGCATAGCCCTAAACTCAAAGCGTGAATCATTGTTGCGCTAAATGTCCTAAAATGGACAAAAAGATTAAAGATATTGCGGGCGTTTTGCCTGCCGTATCCGGTCCGTCCCCTCTGTTTTCAGCCCCCGATTATTCCGACCGTGAAACAGCATTATCCGCAAACGGAAGCATGACAGTGGATGCAAACGGGTATGTGCAGCATCAGTTTGAAGTCACCAATGATACGGGATGGTATAAATCAATCCTTACCGTAAACGGGGTCACGGTTAACGCAGTAACTATCCCTAACACGGTGGCAACAGGCATCTATGATTATGCGGGGCAGTTAATTCCCGTTTTAGCCGGGGATATTGTAACCGTGTCACTGACATATTCAGGCGGGACGGTGGTTAATTATAACTACCTGTATTTTTACCCTTTACGGGGGTAGAGGGAATAAAGCGCGGTTTTGGTACGGGTTTTTATTATTTTTACCGTATGCCTATTACCTCCGGGCCTTGCAGAGCCGCGCTTTATTTTTAACCGCACAGATATTGTTAATCCCGGACCAACCTTCATAATTTTTCTTACACGGAGGGTTTATGGCTCATTGGATAACGGATAGAAAAAGCGGATCGGACGCAAACGGTAACAGGGGATCAAGGGAAATGATTAGTTATGAAGCTGACGAAGTCAGCGATGTTTCTAATTTGCCCCCGCCTAACGGTTCAAACGAAGGATCAAGCTGTTTGGTGCTTGCGACAGGGAACGTGTACAAATTAGGCTCTAACCCCTCTGTAGGGATTAACGGCTGGAGGCAAATATAATGACGGCGTGGAAGTGTTTGCGGCTGTAAAAAGCTGGGTGAGAACTTATGTTATACCAACTAACGCCGTCCCTTTACCGCTGCCAAGAAGCCAGCTGGCTTCCGATGTCCAACAGAGTTTAGGCAAGGCTGATTCAAGCCAAGAGCAGTTAACCGATGCGATAGGGAATGAAGCAACCGCAAGACAGGGGCAGGTAAACCAGTTAAACCTTGAAATTCAGGCGACAAACCAAACCCTTCAAGTTACGGATCAAAACCTGTCACGGTTAAATCAGGATGTTGTCGCCATAGCGCAAGACCTGCAAACGGTTGACGGGGCTGTTTTCGATCCTGCGGGCAAGGTTAGCACCCATATCGGCAATACTGAAATTCACGTAACGCAACAGGATAAAAACAAATGGGATGCGGGCGGTGTAACGCCGTCCGAATTAATATCGGGCGATGCGGGCAACACGCTGGGGCTCGGCGGTGACAGTAAATTGTTTGTTCCCGGATTGCAGGGGGGAATAAGTGAAGCCCCCGTTGACGGCAAACATTATAACAGGAAAAACGCCGGCTGGTCTGAAACCCCGGGAATATGGACGGGAACGGAAACGGGGTTTGAGTCCGCCGAAATACCGGAAGGCACGCTGGTTTTTATCCATGAGGGTTAGGCATGGCTGTTAAATATAAAACAGGCGGGATAATCAAACCCGTTACGGGAATTAAAATAGGCTCCCGTCCCGTGAAAAAGATTTTATACAAGAACTCTAACGGGGACTACAAATTGATTTATCCCGATGAAGCCGAACCTCCCCCCCGACCCGGGGAGGTGTGGACGCTGAGGCAAAGCGCGGGGGATAACGTATGGACTTCCGTCTGTTACGGGAAAGGGTTATTCGTGGCCGTGGCCGGTACAAGTACGGGCAACCACATAATGACTTCTCCGGACGGTGACATTTGGACAAGAATAAACTCCCCCGCTAACAATGATTGGAGATCGGTTTGTTACGGTGAAGTGAACGGTAAAGGCTTATTTGTCGCGGTTTCGATTAACGGCACTAACCGGGTAATGACATCTGAAAACGGCGAGGACTGGGTTTCAAGACAGGCCGCAGCAAGTATTTCGTGGAGATCCGTGTGTTACGGGAAAGGTATTTTTGTAGCGGTATCTTCAAACGCCTCTGCATCATCCGGAGTCAATTCCCGGCTACAGATTATGACTTCTACTGACGGTGAGACTTGGGTTTTAAGAAATAGTGTGGTGCAAAACCAAACATTCTATTCCATATGCTACGGGGCCGGCAGGTTTGTAGCGGTCGGTAACAGCTTTCAAGCAATTACATCGGAAAACGGTATTGATTGGACTTCCAGAGCAATTATACCAGGTGATTGGAGGTCTGTTTGTTTTGGGAACGGTTTATTTGTAGCTGTTTCCGCTGATGCTAATGCTGCGACACGAACAGCTACATCCCCTGATGCCGCAAATTGGACTGCGCGCCAGATCCCTGCTGGTAGATTTTTTTCCGTGTGCTACGGGGCCGGCAGGTTT
>Ga0123356_10008366_pt1 | contig 10285 bp, 5 predicted proteins | sample TergutEmb28metaG_2_FD_92546 | JGI IMG/M metagenome (GOLD analysis project Ga0123356, IMG submission 92546) | Embiratermes neotenicus P3 segment gut microbial communities from Petit-Saut dam, French Guiana - Emb289 P3 | ecosystem: Host-associated > Arthropoda: Insects > Digestive system > Gut ... | reverse complement strand
TCCGGCAGTTGCCCGAGCGATACTCGACAAAGCTATAACAGCCTCACGCGCAAGAGAAGCAGCAAGAAAAGCACGAGACAACATCCGGCGAAAAAATGCGCTTGAAGGAATGTCTCTGCCGGGCAAGCTCGCAGATTGTAATGAAGCAGACCCCGCTCTCACAGAGATATATATAGTCGAAGGAGACAGCGCCGGAGGCAGCGCAAAGGGAGGCAGAGACAGCCGTTTTCAAGCTATTTTACCACTATGGGGCAAAATGCTTAATGTTGAAAAAGCACGTGCCGACAAGGTTTATGGGAACGAAAAACTAACACCGGTTATTACAGCGCTCGGAGCAGGCATCGGAGAAGACTTCGACGAGACAAAACTACGTTATCACAAGGTTATTATTATGGCAGATGCAGATGTCGACGGCAGCCATATAAGAACACTATTACTGACATTTTTCTTTAGATTCATGCGCCCGCTTATTGAGGGAGGATATGTTTATGCTGCTCAGCCACCTCTTTTTAAACTGACCCGCGGCAAATCAATCCGGTGGGTATTGGACGAGAAGGAGCTTGATACCGCTCTTAATGAAATGCGCGGTGAAGACGGTAAGGGAAAGGTTGATATCACTCGAAATAAAGGTCTTGGAGAAATGGATGCACATGAACTCTGGGATACAACAATGAATCCCGAAACAAGAACATTAAAACGCATAGAATTGACGGATGCTATCGAAGCAGACGAGATTTTTACTGTTCTTATGGGAGAAAAGGTTGAACCACGTAAAGAATATATAGAAAAATACGCAAAATATGCGATTAACTTAGACATGTAGTAAGTGTTGCAAAGCAACACTTGGAAAATATCACTAAGTATCTATTTTTTACAGTATACACAAAGTGATATTTTCAGACTGAAAAACTAATAAGAGTAATATGAGGTTAACAAATGGCGAAGAAGGAAAAATCAGGGGATATAAGCTATCCTGAACAAGTAATAATTACAGCACCACTCGAACAGGAAATGGAGACATCATTTCTGACATATGCTATGTCAGTTATTATAGACAGAGCATTACCGGATGTGCGCGACGGATTAAAACCTATACATCGTCGCATTTTATATACTATGCATGAGAGCGGACTGACCAACGATAAACCTTTTCGAAAAGCAGCAACTGCCGTTGGAGATATCATGGGCAGATATCATCCGCATGGCAATGATTCTATATATGATGCTATGGTTCGAATGGCGCAGGAATTTTCAATGCGTTATATGCTCATATCGGGACATGGCAACTTCGGCTCTGTAGACGGCGACCCTCCTGCAGCAATGAGATATACAGAAGCAAGGCTGTCGAGGATATCGGACGAGATGCTTCGAGATATCGGAAAAGAAACTGTTGAATGGGATCCCAACTACGATGAAACAAGGAAACAACCGAGGGTTATACCAAGCAGATTCCCAAATCTTCTTGTAAACGGTTCAAGCGGTATTGCCGTCGGAATGACAACAAACATACCGCCTCATAATCTGACAGAAGCAATTAACGCTGTTATATGTCTTATGGAAAACCCTGAAGCGGAGTTGGATGAAATAATGGAGCATATAACAGGTCCGGACTTCCCGACAAGAGGTATTATAATGGGAAGAGCCGGCATACGTGCAGCTTATGCCACAGGACGTGGGCGTATCAGGGTTCGCGCACGCGCCGAAATGGAAGAGTTTTCAAATGGTCGCACACGTATCATAGTAACAGAGCTTCCGTATCAGGTAAACAAAGCACGGCTGTTAGAGTCAATTGCCGAGTGCGTTAAAAACAAGCGTATTGAAGGCTTATCTGCTATGCGTGACGAGTCGGACAGAGACGGAATGCGTATCGTTATCGAACTAAAACGCGATGCTAACGCTCAGGTTGTATTAAACCGGTTGTATACACAAACACAAATGCAGACAACATTTGCAATAGTAATGCTTGCATTGGTGGATGACCAGTCTCAACCGCGTATTCTTTCATTAAAACAAATGCTGGAAGAGTATATTACATTTCAACGGGAGATAGTCCGCCGCCGCACTGAATACGATTTGAAAAAAGCACGGGAACGTGCACACATTTTGGAAGGTCTGCGTATTGCATGTGATAACATTGACGAGGTAATAAAAATCATCCGCACAAGTTATGATGATGCAAAAGAGCGATTAATGGAAAGGTTTAAACTCAGCGAAATCCAAGCACAGGCGATACTTGATATGCGGCTTCGCAGTCTTCAGGGTCTTGAAATAGAAAGAATTGAAAAAGAATACGCAGAGTTGCAGAAAATGATTGAATATTATTTAATGCTCCTTGCAAACCAGGATAAGCTCGACGAAGTATTAGTAAAGGAAATGACAGAAATTCGCGACAAATATGGCGATGAAAGACGTACCGAGATAGCTGTTGTTGAAGATGAAATAGATATTGAGGATTTAATTGACGAAGAAGAGTGTGTTTATACTCTTACAAATGCAGGATATATAAAAAGACTTCCGGCAAACACTTATAGAGCGCAGAGGCGCGGCGGGAGAGGAATCACCGCTATGACAACAAAGGATGAGGACTATGTGGAAACTCTCTTTACCGCCTCATCACACGACTATATATTATTCTTTACAAATCAAGGAAAAGTATACCGCAAAAAAGGATATATGATACCGGAAGCCGGACGACAGGCACGCGGAACCAATTTAGTTAACATACTGCCGATTCAACAGGGAGAAAAAGTATCGGCAATGATTCGCATGCGTGAATTTGGCGAGGAAGAGTATCTTGTTATGGTGACCCGTAACGGAACTGTTAAAAGAATGAGAATGACTGAGCTCAGAAACATTAAAAACGTCGGAATCAGAGCTCTGACACTTGGAGAAGACGATGAACTTATATCTGTTCGTGATACTGACGGGAAACAAAAGATTTTAATAGCAACGTACAACGGTATGGCGATATGCTTTAACGAAACCGATGCCAGACCTATGGGAAGAACAGCAGCCGGAGTCCGGGGTATCAGGCTTCGTAAGGGAGATCATTGTGTAGGAGCCGCACGTGCCAGAGAGGGAGGAGTTCTTCTTACGGTAACAGAAAATGGTTATGGAAAAAAGACAGAAATCAGCGAGTATCTGCGTGGCGAGGAAGGCATTACCCAAAGCCGCGGAGGAGTCGGCAGGAAGAATCAGATAATTACCGACAAAACAGGTAAGGTTGCAGACATCAAGGTAGTTGATGATAATGATGATGTTATGATTATATCTGACGACGGAACAATAATACGTATGGCAGCAGCAGATATCAGCACAATCGGGAGAGCAACACAAGGTGTGCGCTTGATGCGTATGGGAAGCGAAGCGAAAGTAATTTCTATTGCCAGAACCGAAAAAGACGAAGAAGACGAAAATGAAGAAGATACAGATATACACTGACGGTGCCTGCAGCGGGAATCCCGGGCGCGGAGGCTGGGGCGCTATATTAGTATATGGCAATAAAGAAAAAGAACTCAGCGGTTATGAAGCAAGCACAACAAATAATCGCATGGAACTTACAGCAGTAATTATGGCATTACATGCTCTTAAAGAACCATGCGAGATTGAACTATTTACCGATTCGCAGTATGTTGCAAATGCTGTTAACAGAGGATGGCTGGAATCATGGAGAAAAAAAGGCTGGAAACGCAAGGGTGGAGAAGTAAAGAACCCTGACTTGTGGATTAAACTCATTCCGTTTTTGGAAAAGCATAAAATAAGATTTATATGGGTTAAGGGACATGCAGATAACGAATATAACAACCGGTGTGACGAGCTTGCAGTAGCTGCAAGAGAAAAAAGCAGGGGAACGTGAATCTATTTTCCTTCAGCGGCTTCATTGTCTTCGGCAATGGCATCAAGCAGAGCTTTATACCACTCGAGAGCATCTACATATGCTGTAGTAACCTCTTCTAAATCAAGGTTAAACTTAACCATATGAATTGCGACCTCATCCCAATTTGCGTGCTCATATGCGTGTATAAAATCTAAAACATTAAAGAGATTACCGGTGTTGTCAACAAGAGCATCTCTGACATTCTCATCTAACGAAACCTCGTTAGCGGCATTTTCCATGGGCATTTCTAAAATAACATCAAGAAGGGAAAATAATCCCATCATAAACAGACTCTGAGAAAAGATGCCCATTTCGTAGGATTTTGCCAGATTTTCTGCAAATCTTGCACGAATGAGAGAAAGTTTTGATATCTCATTTGGTTTATCATCTGCAAGCTGCAGCGATACAGCTGTTGTTGCCCAGCGCTTGACTTCCTTCTGCCCTAAAATAGCAACAGCGTTTCTGATGGATTCAATCTTTCTGGGCATAATGGTGTTGATAAAACGCAGTAGTGAAATCGAAAGTGAAGGGTCCTGTCCGATTGTGTCAGCAATATCACCGAGATCAAAATCTTCCTCGTTGATACGATTTAAAAGACTAAGAGCATTAATTTTGATAGGTGCAATTTTACTGGCACCTTTTGTTATAGGTTCGCTGAAAAATCTGCCGCAGTATTGTGTATTAGGAATACCGGAAAGAGCGTTAAAAGTTTCCATTTCCGATATATTATTTAAAACAACACTCTTAAGAGAAGAAAGAGCTTTAATTGTGGCAATGAATTTTTCACCGACTTCAAAATCAACAACATCAATAATTATATAATCGGTTAACTCAAAGAGCGGATTTTTTGTGTGCCCTTCCAAAAAGCCCTCAACGGCAAGGCGGAATCCGCACTCCCGTAATTCCTTACATCTTTCGAGGACAGTTTCATCTGTTTTAATGTTGTTTGGCAATACACAAACAAGAAGCTCCGGCGTGATTTCTAAAGTTTGAGGAATTCTCATAAGCAGGTGGTATTCATTAATATCTATGAACAACGGGTTACCACCGGTCAGAGGTTCAACACCAAGCGTTTTAACAAGATCAAGCCCGGGGGTTAAAACGGCATCAGACATACTCATTTCCTCAGCCATCATACCGACGAGTTTACCTCCGGCTCTGGAGTTAAGCCTATAGGCACCTACAGACATCTTGGAGTCAAAGAAAGGAATTGCAACAATAAATGTTTTCATATGTCTACCTCTCGAATTTATGACGCTGCAGTGGTGCGCGAGGCGGGACTTGAACCCGCACGTCCATATTGGACACTAGAACCTGAATCTAGCGAGTCTGCCAATTCCACCACCCGCGCCCGTACGGAATAAGTATAGCAAGTGAGCAAGATATTGTCAAGAAGACTTGACAGTGTATGTAGTGCTGGAGTAAAATGATTAAAAAAGAATAGCGAAAAATGTGTGTATAGTTCCTTATGGAGCAAAAGATGCACATTTTATTATAATTAAGGAGTGATGTTTTGTACTCGGTTGGTTTTGATATAGACAAGTATCTGGAGCAGCAATCAAAGAAAATTCTCGAAAGAATTGAAATGTTTGAAAATAAGCTATACCTGGAGTTTGGAGGCAAGCTCTTTAACGATTATCATGCAGCCCGGATATTGCCGGGGTACACTCCCGATATAAAAATCCAACTCCTGAAAACCCTTGCAGATAAAGCAGAAATTGTTATTGTCATTAATGCATCAAACATTGGTGCAAATAAAGAAATCGGAGACACAGGAATATTTTATGACGATGACGTTCTTCGTCTGATAGACGAAATCAGAAAAGAAGAACTTTATGTCGGCAGTGTTGTTATAAGCCAGTATTTGGGACAACCTGCCGCTATTACTTTTAAAGAGTACCTTGAAGGACAGGGAATTAAGGTTTACATAATGCACTATATACCAAACACGGACTATCCGGCAAATGTCCAGCTCATTCTCAGTGATGAGGGTTACGGAAACAACGACTATATTGTCACTTCAAGACCGTTGGTTGTAGTAACGGCACCCGGTCCGGGCAGCGGAAAAATGGCAGCCTGCCTTTACCAGCTTTATCAGGAAAACAAAAGAGGCGTAAAAGCAGGATATGCTAAGTTTGAAACATTCCCGGTCTGGAATCTTCCGATTAAACATATGGTGAACCTTGCGTACGAAGCAGCAACAGCAGATTTAAATGATGTAAACATGATAGACCCGTTTCACTTGGAGGCATATAATGTTTCAGCTGTAAACTATAACAGGGATGTTGAGGTTTTTCCGATATTAAATGCAATGTTCACACGTATATGGGGAGAAAGCCCGTACCGCTCACCTACAGATATGGGCGTTAATATGGTTGGCTTCTGCATTGATGACGATATTTGCTCAAAAGCATCAAGACAGGAGATAATAAGACGCTTTTTTAACACACAGCTTGATTATGCAAGAGGAAAGGTACACAAATCAGCGCTTTCAAAACTTGAGCTGCTTATGAACAACACAGGAATATCTCCGGAAGAAAGACCGTCCGTTATGCCCGCCCTCGAGAAAGCAGAAGCAACACAAAGCCCCTGTGTTGCAATAGAATTACTGGATGGTACATTTATTAAAGGAAAAACATCATCTCTGTTGGGAGCATCTTCCGCAGCACTACTTAACGCATTAAAACACCTTGCAGGTGTTGATGATGCAGTATTACTAATTTCACCTACAGAGATAGAACCAATCCAAAAATTAAAAGTCGGATATCTGGGAAATGAAAATCCCCGTCTTCATACAGACGAGGTGTTGTTAGCTCTTGCAATAAATGCAGCAGAGAATAAAACAGCGGAGCAGGTTCTTCAGCAGCTTCCAAAACTCAGGAAAGCTGAAGCCCACTCCAGTGTAATACTTTCTCATATAGATATTGCGGTGTTCCGTCAGCTGGGAATTAATATAACATGCGAGCCTGTGTTCCAAAATAAACGGTTATTTTGGAAGTCTTAATGCTCGTGAGGCTCATGCCAGGCAAAAAGTGCGGGAAGGTCGATTAAATCATATTCCGGCGAAAACTCAAAGGTCATGGAATCTTGCCATTCCTGCATTCTATTATTATAGTCGGTAAAAAGAGCAAGTTCTCGAAGTGTATATTGCTCTCGCTGAGGATATGCATCAAAAATAAGAGGCAGACGGAGTATTATATGAAGCCCGTATTCAGTTTCCACAATACCGCTCATTTGACCGGGACGAAGAGATTTCGTCGCTTCTGAAAAAGGAGGAACCATAACTTCAGGTTGGAATAAATAACCTTCCGGAGAATTGACTTCGCCGGTATAAGGGTTTCTGTCATCGCTGAGATCAATCATAAGAGAAGTAAAAAAATCGACAAAATTAGCATCATCAACATGCTCAAGCAAGATATCTAAAAGATCTTGTGCTCTCTCAAAAATTTCATCTCTGGTGTAGCCTTCATCTTCACGCAGAAAAGCAAGCAAGATGTGCTTCGCCTGCATGAACTCGTGCTCTTCTGCAAAAGCGATTACATCACTATCGGACATACCATTCAAATCCTCACCATAAAGTGCGGTTATCAGTAGCCACTGAACTAACTCCCTCGCTCTCAGCTGCTTAAAAACCTCAAGATTATAGTAACCGAGACTGTTAAGAAACTGATCAAGACTTTCAAACTCTTCATCGTCTTCACTCATTTCGGTCACAAACTCAACATCTGCCTGAATAATGTCAAGGTCTTCCTGACTTAAACTTAAGCCTAAAATATCAATGGCATACTCAGATACCAACAGCTCCTGTGCCTGGTCGGTGATATAACTGAGAGCGACATCGGAGAGAGATTGCCCAATAACAACTTCTTTATCCCAATCAATTTCCATAGAAAAATTATACGAAAGCTCTTTTACTGCACGAAACAGTAAATTATAAAACTCTGCCCAGGTTATAAAATAATCACCGGATTTTATCATAACAGTATCCGGCTCAAATGCGGTCATTGCAGCATCAAGGTCAATACCGTGAGGAGGCTCTCCGCCATTGCCGTTACCATTGCCGTTACCATCGCCATCGGACTTACCGCAACCGACAACCGCAGCAAAGAGCAGTACAAAACAAAGAAGAAGTGACAGGAATTTTTTTATGTTCATAACAGTTCCTTTCTGAGGTATTGCAACCTATTCTACCTTTAATATCAGAATAATGCAATCTTAATTTGACAGAACATGATAAAGAAGTACGTCAAATTAATCTATTAATATGTCTTAGGTCGCATTGATGCTGTATCCGTAGCTTCTTACGAACTTCACAGCTTCTTCGACAACACAGCCGCTTTTCAGCTTTAAGGATATAGCAGGGTCGGTACCGGCAAGAACCTTTACACGACCGGAATAATCAGGTAATGAATACAGTTTTGTAATACTCTCCATGTTAAAATCTGTGAGCTTGAGTGACAGCCAGCCTTCTTTTTGTGAAATTTCTGTTATACCAAGCAAGGATGCTTCGCTGCGAAGCATAGAAACAGAAGTTAATATAACTACCTGCGAGGGAGGCTCACCATATCTGTCAACCAGCTCGGAAAGCATATCGTCGCAGTCTTCCTGCGTACGAATTAATGCGATACGCCTGTAAATATCCATTCGCTGCTGAGCAGAGGGTACATAGCTTTCCGGAATACCTGCAGAAACATTTAAATCGGCAGGACACTCCACACGCTTTGGAGGCTTCTCACCTTTTTCTTCTAAAACAGCTTCTTCAAGCAACTTTAGATACATATCATATCCGACACTTATCATATGCCCGGACTGTTCTGCTCCGAGGAGGGTTCCCGCTCCTCTTATTTCAAGGTCGCGCATTGCTATTTTAAAACCTGAGTTAAACTCAGCAAACTCTTTAATTGCACTTAAGCGTTTTTCTGCTATTTCAGTTAACAGCTTACCGCGGCGGAAAGTGAGATAAGCATAAGCACGTCGCGGAGAACGCCCAACACGCCCCCTTATCTGATGGAGCTGTGCCAAGCCGAGCTTATCGGCATCTTCTACAATTAGCGTATTGACATTTGGTATATCTATACCGGACTCAATAATCGTTGTACATACAAGAACCTGGATTTCTCCGGCAGTCATTTGTTCCATCACATATCCGAGGCTGTCCTCGTCCATTCTGCCATGAGCGACAGCAAGCTGTACTCCCGGAAGCATTTCTGACAGACGTCCCGCTACGCGGTCAATGTTTTCTATGCGGTTGTGTAAATAATAAACCTGACCACCTCGGGAAAGCTCTCGCCTTATTGCATCACATAAAATTGAATTATCATGTTCAATTACATATGTTTGAACAGGTCGGCGGCTCTGTGGCGGCTCTTCTATTGTAGACATATCGCGGATTCCGGATAACGCCATGTTTAATGTTCGGGGAATTGGTGTAGCCGAAAGAGTAAGAACATCAACCTGATTTGATATGGATTTTAAACGTTCTTTATGAGAAACACCAAAACGTTGTTCTTCATCAACAACAAGAAGTCCAAGTTTGTTAAATTCAATGTCTTTTTGTAGCAATCGGTGAGTACCTATGACAAAGTCAACACTTCCGGCTTTAATATCCCGCAGAATTCTCTTGATTTGCGCAGGAGTTTTAAAGCGGCTCAAAACTTCAATGTTTACAGGATAGCCGGCAAAACGGCGCATGGAGGTGACATAATGTTGTTCTGCTAAAACAGTTGTCGGCACTAAGATTGCCGCCTGATATCCACCCATTATGCATTTCATAACAGCACGTAAAGCAACCTCGGTTTTACCGTATCCAACATCTCCGCAAAGAAGACGATCCATTGGAATAGACTTCTCCATGTCACTTTTTATTTCGGAAGTGCTTGTAAGTTGGTCTTCGGTTTCCTGATAGCCAAACTTATCTTCAAATTCTGATTGCCACAGATTATCCGGCGCAAAGGGGTGACCGGGAGTACGTTGACGTGCAGCATAGAGCTTTATAAGCTCCTTTGCCATTTCCTTTGCGGCCTTTTTTGCACGAGTTTTTGCTTTTGCCCACTCTGTCCCTCCGAGTTTGGAAAGTTTTGCAGGAGCAGCCTCTTCTCCGGCTCCAATATATTTTGCTACCATATCAAGCTGCGTTGAAGGCACATACAGGGAGTCTGTGCCGGCATACGCTATCTTGATATAGTCCTTGTCAACATCATCAACACGCAGCTTAAAAAATCCTACAAACTGACCTATACCATGTTGGTCGTGCACAACAATGTCTCCGGGAGAAAGGTCTGAGAAACTTTGCAAACGTTCGCGGTTTGATTTTTCCTTTACTTTGCGCACACGGCGCGGAGCTGCTTGCGCGATTATTTGACCCTCGGTTACAACAGTTAGATGAATACCGGGATACTCCATACCGGC
>Ga0123356_10008365_pt1 | contig 10287 bp, 8 predicted proteins | sample TergutEmb28metaG_2_FD_92546 | JGI IMG/M metagenome (GOLD analysis project Ga0123356, IMG submission 92546) | Embiratermes neotenicus P3 segment gut microbial communities from Petit-Saut dam, French Guiana - Emb289 P3 | ecosystem: Host-associated > Arthropoda: Insects > Digestive system > Gut ... | reverse complement strand
CGGCACGAGGAGTTCGCGGCCTTCGCCGCGTTCGGCGGGGAGATCCCGGACCCGCAGACGGAGACGACGTTCCTGGCCTCCAAGCTCACGCGCGTGGCGGATCCCGCGCTCGTGGCCCTCTACGCCGAGCTGTTGCGCGCTCGCCGCGAGCTGCCGGCCGGTGTCGCCGGGCCGATCTCGTTCGATGAGAAGGAGCGCTGGCTGCGGGCCCGGCGCGGTGATCACGAGCTGGTCTGCAACCTGGGCAGAGGCTCGGTTTCTCTACGCGTGCCTGCGGGGTCCCGGGTGAGACTGGCCACGGACCCGGGGGTGAGCCTGGCGCGCGGACGGCTGACGTTGCCGCCCCTGAGCGGGGTGTTGCTCGCCCGGCGGGAGGGCGCGGGGCGGGCGGAGCCGGCAGCATGACCGAGGTTTGGCCAGGGAGTCCGTTCCCGCTGGGCACGGTCTGGGACGGGTACGGCACCAACTTCTCGCTCTTCTCCGAGCACGGCGAGGCCGTCGAACTGTGCCTGTTCGGCGACGACGGCGCCGAGGCGCGGGTGCCCGTGACGCAGCGCCGCGCGCAGAACTGGCACTGCTATCTGCCGGGCGTCGGGCCCGGGCAGCGCTACGGCTACCGCGTGCACGGCCCCTATGACCCGCGCAACGGTCACCGCTTCAACCCGGCGAAGCTGCTGATCGACCCGTATGCGAAGGCGATCGAGGGCGTCGTCGACTTCAGCGGTGGGGCCAACGTGTTTCCCTATGTGCCGAACGGCGGCGGTGACGATGACGACCTCGAGCCTGACGACGCGGACGACTCCGCCGCGATCCCGAAGTCCGTCGTCGTCGACGGCGCCTTCGACTGGGAGGGGGACGCGCCGCTGCGGATCCCGTTCGCGGACACGGTCATCTATGAGACGCACGTGCGCGGCTTCACGATGCTGCATCCGGACGTTCGCGAGGACCTGCGCGGAACCTACGCCGGGCTCGCGTCCGACCCGGCCCTGAGCTACCTGAGGGGTCTCGGCGTGACGGCCGTCGAGCTGCTGCCGATCCATCACATCTCGGACGAGTCGTTCCTGTTTCACCGTGGCCTCTCCAACTACTGGGGGTACAGCACGATCGGCTACCTCGCGCCGCACTCCGAGTACGCCGCGACCGGACGCCGGGGCGAGCAGGTCAGGGAGTTCAAGGGCATGGTGAAAGCCCTGCACAGGGCGGGGATCGAGGTGATCCTCGATGTCGTCTACAACCACACCGCGGAGGGCAACCACCTCGGCCCGGTGCTGTCGTTCAAGGGTGTGGACAACGTCGCCTACTACCGGCTCGTGCCGGATGACAAGCGCCACTACATGGATTTCACGGGGACCGGTAATTCACTCAATCCACTGCACCCGAGCGTGCTGCGGATGATCATGGACTCACTGCGTTACTGGGCGGTCGAGTGTCACGTCGACGGCTTCCGCTTCGACCTCGCCGCCGCATTGGCGCGCGAGTTCTTCGACGTCGACCGGCTCTCGTCGTTCTTCGACATCATCCACCAGGATCCGGTGCTCTCACAGGTGAAGCTGATCGCGGAGCCGTGGGACCTCGGGCCCGGTGGCTACCAGGTCGGCAACTTCCCGGTGCTGTGGTCGGAGTGGAACGGCATGTACCGGGACACGATGCGCGACTTCTGGCGCGGCGAGGCCAGCTGCGGGGCGTTCGCCTCGCGGCTCTCCGGCTCCTCGGATCTGTACCAGCACGACGGCCGCGACCCCTTTGCCTCGATCAACTTCATCACCGCCCACGACGGCTTCACGCTCGCCGACCTCGTCTCCTACACCGAGAAGCGCAACGACGCCAACGGCGAGGACAACCGCGACGGCAGCGATGACAACCGCTCCTGGAACTGCGGCGTCGAGGGCCCCACAGACGATCCCGGGGTGCTGTCGCTGCGGGGCCGCCAGCGACGCAACTTCCTCGCGACGCTGCTGCTCTCGCAGGGCACGCCGATGCTGCTCGGCGGCGACGAGCTGGGGCGCACGCAGGGCGGCAACAACAACGCCTGGTGCCAGGACAACGAGACCTCCTGGTACGACTGGATCCGCACCGACTCCTCCAAGGCGATGCGGTCCTTCACCAAGCGGCTGATCGCGCTGCGCCAGGCGCACCCGGTGTTCCGCCGTGAGCGCTTCCTCGAGGGCGTCATCGACGGTGAGGCGCTGCCCGACGCGTGGTGGTTCCGTCCCGACGGCTACAAGATGACGCAGAAGGATTGGGGCGAGGCCGACCCTGTGCTCGGCCTGTTCCTCAACGGCGAGACGATCCCCAACCTCGGCCCGCACGGACAGGAGATCCGCGACGACTCGTTTCTGCTGCTGTTCAACGCAACCGGCGCAGCGCGCGACTTCACGCTGCCGCGCAGTTACATGGGCGCCGCCTGGACCCTCGAGGTGTGCACCGCGGACCCGGGTGCGGAGGCGGGCAGCGCGCGGCATGAGGCGCAGACCCCGGTGACGGTGGAGGCGCACTCGCTGCAGGTTCTCAAGCGGAGCGTTTGAGGTTGGCGGGGCGGGCCGGAGCCGCGAGCGTGGCGAAGCTGGCCGGCTCGCCGGAGCTGCGCGCGACCTACCGCCTGCAGCTCACGCGCGAGTTCGGGTTCGACGCAGCCCGCGAGCTGATCCCGTATCTGCGCGACCTCGGGATCTCTCACCTGTACCTGAGCCCGTCGCTGGAGGCGCGCGCCGGCTCGGCACACGGCTACGACGTGATCGACCCGACGCGCATCTCGGAAGAGCGCGGCGGCGAGGACGCGTTCAGGGCGCTGTGCGCCGCCGCCCACGGTGACGGGCTCGGTGTCGTCCTCGACATCGTGCCCAACCACATGGCGGCTGTTCCAGAGAACCCCCTCTGGGCGGACCCCGAGTCGCGCGAGCGCTGCTTCGACGTCGACCCGGTCAGTGGCCGGCACCGCCGCTTCTTCGACATCGATGACCTCGCCGGGGCCCGGGTCGAGCTTGATGACGTGTTCCTCGAGACGCACGCGCTGGTCCTGCGGCTGGTCGGCGAGGGCGTGCTGGACGGCCTGCGGATCGACCATCCCGACGGGCTGGCCGATCCTGCCGCCTACCTCGCGCGCCTGCGCGCCGAGGGGGTGGAGCGGGTCTGGGTCGAGAAGATCCTCGCCGCCGCGGTCGGCGAGCAGCTGCCGTCCGACTGGCCCGTGTCGGGCACGGTCGGCTATGAGTTCCTGAACGACGTCTGCGGCCTGTTCGTCGACCCGGCGGCCGAGCCGACTCTGAACGCGCTGTGGGAGGAGATCAGCGCCGACCCGCGGCCGTTCGGCGCCCACGCGCTGGAGGCCAAGCTCGAGCAGGCGTCCACGACTTTCACCCCGGAGGTCGAGCGGCTCGCGCGGCTGCGGCCGGAACTGACGACCGGGGCCATCGCACTCGCACTCTCAGTGATTCCCATCTACAGAACCTATGAGCCGCCGTCCGCCGGCGAGTTCGTCACCCGTTTCCAGCAGACCACCGGGGCGATCACGGCCAAGGGCGTCGAGGACACGGCCTTCTACCGCCACGGCCGGTTGCTCGCGCTAAACGAAGTCGGTGGCGAGCCGGACCGCTTCGGTGTGAGCGTCGCTGACTTCCATGTGGCCTGCGCCGAGCGCGCCCTGCGCCACCCGGAGGCGCTGCTGTCGACGATGACGCACGACGCCAAGCGCTCGACCGACGCCCGCGCTCGGATCGCCGCGCTGACCGAGATCCCCGGCCCATGGGCGGCCGCGGTGCGCCGCTGGCTCGAGTTGACGGAGCCGTTCTGCTCGCCGGTCGACGGGCGCCTCGCGCCCGATCCCGTGGAGCGCTACTTCATCTTCCAGACGCTCGTCGGCGTCTGGCCGATTTCGCCCGAGCGCCTCGACGAATACCTGGAGAAGGCCCTGCGTGAGGCCAAGCGGAATTCGGACTGGATTTCGCCGAGCGGCGAGTGGGAGCACGCTGTGAAGCGCTACGCCCGCGCGGTCGTGGGCGACGAGCGCTTCCGCGCCGAGTTCGAGCTGCTCGCCGCGGACGTCGCTCGCCGGGGAGCGCGCTCGACCCTCGGCCAGCTGGTCTTGAAACTCACCGCCCCCGGGGTTCCCGACACCTACCAGGGCGACGAGCTCGAGCTGGTCGCGCTGGTCGACCCCGACAACCGCCGCCCCGTCGACTGGGTTTTGCGGCGAGAGCGGCTGGATCACCTGCTCGGCGGCGGCCGCCCGGGCGCCACGCTCACCGATCAGAAGCTCTGGACAACGGCCCGCCTGCTGGCGCTGCGGGCCCGACGTCCCCGTGCCTTCACGGCTTCCGGCACCTACGAGCCGCTCGACGCCGGCCCCGGCGCCTGCGCGTTCCTGCGCGGCGGCGAGGTCCTGACCGTCGTCACGCTCCCGCGCGCAGCACTCATCGAGGAGCGGTACGTCAGCGGCCTGCCGGGCGGGCGCTGGCGGGAGATCCTCACCGGTGACGAGCGCTCCTTCGACGCGCGCCTGCCCGTCGCGCGTCTGGTCGGCCCCGAGACCGGCGTCGCCGTCTACGAGCGGCTCTGACAGACCCACCCGATCCGCTCCGATCCGCCCTGGTCCGCTCCGATCCGCCCTGGTTCGCTCCGATCCGCCCTGGTCCGCTCCGCCGGGCAGGTCGCCTCGATCCGGGTATGGGGTACCCCTAACTGGGGGTTCACATGTGTGTCGGAACTGTGCCGTGGTGTCACGGAACTGTGCAAAACCGTTGTGCCGGGTTGACGTTGACACAGAGTCGTTACACGGCGTCACATTTCTGCAAGACATGTGGAGGCGTGTTTGGAGGGGGTGGTGCCCCGGAGCCTCCGTGGCTGGGAGGGGTTCGCTGTCTGCGGGCTGAGTGCGGGCGGCTCAGATTCGCTCGAGCACGTCGAACGACCAGACCTCACTGGCCGTGCCGACCGATCCGCTCGAGCGATGCTGCGAGTGGCCGGCGCTGAAGTCGGCGCTCTGCATCCAGGCTTGGAAGTCCTCCTCCGAGCGCCAGCGTGTCAGCACCAGGCACTGGTCGCGGCCGTCGTTGGGGCGCAGCAGCTCGAACGACTCGAATCCCTCGGCCTGCTCGACCCGGCCGGCACGGTTCGCGAACCGCTGCGCGAACTCCTCGAACCGCTCCTGCGGCACGGTGATCGCGTTGATCTTGACGACGCTCATGGCAGCTCCAGTCAGTTGATGTCGCGTCTGGCGCAGATCACGATTCCCGCGGTCACGAGCAGCGCGGTCCATGCGACCAGGATGAGACCCCCCGCGCCGGGTGAGAGGAGATGGTCGGTCCGCAGGCCGACGAGCGCGTCCAGCGCTCGCGTCGGCGTGAACCGCCCCACGGACGGGACGAGGCCGAACAGGAGGCTGTCGACGACGAACCCCCAGGCCAGGAGCGTGATGACGCCGCCGACCTGGTTGCGGAGGATCGCTCCGAGGCCGGTGCCGATCGCTCCCCAGAGCGCCACTCCGAGGAGCCCCCCGAGCGTGAGCAGCAGGATGTCATGGGTGCTCAGCACGATCGTGATGCCGCGGGCGCTGAGGATCACGTACGTGACCGCCCAGCCGACCCCTTCGCCCACGATCCCGAAGCCGACCCCCGCGAGCGCGCCGGCGATCATCTTTGCGAGCAGCACTCGCGACCGGATCGGGTTGAAGAGAATCGTGGGGCGGATCGTGCCGTAGCGGTACTCGCTGGTCACGAGCAGCACCCCGGCGAGCGCCGAGAACACCCCCGCGAGGCTGCCGAGGCTGAACAGCTGACGCTGGTTCTTGACGCCCATGAGGCCGGTCGGATGGGTCAGGAGCCCGGTGAGGACGGCGAAGAGCAGGATCAGCGCGATCATGCCGAGCAGCAGCCCGATCGTGGTCCGAGTGGAGCGGACCTTCAGAAGCTCTGCCCTGATCTGCGCGATCACGCCGGTGGCTCCGAGGTCAGCGGTGCCTCCGAGGTCAGCTCGAGGAAGATCTCTTCGAGCGAGCCGCCGTCGTTGAACAGCTCATGTACCGGGATGCCGGCCGCGAACGCGAGTTCACCGATGCGGTCGCTCGATGCTCCCTGGACCAGCAGCGACTGCTCGTTGCCCGCGGTCACCGCAAGCTCCTGATCGCGCAGCGCGGCCGCGAGTCGCTCCGGATCGGCGCTGCGGACCCGTACCGCGCCGCCGGCACGTGCCGTCAGCTCGGCGAGCGACGAGTCCGACACCAGCCGCCCGCGGTTGACGATCACGACCCGGTCGACGGTCTGCGCCACCTCGGCGAGCACATGGCTCGAGACGAGCACCGTGCGGCCCTCTGACGCCAGCCTGCGCAGGAAGTCGCGCAACCAGCGGACGCCCTCCGGGTCGAGCCCATTGGCGGGCTCGTCGAGAACCAGCAGTTCCGGGTCGCCGAGCAGCGCCGCCGCCAGCCCCAGCCGCTGGCGCATCCCGAGTGAATAGCTCTTCACCCGCCGCCTTGCCGCAGCGCCGAGCTCCACCAGCGCCAGCACCTCGTCCGCGCGCGAGTCTGGAACCTCGACCGCGAGCGCCAGCATTCGCAGGTGATCCCGGCCCGACCGGCCGGGGTGAAAGTCGGTCGCCTCCAGCACTGCGCCGATCCGCAGCGCCGCCTCCGGCAGCTCGGCATAGGGCTTGCCGAACACGAGCGCGCGTCCCTCCGTCGGCGCGGCCAGGCCGAGGATCATCCGCAGTGTCGTCGTCTTGCCGGCCCCGTTGGGGCCGAGGAAGCCGGTGATCGTGCCCGCCCCCAGGGCGAACGACAGGTCACTGACGGCAGCGACCTTGCCGAAGCGCTTTGTCAAGCTCTCGGCTACAACGACGCTGGTCACGGCTCCGTCCCGCGGTCGGCCCCCATGCGGGCATCGTATCCGGCTGTGACCCTGACGCGGCTAGGACTTCTGTTTCCTGCCGAATGTCCACACCAGCACGCCGACCCCGACGACGAGCAGCACCTTGCCCGCTACCGAGTCGATCGCGGTCCAGGCGTTGCCGGCGGCCAGGCCGACCAGCACGAAGCCGCAGGCCCAGATCGCGCAGCCGGCAGCGGTCAAAACGACAAATTCGCCGAGCGGCACACGCCGCACGCCGGCCGGCAATGAGACGAACGAGCGCGCGAGCGGCAGCAGCCGCGCGATGAACACGGCGCGGTTGCCATGGCGCTCGAGCAGGCCGTCCCAGTGCGAGACCACGTCGCGCGCTCCCGGCACGCGCTCTACCACGCCCGAGGCGCCGACGCCATATGCGAGCATCGAGCCGACGAGGTTGCCGAGCGTGCCGGCGAGCACGGCCGCGGGGAACGAGAGCCAGCCCTGGTGCACCGCGAACCCCGCGAACAGCAGCGTCAGCTCGCTCGGCACCGGGATGCAGGCGCTCTCCGGGATCATGAGCAGGAACACTCCCAGGGCGCCGAGTTGTCTGACGAGCTCGGTCATTGAGTCCCCAAGGATAGTTAACCCGACTTATCTATTTGGCCATGCCTGCTCCGCGCCGACCCAAACACGACCCCGGCCCGCCCGCCGCCTCCGCGTTGCTGGCCGCCGCCCCATTGGTCGCCCGCTGGATGGAGCGTCTGCTCGCCCAGGTCGAGCCGCCGCTCACGCTTGTTCAGTACGACGCGCTGCGGGCGATCGCCGACGCACCGCTGACAGCCGCCGAGCTGGCACTGCGGACGGGCGTCTCCGGCCCCGCCGTCTCGCAGCTGCTGGCGACGCTGGTGGCGGCGCGGTGGGTGGAGCGGCATCAAATCGAGACGGACCGACGCCGTCAGGAGCTGTCACTGACCAGCTCCGGCGAGAAGCTCGTCGCGACCATCGAGCGGGCGATGACAGCGCGCCTGTCCGACCTGATCGGCCAGGCGCCGGCGCCCGAGCTCGACGCGCTCACCCGTGCGCTGCCGTTCGTCCGGGCCGCGCTCGCGGGCACGCCGCTGCCGCGCCGGCCGCATCCACCCGGCCCACCCGGCAAGCCAGCCAAGCCCGGCAAGCCAGGCCCACCCGTCAAGCGCGGTAAACACGGCAAGCATGGCCCGCCAGATTCGCCGAGGCGGCCACTTCGTTAACCTGAATCGCTCACCCCATTCCGGGCACCCGCGCGCACGCGATCAGGAGGGCCGTGCATCCATGAGCGCCACCGAGGAACCTGTAAGCACAGCTGTGTCCGCCCCTGACGCAGCGTTGGGAGCGGCCGCCGCCGCCGACACCCACATCAGCCGTGAGCTGCTGATGGTCGCGAGCGTGGTCGTGCTCGGCGCGGTCATGACGATCATCGACACGACCGTCGTGAACGTCGCGATCAACACGCTGGCCGCGCGTTTCCACACGACGCTGCCGACGATCCAGTGGGTCGCGACCGGATACACGCTCGCGCTGGCCACCGTGATCCCGCTGACGGGCTGGATCGCCGACCGCTTCGGGACCAAGCGCCTCTACATGTTCTCGATCGCGATGTTCGTGCTCGGATCCTGCCTGTCGGGCCTCGCCTGGTCCGCGACGACGATCATCCTCTTCCGTGTGCTGCAGGGTCTCGGCGGCGGCATGATCATGCCCGCCGCGATGACGATCCTCACGCGCGCGGCCGGCCCGCAGCGCATCGGCCGGGTGATGGCGATCATGGGCGTGCCGATGCTGCTCGGCCCGATCGTCGGCCCGATCCTCGGCGGCTGGCTGGTCTCGGATGTGAGCTGGCGCTGGATCTTCTTCATCAACCTGCCCGTCGGGCTGAGCGCGCTGCTGCTCTCGTTCCGCGTGCTCCCCAGGGACGTCGGCGGACATCCGGAGCGACTGGACGTGCTCAGCCTGCTGCTGGTTTCCCCGGGCCTCGCGATCTTCATCTACGGCCTGGCCGAGACGAACTCGGCCGGCGGCTTCGGGCACGCCAAGGTGCTGATCCCGCTTGCCATCGGGGTAGTCCTGCTGATCGTGTTCGCCTGGCACGCGCTGCGCGTCAAGGCACCGCTGATCGACCTGCGGCTGTTCAAGAATCGCGCGTTCGCGACGTCCTCGCTCTCACTGATCCTGATGGTGATCTCGGTGTTCGGCGCCTTCCTGCTGCTGCCGCTGTATTTCCAGACGGTCCGGGGCGAGTCGCCGCTGATGAGCGGCGTGCTGCTGGCGCCGCAGGGCCTGGGGTCGATGCTCGCGATGCCGCTGGCCGGCCAGCTGTCGGACAAGACCGGCTCCGGGCGGATCGTGCCGTTCGGACTGATCGCCGTGCTGCTCGCGACGCTGTGGCTGACACAGGTCGGGGCGCACACCTCGTACGTGCTGATCAGCATCGACCTCTTCATCTTCGGGGTCGGGATGGGCTTCTCGATGATGCCGATCTTCACCGGCGCGATGCAGTCGATCCGCGCGGCGGCCGCCGCGCGCGCGAGCACACTTCTGAACATCACCCAGCAGACAGGTGCCTCGATCGGCACCGCCGTGCTCTCCGTCCTGCTCGCCACAGAGATCGCGAACCAGCTCGGCCACGGCGATCACGGCACGATCGGTTCCACGGCGGTGAGCGCCGCCGAGCGCGCGCACCTCGCCGCACCGATGGCGACCGCCTTCGGCAACACGTTCTGGTACGCGTCGGGCCTGCTCGTGATCGCCTTCCTCGGCTCGCTGACGCTGCCCAGGCGCAGGCCTGATTTCAGCGAGGATGACGCCGATGCTCCAGCTCCCGCCGCCGGCGCGATGGCGCTGTGAGCAGCACCGATCGCCGCTGCCGCGGCTGGCAGCAGGAGGCGGCGCTGGCGATGCTGGAGAACAACCTGCATCCGGACGTCGCCGAGAAGCCCGCCGAGCTGGTCGTGTACGGCGGCATCGGCAAGGCCGCCCGCAACCAGGAGAGCCTCGAGGCGATCAAGCGTGAGCTGATCGGCCTCGGAGACGAGCAGACCCTGCTCGTGCAGTCGGGCAAGCCGGTCGGCGTGTTCGAGACGCATGAGCGCGCGCCGCGGGTGCTGATCGCGAACTCGAACCTGGTGGGGCAGTGGGCCACCTGGAAGCACTTCAACGAGCTCGACGCGGCCGGCCTGATGATGTACGGGCAGATGACCGCCGGCTCCTGGATCTACATCGGCACCCAGGGGATCCTGCAGGGCACCTATGAGACCTTCGCCGCGGTCGCGGAGAAGCGGTTCGGCGGGTCGCTGAAGGGCCGGCTGGTGGTGACCGCCGGCCTCGGCGGGATGGGCGGAGCACAGCCGCTGGCGGTGACGATGTGCGAGGGCGCCGCGCTCTGCATCGAGGTCGATCTGAACCGCATCGAGCGGCGCATCAAAACCGGCTACCT
>Ga0123356_10008364_pt1 | contig 10288 bp, 2 predicted proteins | sample TergutEmb28metaG_2_FD_92546 | JGI IMG/M metagenome (GOLD analysis project Ga0123356, IMG submission 92546) | Embiratermes neotenicus P3 segment gut microbial communities from Petit-Saut dam, French Guiana - Emb289 P3 | ecosystem: Host-associated > Arthropoda: Insects > Digestive system > Gut ... | reverse complement strand
CGATGCTGTAGAGTTAGTGTATCCGGTCCATCTCGAGAATGTGTTACCGCCGTTCACGGCTGTGAACGATACCATGGCGGAATCCTCCACAGGTATCGGGTTGACGTATCTGAACACATCTCCGTCTATCGTCACGTCCACGTATCCGTCACCGATGATGTCTATCGTTATCAGATAAGAATCACCGGACGACGCGGGACTGACGAATATCGCAGCCATTGCCGCAGGGATAGCGGATGTCGTTACAGTTACGGAGGACATAGTGCTGTTGAGCGGGGCACCGTTCACGGAACCGACCCATCTGGAGAACATATGCTCTCCGGTCCTCACCGCTGTGAGTTCTACCGCCGTACCTGACGGGACCGTGATCTCGTGTGTTCCCGTGTGGTATGTGAACACATCCGTGCCTATCTTTGCCGTGACGTATCCTCCTGTCCCCACATCAAGCGTCAGTACGCTTACTGATGCCGTCGGGATGAATGTTGCCGTCAGTGATGCATTCCTTACCATGGAAAGGATCTCTACCGTAGGTTCGGTGCTGTTCAGCGAGACGCCGTTCATTGAGCCTGTCCATCTGGAGAATGTGTATCCGTCATACTCCTCTTCTGCGACCAGCGTCACCGCTGCACCGCTCTCCACATATATCGTTATCGTTGCGGACTCGGCGTACATGTTCACTATCTCATAATCATCGCCTATCGTCACCGTTACGGATCCGTTGCCTTCGATGGCTATGGTCAGGCTGTAGTACTGTCCTGATGCCAGGAAGATCGCGGTGACATCCATGTCATCCTCGATCTCGAAGGATATCTCCTCGTCGAATGACAGTTGGTCGCCGGACCATCTTGAGAACACCGAGCCGATGTCGCTCACTGCCTTCAGTTCCACATGTGTGCCCTTGGGCAGGTCTATGATATCGCCATTGTCGAGTGCGATCCAGTCCTCCTCTATCTTTATGTATATCGTGCCGCTCCCGACCGTGTTCACGGTAAGGGAAACGATATCGTTGATATCGCAGAATATCGCTCCTATTATCAGATCCTCATCCGGTATGAATGTGTATGTTGTGCTGAACACATCCTTTGATGCCGGTACGCCGGTCCAGTATGTGAACGCGAAGCCGGGATCCGCCACCGCCCTGATGGTTATCTCGTCACCGTCGGTTATTGTCACGTCCGTTATGAACGGCACCTCGGTGCCGCCGTTCACGGATATGTACATCTCTCCGTCGAATATCGCATCCGGGGACAATGTGTACTCCGTATCTGTGAAGAACACCGCCCTTATCGATATATTCGTTGCTGTGCCGACCGGTATCGATATCGTGTCATCCTTCTTCTCATGGATGGTCAGACCGTCATAGTTGTCAAGGATGGTTCCTCCTGAAAGTACTCTCCACTCGTCGAGCTCCCATGCCTCACGGGCAGGCTCTGCCCTGAGGATCAGGTGGGTGTTGCGCGGGACGACCAGATTGTATGTATCCGCGGTTATCTTCGTCTCCTCGCTGATGGCGACGACCTCGCCGCCTTCCATCTTTGCCACCGACCAGTAGATATTACCGAGACCTTCCGTACTGAGGACCACCGTTCTGGAGTTGGCAGAGGAGGCGAAGTACGCACCGATCTCCCTGTCCATGTCCATGGTGACGCTTCTCGAGGGTTGATCGCCTCCGATGTCTCCCAGCCAATATCTGAAGTTTGCCTGGTTGCTGCCGATCCTCAGATCCACGACCGTACCGACCGGTAGCTTCGCGCCTCCGGAGGTCCACTCCCAGATATCCTCTCCGGCATTGTAGGTCAACGTCTTCGGTGTCAGTTCTGTCCACACCCCTCCGTTGACCGACCATTCTATCGTGCCGGCACTGCCGCCATCCAACTCGATGGTACCGCGCGAAAGTGCAAAGAAATTATCGCTGTCCACGAATACGGCACCGATCTTCCTGTCCTCCGACATGACGATAGGCGAGTAGCCTGTGGTCACGGGAGGGGCAGGGTTGTTGTTGCCTCCCAATGCTCCTGTCCAGTATGACAGTTCATATCCGTCATCAGCTACCGCCCTTACGTATACGGACGTACCTTGGATCACTCTGAACGAGTCCACATTGAACTCTCTCCATTGCGTCTGGTTGCCTATGCTCACGTATATCTTACCGTTGTCATGGTCCTGTTTCTGCAGTTCCCAAGTGGCCTGGTTGGTGAATGTCGTGCTTATGGTGTAATTGTCATCCAGATTGAATGAGTGCGGGTTACCGAGGGCCATTATGCCCATCCAGTGGGTAAAGGTATAGCCGTTGTTCGGATCTGCCGTAATGGTTATCTCCGTACCTTCCGGGATCGCTGTGGCTCCGGTGGGTGCGGTCAGTTCGCGCGGGGTCGGCGACCCGGCGACCACCTCTATGTATGTCGCCTTCACCGAGCCGTTCGTGACCGCTGACAACGTCAGATTGTATGTCCTTCCCGAGAACACCGCTCCCACGGACGTGTCCTTGTCCAGGACCACCGTTATCTCGGGGCTGTATTCCTCATCGAGGGATAGTATGCTTGTGATATCTCCGGTCCAGCGAAGGAAGGTGTATGTGCTGAACGGCTCTCCGTTCAGAATTATCTCCGTTCCGACGAGGAATGTTATCTGCCCGATGAGATATTCACTGGGCGTGCTGACATCCCAGTCGCTGCCGCGCCACATTATGGCACCGTTATGGAAATCTCCGACGGTGAGCGTCACGGTCACATATTCCACATGCGTCTGTATGTGGAAGTTCTGGGTCCTGTCCGCATGCATGTATACGTTCATCGGAAGGGTCTCATACACAGAACCGGTCAGGCTTTCGATCGTGATCGTCGATCCCGCGTTCGCCTGTATGAAGTACATCCCATACGTGTTCGTGTACACCGTCGCCTCGGGTCCGCCGTCTATCGTATACGTTATCCCGACGGATGCCACGGGGTTGGTGCCGCTGTATACCGTTCCAGATAATTCAAATGTATGCGACGTTACCGGCAACATGGTGAAGTCCCCTCCGGGAACGTTACCGTCAACGAATATCGGGAGGTTATAGTCGCCCGATTCGTATACGTACTGGCTCTTGAATATGCCAGTTATCTCCACGGTCGATCCGGCGGGGGCCTTTATGTGATAGTTGCCATTGGCGTCGGTCGTCACTTGCTGCGTAGCGCCGCCATCTATCGTGTATTCTATCGTCACGTCGGGGATGTTGTTGTCCCCGTGAACTATGTCCAGATGTTTGACGTTGCCTGAGACGATGAAATCTGTTCCGTCCGGAAGCAGTTCGAAGTCCTGCGTCTTGATCTTGTCATTGAGATCGTGGTCCAATGTCAGGATGACCGGGAACTTTCCGTCCCAGTAGAAACCTGCCGTGCCCACATAGATCATCTCTATCTGTACCCCGGGAAGCCCTTCTATCTTGTAGCTCCCGTCCGCGGCCGTGAATGTCTGCTGTTTTGCACCGCCGTCTATCCTGTACTCGATCAGGACGTTCTCAAGCGGGTACGGGCCGTTCAGGGACGAATATGCGGTCCCCAATGTTGTAACGGTTCCAGTGAGCGCCCATTTGTCATCCTCGTGTGACATGAACAGGGTCGTGGTGACCAGTCCTCCGTCGACGGTGTTGTTGACATATATCGTCGGCAGTATGCCCACCGAATGATATCCGCCGCTGCGCATGACATTCTCTATCACCACATCGGAACCGAACCTCACTCCCGGGATCACGAGTTCACCGGATGCATCGGTCGTCCCGATACCCGGTACTCCGTTCTCCTTGTTGTAATCGTTCGGAGCGTATACGGTGTACCATATGGCCACATTGTCCAGCAGGTTGTCGTTCTTGTACTCCTTTACGGTAAGTACCACATCGTTGAACCTTATCAGTTCCGGATCGACCTCCATCTCGAAGTTCCGCACCGTCTCCTCGTGTATGTATATCGATAACGCAGGAGATATGTCCTCTATCAGCAGATAATCGGCCACCGTCACGTCCAGTATGTGGATCACCGATCCGTACGGTACGTCGATCACGTATATTCCGAAGGCGTCCGTGTATGCGTACAGTTCCGTCGGGTCGTCATCGATAGTGTATGTTATCATCACATTTTCCAACGGATGCCCGTTATGCGTGACCGTTCCGGTGAGGATCGTTTCCTCACCGGTAGGTATCATGTAGAGGTCGTACTCTTCCAGATCCTTCATTATTATCTTATCGCCGGAATCCAGTATGTAGAATGACCCGTCTATCTCGAGTGATATGTTCGTTGTATCCAGATAGTATCCCTGTTTGTAGATGTGCGTTATCCTTACCTCGGATCCGTACAGCACGTGTATCTCGTACTTCCCTTCGCTGTCCGTCATCACCGTTCCGCTGCGCTCTCTGGTGACAGCGCCTACGGTCTTCGCGTGATATTCAATTATCACACCCGGTAACTCGTGTCCGTCATGCGTTACGGTCCCGGATATTATCACTTCCGCTCCGTCTATGGTAAGGAGCGCCTCTCTGGACTCTGCCGGAGAGTATACTGTCCAGACCTCCACCTTGTACAGTGTCTGGTCCAGGTCGAATGTCGCGAACGGTATCGTGTACGTCCGGTTCCTCTCCCCTTCCAGGAGCTGCCATGTCTCTCCGTCATCTACCGACCTGTACCACTGGTAGAACAGATGGTCCCCTGCCGGAACGGTGTGTGCGGTCACGCTGAACGTGACCTTGGATCCGAATTCGACATCCATATCGATCGGCTGTACGCTTATCACCGTCGCGGATGTTCCCATACCTACCAGTATCGGATATCCGTTGTTCAGGGAGGGGTTGATGCTCCATATGTTAACGAAGTCGTATCCTCTGTTGGCACCGATCGCTCCGGTGTAGTATATTGAGTTGTTGATCGAGGCATCCTGATGCGTCGGTCTCATCTGGCTCTCGGTCTTCGCTATGCCTGAGCTCTGTAACGGAGTGACCCTGGGCGGAGTGTTCACCGCTGTACCGCCGTCAAGGACAGGTGCATTCCCGGCTATCCTCTCGGAATCATCCATGGTCGCGTAACCGGCACCATACATCACTGTCCGCTTGCCTTCCTGGTAGTAACTGTTCTGTGTGGCGCCGCCGGAACCCGCTATGCCCCCGACCATGGTCGTGGCAAGTACGCGGGTGGTCTCCCCTCTGACGTCCCCGGCATTGTATGTGTTCCTGATCGCACCGGTGGTCTGGGCGACCACCCCTCCTACGTATATGGAGACGACGGTCGTGCTGGTCGCGCCCGTTGCGGTCCTCCCGTAAACGTCGCCGACGTTATAACAGTCGGTTATCGGGGATGCCCCCACGTTCCCTGCCACGCCTCCGGCCCATACCGTCCCGGCTGTGGTGGCGGTACCGGTCCTCTGCGCCGTGATGTCTCCGGTATTGTATGATCTTGATATGTTCCCGGTGCCGGTCATGAGTGCGGAGATCCCGGCGGCGTATGCGATCAATACCCCTGTACTTTCGATATTTCCGTCATTGTAACAGCCTATTATCGTCACCGCTGCCGAGGAAGCTATCACTCCGCCCGCGTATGCGTTGTTCGCCTCGGCCTTTATGTTGCCTATGTTACCGGATGATGTGAGTGCTCCGGTCCCTTGACCTTTGATACCGCCGGCGAATGCGTTAGTCTGCGCCTTGGAGTATATGTTACCGGAGTTGCTGCATGATGTTATCGCCGAGGTACCCTGACCGAGTATCCCTGCCGCATATACGTTATGGGTCCCTGCCGTAGAGGTCGTCATCGCCGTGACATCGCCTGTGTTATGGCTGTTCCTTATCGGTGATGCGTTGACCGTCTGACCGACGATACCGCCCGCATATGCGTTCAGCTGAACTGCTGTGGCGCTGATGTTGCCGGCGTTGTGACTGTTCTGTACCATCACCGTTGCCGCTGTCGTCGCCGAATGCCCTATTATTCCGCCGGCCTTCGGAGAGTTGGCGACGGTCGTTATCCCGACCGAGGTTGCCGAAATGTCTCCGGAGTTGGATGAGTCCCTTACCTGCGTCGTGCCTATCGCGTGGCCCACGATACCGCCTGCGGCCGAATACGTCGTCCTTACCGATGTCTTGACATCCCCTGTGTTGTGACAGTCGGTGATGATCGTTGCGCCCTCTGTCCTTCCGGCTATGCCTCCGGCGCGTATGATCGGTATCGTTCCAGACGTGCTTACCGAGATCGAGCCCTCGTTGGAACAGTTGGATATCGTGGCTGTGATGGTCCTGCCGACCACTCCTCCCACATATACTTCCGCTGCGTTCCCTGAGATGTTCACCATTACGGTGACGTCCCCGTAGTTGTGGCTGTTGCGTATCGCTACCCCTGCCGTCATGGCATTACCTACGATGCCGCCCACGGCTGTGACGTAACGTCCTTTGGTCGCATATATGTCACCTGTGTTGATACAGTTCTCTATCGTCGCCCTTGCGACGTTACCTGCTATACCTCCCGAATACACCACACGCGACGATGCTGTGCTTGTGTTGGTCGGGCTGTTGGCCGTGACGACCGCACCCGAGTTCTCACAATCCCTTATCACCGTCGTCGGACCGAGTGCATTTCCTACGATACCGCCCGTGTACCTGATCGGGCTCCCGTTGGACAATGATACGACATTACCTGAGTTGTTACACTCTATCAGGTTCAGACCGGTGCCCTGTCCCACTATTCCTCCGACATACGCCGCTCCGGCACCTGTGGTGCTGGAGATTATCGTTGCCACTGAGATCGGTCCGGAGCTGGAACAATTCGAGATCACAGCACCGGCTGTCGTTCCGGCGTTCCCGACTATTCCGCCGACGAACATGTTCGAGCTGCCGGTGGCGGTCCTTACTACCGTGACGGAGTTGTCAACGAGTGCGAGGTTGTATATCCTCGCCGTTGAAGTGATCGTACCGAACACACCTATGTTCAGCGCGTTCGTGCCTGTATCATACCTTGCTATCTCCAGTCCCTTGACCTGATAATAGTTCCCTTCCAATGTCCCGCGGAAGTCGTTTATCGGAGCGAAGTTACCGCCGGTGGCGAACACCTTCTCAACGTGATCGCCCGTGGACATGCTGGAGAGGTCCACTTCTATCGAGGTCGCAAAGTTGTTAGAACTTATCACCCCTCCGATGACAAGTGTCTGCGGTCCGGTAAGACCCGAGACGCTGAATGATGCGGTCGTGTATCTGAGACTGTCTATGTGCACAACGAGTGCAGATGTCGACATGGAGGATGTGAAGCTTGGGTTCCAGAATGTTACGGTGAGATTTGTGGAGGATGACTTCGTTACCCTGATCCCTACATCGATCCCGGGGAGGCCCACATGAGGCTCGTTGCTGAAATCGACATCGTCCATCAAGATATAACGTGCGGTGTTGGACCATGTATAGGAAACCCCGTTATAACTCGACAATGAGGTCCCGCCCCTTCCTATCTTCTCGAAATCAGCGGCATTGGCCACTGGGATATATCCTGGCGGAACTTCGGTTATCTGTAATGGATTTCCCAAACTGGGCGCATTTTTCCCAGGTTGGTCCCATGGATCGTCGTTCCCTTTTGACCATGTGTCATATTCGGACTCATACAGCGCGATGGCCGATAATGATACGAATATCATCATTGACGCCACCAGCACCGCTAACATCGGTGATACCTTCTTCAATCGATCTCCCCCAAATCTTTTATCAAATTGGATACTAGGTGTTAAATGGATATAAAGCTGAGAGTTTCCAGAAAGATACTAACAAAATGATAGTTACTAGTTTATAGTATTATTCATCGTTTTTTTAGCATTTTAATGGCGTTAATATATCTCTCAGAGGCCCATGCCGCGAATGTCTGGAACGTCTTCACCCGGAAATATTCGCGGGCATCATAGAACGGATCGTCAGATGAAGGGTTTTTATCATACAGATCTGCAACGGAATTTGCTACCATTATATCAGTAGGTCATATGTCCATCCACACCTTGTCCCGATGATATCGAAGATGTTGCCGGAAAAGGTTATTATGTCGTCGCAATATAGGTGCGCTCTAGATGGTAAGGAACATCATAGTCATCGGTTCCGGCGCTGCCGGGTTGACGGCAGCGTCCTCCGCGAAAAGGACCGATCCGAGGGCGAACGTCACCGTTTTCACGGAGGACAGGTACATTGCGTACTCTCCGTGCGTCATACCTTGGGTCCTGGAAGGGAAGATGACGTGGGATGACATGGTCATGCACGATACGAAGTATTACTCTGAGAAGAGAGGGGTGCGGGTCCTTACCGGAACGAAGGTCACCGCAGTGGACGGCGACCGGAGGAAGGTCACCGCGGATGGGATCGAGTATGATTACGATTCGTTGATAATAGCTACCGGAGGAAGGGTGTTCAGGCCGCCCGTCAGTGGGATAGACCTAGGGAATGTCCTTACGGTGCGGACGATAGGTGACGGCAAGAGGATAGAGGAGGCGATGAGGGATTCCGACAGGATCGTCGTCGCAGGTGCCGGAGTGATCGGACTGGAGATGGCGCTGTCCATGAGGAACAGAGGGAAGGATGTCACCGTCATAGAGATGTTCGACCACATCCTTCCGAGGATGGCCGACAGGGATATGGCAGGACACGTTCAGAGACATCTTGAATCGTTCGGCATACGCTTCGCCCTCGGATCGCCGATAAGTTCCATGGACGGGGACGGAAAGGTAAAGGGAGTGACCGCCGGTGATGTCAGATACGGATGCGATATGGTCATATTGGCAACGGGCATCCGCGCTAACCTCGATATCCCGAACATGCTCGGTCTGGACATCGGGAAGCTGGGCGCGGTCGTCGTATCCGACAGCATGCGCGTGTACAAGGACGGCAAGGTTATGGACGATGTGTTCGCCGCCGGGGATGTCGTACAGTGCAGGTCCGCCGTCGCGGACGGTCCGGCGATGAGTCAATTAGGTTCAACGGCTGTGAAACAAGGCATTGTCGCAGGCAGGAACGCTGCCGGCGGGAATGCTTCCTCCGGTGCCGTCGCCAGTCCCTGGGTCACCGTCATCGGGGACCTGCATATCGCAGGTACCGGACTCTCAGAGGGCCTCGCCTCATACTACGGCATCAGTACCGTCTCCGGCATGTCCGAAGGATATACGAGGGCAAGATACTATCCGGGTGCGATGGACATGACCGTGAAGGTGCTTGCCGATGCCGCCACACACAGATTGATCGGTGCCCAGATAATAGCCGGGGAGGATGCCACGGGAAGGATAGACTGGATAACCGAGGCTATAGTGAACGGAACGAAAGCGGAAGAGTTCCTCGCCCGCGCCGAGAATGCATACTGTCCGCCGACATCCATGGTAAGGGATGTATTGATCTCCGCCGTCGAGGATCTGTGCGACAACCTGAAAGGGTAATACAATGAAATATCAAGAATACAAATCAATATACGATTCACTGAACACATCGAAGGACATAGGAAAGCTGGTCGAGAAGGGATATGATGAGGAGCTCCTCATATCCGTGTTCACCCAGCGGACCACACGCGATGTCAAGAAGAGGTTCTACGTCGTGAAGCAGAACACCGGCCGGATGCTGAAGGAATGGAAGAGCGGACGTACACTTCTGGAGATAGCCGAGAAATGGAGATTCCCGCCGATACTCACGGCGATGTTCATCTTCATGGAGGACGGCGCGTCCAGGAAGGAATTCTGGGAATACATCAACGAACCGGAGTGCGCCTGCAGCAAGGACCTTGCGGATGAGATCATGGAGATCCGGAAGGCGGACGTCGTCTATTCCCCCGAGGGCAATGAGAGGCAAAGGAAGAGGGGCATCTGGGGAGAGGACCTGCTGCACGAATGGCTGGACGGACAAGGGATAACATACAGAACGGAAGAGGACCTGCGCGGCGTGTACGAGAAGACCCCGGACGCTCTGTTGGACGAGCCTATGATGTACCGCGGGAAGAAGATAAACTGGGTGGAGAGCAAGGCATCGTTCGGCGACAACACGGAGTTCAGGTTCAATTCCAAGAAACAGCTCATACCGTACACGAAACTGTTCGGTCCTGGTCTCGTCGTATATTGGTTGGGATGCCTGGATGATCTTGAGGAGCCGGAGGATGTCTATGTGAATGACATATCCGTCATGAAAGATAATCTCGTGAGATGTCAGGATAAGGACCAAGAATAGAGATGGTAGCGAGGGGTCGATTTGAACGACCGGTCTCCGGGTTATGAGCCCGACGGGATATCCTGGCTACCCCACCTCGCTTTGTTGCCCTCTAAACTTATTTCGTAT
>Ga0123356_10008363_pt1 | contig 10290 bp, 6 predicted proteins | sample TergutEmb28metaG_2_FD_92546 | JGI IMG/M metagenome (GOLD analysis project Ga0123356, IMG submission 92546) | Embiratermes neotenicus P3 segment gut microbial communities from Petit-Saut dam, French Guiana - Emb289 P3 | ecosystem: Host-associated > Arthropoda: Insects > Digestive system > Gut ... | reverse complement strand
TTTTTCCGAACATATTTCTCCCGACAGTGTTTTGATCGTTGAATGTCTTTGTCCTCTCATTCTACTCCCGATGTCGGTTTTGTCAACGGAAACGAGCGGAACAATTTTCCACCATTCTTGCAATTTTGTTCGTGAACCTGTACAATTCTGCGAATAATCTCAATCGACTTCGCAAAACACACAACGAATTATGACAACATCAATCAGAATCCTTGCGCCACTTTTCTTCTTGTTTGCAACCGCAATCTTTGCAGCCGAATGGACTATGTTCCACGGACCGGACGGCAAAAACCAGTCGCCAGAAACCGGCTTGCTCACCGCTTGGTCCGAAGGGGGACCCAAATTGCTCTGGAAAATCGACAGCATCGGCGAGGGTGTGTCCGGCTATTCTTCCGTAACAATTCAGAATGGTCGCCTGTTTACCTCTGGCAACCGGGGCGGACGGTCAATCGTCTATTGCTTTGATCTCGATGGCAAAAAACTTTGGGAATACGACAACGGACGGGCGTGGACTGGCAGTTTTCCCGGCACAAGAAGCACACCGACGGTCGATGGCGAATTCGTGTACGATTTTTCCCCAGTGGGGGAACTCGCTTGCCTCAAAGTCGGCAGTGGAGAAAAAGTCTGGGGACGGAACATTTTGACCGATTTTGAAGGGGAAAATATCAGATGGGCACTTTCCGAATCTCTTCGCATTGATGGCGACCGACTTTACTGTTCTCCCGGCGGCGCAAAAGTGAGTTTCGTCGCTCTGAACAAACGCACCGGTGAAACGATTTGGACAACCCCTTCGCTAGGCGACAAAACAAGTTACGGCTGTCCGATCATCGTTGAGCATGGCGGCTTGCGGATGATCGTTACAACTTACGCCGATGGAATGTTCGGTGTCAACCCTGAAAACGGTGAACTATTGTTCAGATTCCGGCATCCACAACTTTTCGGGATTAACAGTACACGCCCAATTTATCACGATGGACATCTTTACCTTACCAACACCTGGGATGATCGAGGAAACGAGGGTGGAGGCGAGGGTGCCGTTAAATTAAAACTCACTGTTACCGACGGCAAGGTTTCACTCGAAGAGGTTTGGCGGGATAGAAAACTCGATAACCTGCACGACAGCGTAATCCTGCTTGATGGTTTTCTGTATGGTACATCCTTCGGATACAGGGGGGGCACGTTTGTGTGTGTCGATTGGAAGACCGGTGAAGCACGGTATGATGATAGGAGCACCGGTAAAGGATCGTTGACCTGGGCAGAAGGGTTAATTTACTTTCTCAGTGAAAGAGGGGATGTACTGTTGATTCGTCCGAATCCAGAAAAGTTCGATGTTATTAGTCGATTTACTCTGCCGGAAAACGGGGAGGGACCGACTTGGGCACACCCGGTTGTTTGTGGCAAACGGTTGTACATCCGGCACGGTACGTTCCTGTATTGCTACGATATTGCCCGGTGATAGCCCTTGACCAAACGGGGAAATTTGGTAGAATCCCCGTGAGTTTCAGGAGTATTCTACAGTTTCAGGGAGCAATGGCGCATAAAAAGGGTCAGGGGTCCAGCCGTAATGGTCGGGATTCCAATGGACAGCGGCGGGGAGTCAAAAAGTATGGCGGCGAAACCGTTCGGGCGGGGAACATCCTTGTCAGGCAGGTGGGCACGAAGTTCCATCCCGGTCGCGGTGTCGGCATTGGTAACGATTTCACTCTCTTTGCCCTCGTGGATGGTAAGGTCCAATTCGATCAAGGCGGAAGACGAATCAATATCGTCAGTGAGAGCACCGCCAGTTAGGCGTTTTTTCGCAGAGCCTATCGTGTAGGTGAGGAAGCCAAAGAACTACTGTCTTCGGTTGTGCAGAATTCGGGGGAAGGTATTGTGCTTTTCCGCACGATTGTCGGCTCTCGTCCGGCACCGAGAATCAGTTCCCGAAGTCGGGCTTCCGACAAACCGGACGGTGCAGGCGAGCCTGCATCGTGATGGATTCGTTCTTCGAAGACTGTGCCGTCAAAATCGTCCGCTCCGTAGGACAGCGCAATCTGCGCCAACGACTCGCCGAGCGTGATCCAATACGCCTTGATGTGTTCGATGTTATCCAGTACCAATCGGCAGACAGCAATCGTTTGCAAAATTTCTTGTGGTGAAATCGGCACGACATCAATCTGCGTGTTCTTCGGATGAAAGACCAGCGGTACGAAACAATCGAATCCGCCGGTTTCTTCCTGCAACGTCCGAAGTTTCAAGAGATGGTCGATCCGGTGTTGCGGCGTTTCCAAATGCCCGAAGAGCATCGTGGCATTCGTGGGAATGCCAAGTTTGTGTGCTGTCCGATGGACTTTGAGCCAGACTTCTGCTGGTATCTTATCAGGAGCAATTTTTTGCCGGACTTCTGCATCGAAAATTTCCGCTCCGCCGCCGGGCAAACTCGCCAAGCCAACTGATTGCAAGTCGCCCAAAATAAATTCGTAATCCTTGCCCGTACTCCGGGCAAACGCATCAATTTCAACTGCTGTCCATGCTTTGAGCCAGAGTTGCGGAAAGGCTTGATGAAGCACCGACATTATTTCTCGATACCAAGCGTAGGGTTTGTCAGGGTGCACACTGCTGACAAGATGCAGTTGCGTTGCTCCGAATTCGACGGCACGTTGTGCACGGTGTAAAATTTCGTCGATTGTTAAGACATAAGCCCTTTTATCACTCTGCTTTGCGGCAAAGGCGCAGAGCGGACACCCGAACCGGCAAACGTTGGTCGGATTGATATGCGCATTGACGACATAATACGCTTTGTTCCCGTGCCGCTTTCGCCTTTCGGCATCGGCACGCAAGCCAAGTTCGTGGAGATCGGAGGCGAAAAGGGTCATATTATTGTTCAATAAGGTCAGCAACTTTTTGCATTTCGATGCGAACCGGTTCCGTATCGGGTTTGAGCCAAATAGTTAGCGCCAATCGGTCATCGTGGAATGATGCTTCGGCGGAAACAGGTTCTCTCCTGCCTAACTGCAAAGGGTAAACACCATCGGATTGCTGTGGTGAAGATTGAGTCAGCAGAGTGCCAATAAAGGCAATTCCGCTCGTTAGCCAATGGTGTTCGGCATCATTGGGAACCCTCCAATAGACGACAATGTCGTCTTCGGGAACCGCCTCGCCGCGAAATAGAACCTTTGTAACTTTGTACCAACCCGGATTCCAAGTCGTTGCTGTGCCAAAGTCCGTAGCGGCAATCGGTTCGGCGGCGACAGGTCTTTCCAGCACTGTTGTTGACGGCGACTCAGTATAAACGCGAAAATGCAGCCAACACAAAGTATCGGCTGCCAATCGCGAAATCTCGAAACGCGGAATTCTCGGATCGCCTTGCGACCACTGAATGTATTCTTCGTTGGTCAAGCCCGATTTCCGCAACTCCTTCACGGCAAAACTACGCAGAAAATTATTGTAATCGGCACGAAAACCGAGCACTCTACGATAACAATCAATCGCCTTCTCCTTTTCATCATAAAGATCGTAATAGCGACCAATAAAGTAGAGCAACCAAGGTGCAAGTTCCGCAGACAAATCGTGTCTAAAATATGTTCGGTGCAAGTGATCAACTTCCTCTTGATCCAACTGTCCCGGTTTTTCCTTTCGTTGATCGAGTTCGATCAGCGCGGCAAGTGACATATAGGCGATATTGACACCGTGGCGTTGTTGAGTGGTCGGTCGTGCGGCACGCTGCGCGGCAAAGAACGGATCTGTTTTTTCGTCGTCCAAGAACCATAGTTCTCGTAAAAGTCGAAGCAACCGTGCCGCTTTATCTTCGTCCCCTTTTTCCTTTGCGTCAAACCAAGCGAGAAAGCCCAGCACACCGTATCCCGTTCGGAGAAATTCTTCGACCAGTGGATCTTTGCCCAACGACTCGGGATACGGCACATCCATGCTGAAACAGGGATAGATCACTTGATAGCGTTCTATCCTATTATCCTGCCGGGCGGTCCGATCCATCACTTCAATTGCCGCTTCGTGCAGTGCAAATCGTTGAAGGATTTCGTCCATCGATTCCTGCACTTCCGGTCGATTGGTCCTATAACGAAATGCCCACAAATCAAACGGACCGATTTGCGGATAAGAACGCCGGTCTGCAAGTCGCAATTCCTCGGTTACATCGAAATTACCGGTGATCTCTCGGTAGAAAGCCATGCGTGAAAGTCCCCAACTCGCATGGGTTTGCATGCCGGGAACGAAGTATGCTTCGGCTTCCTCGAATTTGCCCTGTTGAAGGAGAATCAAGCCGATTGTTCCAAGTTGGTGCGGAGTGGTGAGTCTTTCTCTTGCCTGCGGTGTCTCCAGAAATTTTTTGATGATGTCTATCGCTTTTTCAGGTTCATTGCGTTCCAAATAAAGACCGTAAAGCAAGTCTTTCATAGCATGGGTCAACTTTGATTTGTAATCATCCTTGATGATGTCGAAAATTCTATCCGGGTCTCCAATACCGTGTTTCAAGTAATATTCGGCTAACGATACTCCGACACTTGGAAAACCCGCGAACTCCTTAGCGATGGCTTCTGCTTCCTCTTCGCTCACATCGCGTCCGCGCTCAAGGCGGTTCACTGCCGTATAGGGGTTTTTCGGGCAAAGTGTATGCAATAGATCCACAGTGAAGAAATGTTCACCAGCAGGAACGGCGGCTCTTGCCTTGCTGTGATAGCCGACCATGTCTCGCACATTTTCCCTGTCGGCATAGAGGTGGGTAAAAAAATAGGGAGAATAGAATCGTTCGCCAGAATGTGAGTCGAAAACATCTGTGCTGTATCCGGGCGTGTTCGGGGACATCAGATTGTACGGAATTGTTTTTCCTCTAAAACGTATTGTGAAGGGAGTGCTGAGAGAATTATCGCGGCAGAGAAGGACAAGATACCTGAATGACGGATGCTCACCAAGCACCGGTATTGACGGCATAATATACGTCTCAGGATAACCGTTGCGCCCTCTGAGATGAGAGACAATATGCTGTATGCTTTGGTATTCGTTGTCGCAGAGAAGCGTCGCAAGCATGGGCAACGATGGTTCAACAGGATCATTTTTCAATTCGGAAAGTGATTGGAGCAATGCTGCCAAATCGATGTAGTATTGTTCGAGCGGAAAACTGTGCCTTGCCGTTCCGCCGCCGAACAAACTGCCGAGCAGACTGCTGGACGGCTTTTTGACGGTATTGTCGAGTTGTTCCGCCGCATCCAAAACCTTTTCGGGAAGATCATGCATGTCCCGAATTGCCGGAGCAATGCGACGGGCAAGGTGTTCATAAAAGGGAGAGCCATCTGGAGCGTACACCATGTTGAACGTGTTAAAGAACAATGTTTTGGTATAGAGTCGGGTACAGTCCGGCAGATCGGTATTTGCCCTTTCTCCGAATGGGCGAGCCAAGGTTCTGTTACCGTTTGTATAGTCGAGCAGGCAAAAGTATAGCAACTTGGCAAGGGGGCGCTCCGTCTTGGCATCGACCGTTTCGATCATTGCGTCAATCGCCTTGAAATCGTATTCACAATAGGCTTTTGCCAAACGAGTCCAAGCATCGGCATTATCCAATTCGTTCGCTGGAATCACGGCAAACTCTTCGCGAGCCAGCCGATGGAAATTATTGAACGACCATGCCGCCGCACGGAGCGCAAGCGTTCCCGGCATTTCATCGTATCTGGCAACCGCACGCTGTGCGTAGAGCATTGCTCGTGCCTGGAAAACCCGATGGCTGTCTCGTGGCGCAAAGTTCGTGAGTATTTGAAGATGTGTGTATCCCCGAACAAGCCGGGTGAGCAACGGCAACGATTCGCCGTGTTGTCGGATTGCTTCGTGAGTTCGGCGCACTGCTTCGAACTGGGGAATGAGTGCCCAAGTAGCAAGCAGTTCGTCGATAGCATCGAGAGGGTCAATAAAAACGCTGTCTTCGTTCGAGGTTTCCTCGGCAACCGACGGTGGATTGCCCTTTACGCCACGTTTTTGGAGTTCGACAACAAATTCATTTCGAGAAAGTTTTTCAAGTTCGGTGAGGAATTGCTGATGGTCGGCGTATTGTGGATCGGCGTTTGGAAACGTTGCGATGTCGGCAATTCGCACGGAAATCTCCGGTGCTGTTTCATCGAGAAAAGCGTCGCGGGTCGTTGCTCCGATTTCCTCCCTTGCAGACAGTAGCACGGCTTGGCGTCGCAGTTGTAGCAGGAATGCCGAACCGAGCGATTGGTCTTTTGCTAATTCGATTTCCGGCGGCCATTGGGCACGCTCGATAATCGGAAAACCGAGCCAGACGACGTTTGATTCTACGATGGTCGGCGGCACTTCCACTAATTCCGTTATTTGTTTGCTCTCCTGACAGCCAAAAAGAACTGTTGCGAGAAAAAGAGAAAATACAAAGAAAGCGTGTCGCATGGGAGGAACTCTGGAAAGGCTGAACCCTAAACCGTAAAACTACCGTCCTTTGGGTCCGACGTTCACTATACACCACCTTCCGTCCTTTGGCAATGGAACGTTTGCAGAGAATCTTTTCTAAAAGAGCGTTCCGAGTAGGATAAGTGAAGGGAAATAGCCGTCCGTAACATAAAAAAAAAGGGACTGAAAAAGGTTGACACACTACAACGACCGAAATGCTCCGCTAAAAACTTGGTGCAAACCAACTAAATTTGATCAACGAGGTCAATGAGGTCGTTAAGGTTATCTGTCGTTTCATGTTCATAACCTGCAATGACACGATCTTCGTAAAGTGGAAACATAATGGCTTGTTTTGGACACACTCTGGCACAAGCCGGGCAACCATCGCGGCACGCATCCGGTTGGTCCACAAAGGGTCGGGAATTTTCGTCGATAGCAAAAACACCGAAGAGGCAATAGTTAACACATTCCAAGCAAGCGTTACATCTAGAAGCATCAATGACAGGATACCATCTTGGTTCGGGAAACTCGTCGAACCGTTCCACTTGACCGCCGCTGATTCCGCCATCAGGAATCTGGACAGTGGCGGGGGTCTCGAACACCTCGGCGTAAGGAATCTGCAAATAATCCAAAAAGTTCTCGATGGAACGTTTGGAAAACGGCACGAGAAAATACGCCGGTTTCGGTAGCAAACGCAAACGCTGAATGACCGGATGGGTAGCAGGAAAATCGTACAACAAGGGAATATCCAACACATTTACGTTAAATCTTTTCGCCAATTGTGAGGCGATGCCGGAATCCTCCACTGTCTCGTGCCGGTGTCGCGAGACGATGAGTGTGTGGGAGTTACTGTCCATGAGTTTTAGTCTGTGTATTTAGCCGGTACTCCGACTCCCGAAGTATTTTATCATTTAGCCGGTACTATGGCAACACTTTCATCGACATACATTTTCCACAAATTACATCGTCGTTCAGTCTGTCCACATGCGCCTGCCCATTGGACGGCACGATAATAATCGAGGGCTTGGGCGGGGAGGTGGACTGATGTTTACGCGACATAGTGAGGCAAAGGGGTGAAAGGACAAATACAAATTGCCAGTTTGCCCTATCTTGCCCAATCGCGCAACCGAACTTTGATGCCCCTCGGGAAAGAGACCACAGCAATTTTCAAGACACTCTATTCCTCCTCATTCAACAGTTCCCGGAAGGGCATGTCTTGCGAAAAACAGTCCCACTCCTTTTGGAGGTGTTCGAGTAGTTTTTTTCGTTCTTCCTCCGTTTTGCCCCCCTCCGTTTTTGCAACCTCAACACTTATCACCGCCCACTCTCTTGCTTTCTCGAAATTTCCTGCTTCCGCATAAGCCGCCGCTAATGTGCTCAATACGAACGCCCTCTTATGCCGAGTCAATTCACCTGCCCTTTCCGCTAATTCTACTGCCCGGCGACCATTGCGGACGGAATCTATCGGCGAAGTCGCCAAAATCCAAGCCAAATTGTTGATCGAAGTATAATCGTTCGGGTCCGCTTCAACTACCCGCGTCAGTGCTCTAGCGGCATCGGAATGAAGCCCCAGCGAAATCGACAGTTGCGAATCCAGACGAAGCAGAAGCAAGTTGTCCGGCTCTTGTGTTAAAAGCGGACGCATCCGCTCCCTCGCCGCCCGAAAACTTTTCTTGTCGGCTAACACACCAATCAGTGCCAAATGGATCGCTCTCGAATCAGGCTCCCTTTGCAGTTGCGATTCGAGCCAATTTATTGCCTCATCCCATTTTTTTTGTCCCGAATACACACCGGCTTTGGCGAGAATCCAACGCAACTCTTCGGGGTTCTTTTTCAGTTGCTCTTCCACCAGAGCGAGGGCTTTGTCGTAAGCCTCTTGTTTGGAATAGATTTCCACGAGGATCACAAGCCCTCGCTGTTCTTCATCGGGATACTTCTCACATAATGTTCGGACTACTTCAGCGGCTTCGTCATATTGTTTCAGTTCGATGAGAGCCTGAAGTTCCCGAAGAAAATTCTCCGGTCTCTCCGCAATCGTCTGAAGTTTCCTCGCAATGGCTAGTGCATCGTTATAACTCTCCTGCTCTAGCAGGATACGGTATTTTTGCTCCAAAATGCGGGGAGAATTGGGACGCTCTTTTTCTGCCGTCTCTGTGTCTTTCAAGGCACCTTCAAGATTGCCTAATGCAAGATGTGATCTAGAACGGATCAGCAACATCGTTACCACTGCGTCGGTATCTTCCTGAAATTTTTCGCTGGCGGCATTGAGCAGTGCCAAGGCTTCCTCATAACGTTCCATCGCGTTAAGCAAGTCTGCTCTTATGAGATCAATTTGATTTTTCCGGTCGTCGTCTGCCCCTTTTTCCCGCATGATGCCAAGGACACTCAACGCCAACTCATACTCACCAGTTTCTGTGAGTCGCACGACGATGTTTTCATGCAGTTCAGTGTTGCCGCTTTCGGCTTCGATCAGTTGCCGCAAAACATCCGTTGCCTCGCTACTTCGGTCGAGATCGAGCAACGTGAGTGCGTGAAGTAACATAATTTGCGGATTCCCATTTCTGGCGGCAGCGGATAAGACCGCCTCCCGTTTTTCCGCTTCCGGTTCGATTTCCGTCAACAACCGTACTGCCGAGTATTGGATCGCAGGTTCATCTTTGGCATTCAGGATGGCATGTCGCAGTGCATCTCTTGCCCGATCTTCGTCTCCGTTGGGCATCAAGTTGAGTTGGGCAATCCGCAGATAAGCCGCCGGTTGATCTTTGATGATAGTAACCGCTTCTTCGAGGTCCAAAAGTGCCCTTTGCCGGAACGTTTGCCAATCGCCGGGACGAACATTTTGAGGGCTCAACAACTGCTGGGCAAAAAAGAGCCCTCGTTGTAACTGAGCAGAAGCCAAAAGTTGGTTGCAGTATTTCAAGTTTTCGCCGGATAATCCCATCCTTTTTGCACGTTGACAAAGGGTAATTACTTGGCTCAAATCCAAGACGGTGCTTGCCCGAAGTTTCGCTTCGGTTGCTTGATCAAGTAGTGCCATACCGGGATTGTCGGCATCGGCAACGGTATTGGTGATTTCCGGCACCGCACCTTCTTCGGAATAGTCGGCTTCTTGGGCAAAAAGAATTCCGAAAAAAGCGATGTGCAAAATGACGGCAAGGGAAAAAATACGTTTCATTGTTTTGTAAATGACTACGGACAACTCTATTCTATCCCACAAGTGTAACCCCTTGGGGGAGTTCCGTCAACGGTTAACAAACATTTCGCCCAAAGCAAGACGTATTTGCCGGGAATGTCCTATGTGCAAGGCTCATGTTATTCGGTCAATCTGTCGTATTTCGAGCAAACCACTGAACTGCTAAAAGGGTATGCAATTTCACCGCAACAAGCCAATCGACCCGGCGGGAAAAAGTCCAAGTCTTTTTGTTGTCGATACCGAAGACACTGAAGCGCGTCTTGTTTAGATGTGCCCATTGCTAATGCAATTCGGGTACAATGGAACTGTTCGTTTGCCTCATTTTCTTTTCCGACTATGCGAACCGTTGCCGTTTTGACCTGCAATCTTACGATTGCGGCTCTGTTGTGTTTCACTGTTCCCGTCTTTGCCCAAGACTGGGTAGAGTTCCAGCCCCCCATGATGGATGACGTTACCGTCGATCCACTGCGGTTTAGCCAGCAGGGAGCACCCTTTGACCTGTCCGATCCTGCGTTTCGACCTGTCCAACATGGACAGACTGCTAGGGCAACCAAGTCCGAACAAACGACGAAAGAGAAACTCGTCATCGACTACGAATTTACCGGACGCGGAAATCTCGAATATATCGAAATCCAAACGAGCATCAAAATCGACAAGCCGGGCTTCAACATCGGCGGAGTGTTCACCACTGATGCACCCAAGGCGGGACC
>Ga0123356_10008362_pt1 | contig 10291 bp, 10 predicted proteins | sample TergutEmb28metaG_2_FD_92546 | JGI IMG/M metagenome (GOLD analysis project Ga0123356, IMG submission 92546) | Embiratermes neotenicus P3 segment gut microbial communities from Petit-Saut dam, French Guiana - Emb289 P3 | ecosystem: Host-associated > Arthropoda: Insects > Digestive system > Gut ... | reverse complement strand
TGGCGTTGCGGGAGGAACCACCTTCGCGGTTCCCTGGGTAATTGGCACATTGCACGGAACTATTGCTCCGTTTAAGCATACATTCCTGGAGCTTGGTTGTGATGTCGGTTTCCTGACACTGGATGACAGGGTTGATTCGTATTATTCATTGTATCCTTTTGCGAACCTTGCAGGTTTTATCCCCTTTGGCACAAAAGGCGGATTCTACCTTGGCGCCGGCGGAGGTTATATGATGGCCCATTACACATTCCCTGAAGGTAAAATTCCGGACATACATGTTATCGCTTTTAACGCAGTCGCAGGGATCAATTTGTGGAATTTCCTTAACATTTCATATACCTGCAGAACTGACATTGATAACTTCTTTAGTCGTTTCAGCAATAAATTATCGGTAGGTTTTACCTATCGTTTTTAACAGGAGAACAGAATGGTTATACATACAAAACAAACGGCAATCCGGCGGATCGGCATACTGAGTCTTGTGCTGCTGGCACTAATGGTAATGACTACCTGCGGCCTTACCCTTGAGCCCAGTATTGATGACCTGCGGGCGCAGGTGGCGCCTGTATTGGCTAAAGGCAGCGATCCCGGTATAAAAACAGGCAAACGAGAAATTACCGGTCTTACTTCCGGTGCATACTACAGAGTAGTAGAAGGGAATGTCGTACGATATGCGAAAGAAAACGGTACCCTAGCTACCGGTATGGGAGAGGTCAGGGGATTGACCGGTACTAAAATAACCGGCCTGACCAACGGTAAAACGTACAAAGTGAATAGAGCTGTGCCGTTTCCTAATGGTCCGGTGGAAGTATTTATTGATGAGCTCACTAAAATACCTAAAACCGTCACCAATGGAACGCTGACGCTTACAGAGGAAAGTGTACCATGGGGCATAAATCTGAAATTGGATTTTGAAAAAATCTATGAAGTGATGAGGGTTGGAATACCTCCATCGGGTGGAACTTGGACGGCATCACATTGCTCAGGTATGTGGAGCTTCCTCACCAATGATTTCGACCCTGAGATAGGTACAAAAGGTATCGGTATGAAAAAATACCATCCTAGCGAAGACCCGCCTACTTTTTTCAATGGAATGACCGTAATCGAAGTGCCTTTTGCTATAGTATCCACAACCGATTTTTTGCTTCTTGATGTAGCCACCGGGGCATTTACCGTTCTGAGAGTTATTGTAGAGGCACCCTAGCGTTTCACTGTTCGGCGCGCCCACCAGCTTCCGGCTTCAGGATATGTTTGGTATCCTTTTGATTCATACCGGGCGCAGACTTCAGGTAACGCGGTGTACCAGTCTTCTTCCATCATCTCTCCGGGTTGACCGCCCCGCGCCAGGGAAATTTCGTATGCGCGGAAGCGAATCTCCTCTTCCAGATTCACAATGCTTTCACTCATGGCCACCACCGGCGGGGGAGCCGGCGTCGGTGCCGGAGCGGGCGCTTCCTGTGGAATTGGCGCGGCAGCGGTTTTTGTCCCTCGTTTGTTTTTCAGTAACCAGAACAGCAGCAGCGGAATAAGCAACAGCGGCAGTAATATTATCCAGGGAAACGGGGACTTTGATTGTTCCTCGGCTTCTGCAATAATCACTGGACTTGTTATTATCTCCGGCTCCGGCTCAGGTTCGGGTTCCGGCTGCGGTTCCGGCTCAACCACATTTACTACTTCCGGGGTCAGCATAATGTCATCCACCAATATCCTGACGCGCCTGTTGGGGCTTCTGCTTCCTTCGTCCGTATTATTGCCCCATAAATCCACAGAGCCATAACCAACCGGATCCGCAAACAACTCGCCCGAAACGCCGCGTTTTTGCAGTGCATTTATCACAAAAAGAGCCCTTTCTGCTGACAGACTCATTGGTTCAATGTCACTTGCGGCAAATGCGGCATAGCCGTATACCGCTATTTGGCCGGGAACCAGATTTTTGCCGAGCAGGTATTTCGCCACATTATCAAGTTGAATCTCTGCTTGATCTGCATTAACAAAACTATTGCCGCTATTGGGCAGGAATAACAAAAAGTCTATCTCTTCCTGTTTGTCGGTTGTACCAAACGCAAAAAAAACAAACACAATGAGGAAAATCATTATTACACACAGTTTTTTCATATGTAACCCCTTTTAATTGCATACATAATACCATATTGGTACAATATTACAATACCGCTGTACACCCTGTTTTCCATATTGCCTTTCCCCTCGCTTTTCGGTTATCATACATTATGCCCTTTTCCTTTTTTAACACCCTTGGCCGGACTGTGCAGGCTTTTGAGCCATTGCAGGCGGGTAAGGTCGGTTTTTACGGCTGCGGGCCGACTGTCTACAACTATGCCCATATCGGGAATCTGCGGGCCTATGTACTGCATGACATACTCGTTCGTTCGCTGCGGCGATCCGGCTATGAGGTACACCATGTCATGAACATAACCGACGTGGGGCATCTGTCCGATGATTCCGACGATGGCGATGACAAAATGGTCAAAAGCGCGGCAGAGCGGGGCAAAAGCGTGTTGGAAATTGCCGAAATGTACACGCAGGCTTTTTTTAACGATACCGATCGGATGTGTATCACAAGGCCTACGGTCGTATGCAAAGCAACCGACCATATCGCCGATATGATCGCCCTGATCCAACGTATCGAAGCCAATGGCTATACCTATAGTGCCGGGGGCAACCTCTACTTTGATATTGCCAAAATGCCTTCTTACGGCGAGCTTGCCCTGTTGCGGCTGGACGAGCTGAAAGCCGGTGCGCGTATTGCGGTGGATGTACATAAACGCAACCCTCAGGACTTTGTCTTGTGGTTTACCAAAAGCAAATTTGAAAATCAGGCGCTGGTCTGGGACAGTCCCTGGGGACGGGGCTATCCGGGATGGCATATTGAATGTTCGGCAATGAGTATGCGCTACTTGGGAGCACAGTTTGATATGCACGCAGGCGGCATCGATCATATTCCCATACATCACACCAATGAGATAGCCCAAAGCGAGGCGGCCACCGGTATAAAGCCCTGGGTGCGGTATTGGCTGCACAATGAATTTCTGGTATTGGATAAAGGCAAAATGTCCAAATCGGCCGGCGGCTTTTTGACTCTCCAAAAGTTGATTGACGAGGGTTATGACCCGCTGGATTACCGTTATTTTCTGCTGAGCGGTCATTACCGCAGCCAGTTACAGTTTTCCTGGGACAGCCTGACCGGCGCCAAAAATGCCCGCAAATCCCTGCTTAATACCATTCGCGAAGTATCCCGCAAAGCCCCCCCCTCCTCTTCCTTTCCCTCTTCCTTTGCGTCCTCCGTACCTTCGCGATCTTTGCGTGAAGAATGGGGAGAAAAAGCTGCAAAATATGGAGAAGCCTTCAACAAGGCAATAGAAGATGATCTGAATACCCCGCGGGCCCTGGCGGAGTTGTGGGGATTGCTGAAAGACAGTACCATAGAACCGCAGGCGGCTTTGGCCATTGCCTTTGACATGGATAGGGTGCTTGGGTTAGGCTTATCGGTAGAAACGGCGGAGGCGCCGCACGATGAATCGCTCAGGCAGGAAATTGAGGCGCTTATTGCCGAACGGGCTGCGGCCAAAAAGGCAAAGGATTTTGCCGCTGCGGACAAGATACGGCAAAGCCTTACTGAACGGGGCATAACGCTTGAGGATGGGCCTGGCGGAACAACATGGCGTGTAATGTAACGATTATGAGGGAAACATTGTTATTATATAAGATGGGGGACAGAAAATGACTGCGCTTGAATTCCGTGCGCTGTACGATTCCGCATTCCCCATTCTGTACAAGGTAGCGTACCGTATTGCCAATTCAGGCGAAGCTGCCGAGGATCTGTGCCATGAGGCTTTTTTCCGTTTGCATGAAAAGAATATGGTTTTTCCAAGCCGTGATGAAGCGACTTATTGGCTAATCCGGGTTGTTAAAAACGCCGCTCTGAATTATGCAAAACGGAAACAGCGTGAGCGCAGAGCGTATCAGCGGGCATTCAGGGAGGATGTCAGACAGACGGAAACCGGAGAAGGGCAGCTTGTCAAAAAGGAAACCAGAGAGGAAGTACTGGAGGCCCTGAACAAACTGCCGGAAAGTCTTCGCATCGTGCTGGTATTTAAGGAATATGCGGAAATGAACTATAAGGAAATTGGACGAGTGCTTGGTATAAGCGAGGGGAATGTCAAGGTTCGGGTATTTAGAGCCAGAGAAAAACTGGCGCTTCTGCTTCGTGAAATTATGAAAGAGGAGGGTCAGTAATGAGTACACAATGCCCTGATCGTCAACTGCTTTCAGTTTATTTTGACGGGGAATTGCCGTCTCCCTGGAAGGAAAAAATGGAGGCCCATATTGCCGGCTGCGCGCAGTGCGCACAACACCTTACACTGTACCGGGACTTTTCACTGGTAACAGACGAGGACGTTGACGCAGCCCAAAAACGGGTTTGGCAAAAGCTGGAGCAGGGCGCCGCTTTGACCGCGCCATTGCCCCGATCCCGCCCCATGTCTGCCAACGCGCTTTGGCGGCGGCGTATTTCCATTCCGCTTCCTGCGGCTGCGGCAATTGCCGTGATTGTGATGCTGGCCTTTCTTTTGGTTCTGCGGATTACCGGAACCGGGGAAACAGCTGATATGACTCTTGCTTCCGGGACCGCATTTGATACGCCGGGCATTATCCCCGTTTCGGATGACGCGTACTTAATGGAAAATGTGCTGCAATACCTGGGCAGCCGCGACAGCAGTGAAATACTGATTATTCGCTTGCCGGAAAGCCGGAACTTTGTGAACTATGGCGAGCCTGCCATTCTGAGAGCTGCTGATTATTCTCGTCAAGTGACGAGCCGTCAAATGACGGGCCGGAGAAAACATTGAGTATGCGTCATTTGTGTTTGCTTGGCTTGCTTTTAGCCATCGTACCGGTCGCCATGATAATGGCAGAAGAACCGGAACCATTAAAACCGGATCATTCTCCGCTTGATGGGCTTTTTCCCCGCTTTAAGGGGCGGGCAGTTGTATTGGATATAGATGCCCGCATTGTAGCACAGGATGAAGTTGTCATTTGGAATGAGGTGCACCGGAAGGCTACTGTTCCCGGACGCCCGGTTGATATTAAACTTGTCGGGGCAAATATAGTGGTTGCGGTGCAATTTACTCCGTACATCCGCCACCGGGGGCTCCAGAAATTTTTGGTTGCGCAAGGGCAAATATGGATGGATGTTCCCGATCAGGGAATACGGTACCATACTTCAATGCAGACAATACCGCTGGAATTTGGCGAGCCCATTTATTTCTTCCCGTTGGGTTCACTTGACGAAGAAGATACCGATCGTATCGAAGTAATGCTCACTCTGCATCCCTATGAACATACCAAAAACGAACATGAATAAAAACTTAAAAAGTATATTTTACCACGAACCAACAATGAGACGTTACGGGTTCGTGTGGTTCGTGGTAAACATTCTTATAGTATTTTTGTGTACCGGCTGTCAGCCCAGGGCGCCGGTTGTTCATTCCATTTCCCCTCAAATTGGCACCATGGGGGAGCCGATCACCATTAAGGGCGCTTTTTTTGGCAATAGCCGGGACGAATCGTACATCACTCTGGCCGGCGCCCAGCCGACCGGCACGTCCTATCTTTCCTGGAAACATAATGAAATTATATTCCGGCTTCCCGAATTTGGCGAAGCCGGATTGATCTATGTGTATGTCAATGGGAAAAAAAGCAATGGGGTGCTGTTTACGAATCAGGCAACGCTGCCAAGCCGGGTGTTGGATAATGCGGCGGGAACAGGGCCGGTCATTATTGCCATAGCGCCTCAGGCGGGGGCAATCGGCAGCCTGATCAATATAACCGGAACCGGCTTTGGCAATGCGCGGGGAAATGGCGGCGTTTTTTTTCCGTGGAACGCGGAAATGTCCGCGTTCGCCCCGATCGAGGCAATGGTTCAGGAATTTGCCGAAGTTTCAGAATTTGAATTTGGATACGAACTATGGACGGATAAGGAGATACGGGTTCGTATTCCTGACGGCGCTGCCAGCGGAGATATGGAAGTACGAACCGCACGGGGCAATTCTTTTCCCCGGGTTTTTGACATTGCCGGCAGGCCGGGAAGCAAAACCTTTCGTGACAAGCGCAGTTATACGATGAGCTATTCGGTGGATGTACGGGTAGGCGAGGCGGCAACGCCTAACTCCCTGTACCTGTGGATTCCCCGCCCTGCCGTTTCGGCGGCGCAGCGAAACATCGAAATACTTGCCAGCAACGTAGAGCCGTTTGTCGATCGATTCCGGGGAACCAGCCTTTTCAAACTTGATAATCTGAGCGCCAATAGCACTATGCAAGTCAGAATTTCCTGGAAAACCGATGTGTATAGCGTAGAGACAACGATATTGCCCCATACGATACGGCAGGAAACCCAGTCTCCGTTCAACGGTACCTACACTCAAAGCACTGCGCAGCTTCCCTCGGATAATCCCCGGATAAAAAATCAGGCGGCGGCAATTGTGGGCAGGGAACGAAATCCATACCTCAAGGCGCAGCGTATGTACGAGTGGATGCTTGCCAGTAATTTTGTGTGGGAGAACCAGCTTGAAGGGGATGTTTTTACCATGCTGGACACCAAACAGGCGGATTCTTACCTTGCCGCGCTGCTCTATTGCGCGTTGCTCCGTTCGGTGGAAGTTCCCTGCCAGCCGGTGGCCGGGGTGCTGGTAAACCGGAACCGGCAGACCATGCACCACTATTGGGTGGAATTCTGGATTGATGGCTTTGGCTGGGTACCCGTTGACCCGGCTATGGGCGCCGGCGCGATTCCCGCTCCGTTTGGCATTCAGGCAAACCGGGCAGCCTATTACTTTGGCAATATTGACAGCCAGCGCATAGCCTTTTCACGCGGCTTTATCAACCTGTCACCAATGGATCCCCGCGGCCGCACGGTGGCACCCCAGCGGTCCTTTTCCCTGCAGAATATCCGCGAGGAGGTTGTTGGCGGCATTGAATCCTATTCCAGCCTGTGGGGGGATATAACAATTACCGGAATTTATGCACAATAGCAGTATGGTAACAGTTATATCATTGGGCGGTTCTATAGTAGCCCCCGACAGTGCCGATGGGCAGTTTCTTAACGATTTTCGCGAGCTTATTCGCAGCCTTCTTGCAGCGGATCCTCAGCGGCAGTTTATTTTTGTGGTTGGCGGCGGCGGTCCCGCCCGTGCGTGGCAAAAGGCTTATCGTACGGTTTGCGGCAGCGCGATGTGTAACGAAGAGGCGGACTGGATTGGCATAATGGCAACACGGCTTAATGCTCAACTGGTAAAGGCGGTCATGGCGGAATGGTGCCCGCAGGATGTGGTATACGATCCCACTCAGGCGGAGCCGCTGGCGGGCAGGGTGCTGGTAGCCGCAGGCTGGAAGCCCGGTTTTTCATCAGATTACGACGCGGTGCTTCTTGCTGATCGCTTCCATGCAAAAACCGTCATTAATCTTTCCAATATCGCGCAGGTGTATACCGCCGATCCCAAAATCGATCCTGTTGCACAACCTTTGGATAACATATCATGGGCTGAATTCCGCGCGATGGTCGGCGATGAATGGGTTCCCGGCAAAAATGTCCCGTTCGATCCAATTGCCAGCCGTTTTGCGCATGAACATTCACTGCAGGTCATCTGCGCCGCAGGAAGGGATATTGCGAACCTCCGTAATATTCTGTGCGGCAACCATTTTACGGGGACTACCATTGGCTGATTTTACCATACCGTATCTGGAAAGCCTCAGTACCGGCGAATTGATCGACCTTGCCGACAAATGCGGGTTGGATATTCCCTTGGGACTCGAACGCGTGTTCATTATTGAAGAACTGTTATACCTTGACGAAGGCAATGCCGGTCAAGCTGATGAACAGGAGTCTGACAATACGCTTATTGCAGGCCGTGACTTTACCGAATTGGCTGCGCTTCCCAAACAATACCATATTTCATTTATTGATGTGCTTGTCCGTGATCCGCTGTGGGCATTTGTCTTTTGGGAAATAAAAGTGTATGATCGGGAGTTGTATGAACAAACTGCGGATTTTGAGGGGTATTGTTTGCGGGTAATGCCACTTGCGGAAGACGGTCACCAGCCGAACATGGCGGATTCCTTTACCGTGGCGGTAAGCGCGGACGATTCTGCCCGGTATTTGGGATTTCCGCCGGACGAGGCGAGCGGCTGGCCTGCCCGGCGCTGTTTTAAGATTGAATTATGCGCGCTGCATTGCGGGAATTATACGGTACTTGCGGTATCCCGTTCATTCACGCTGCCCCGCATAATCGAACCAAAACTGTATATGCGGTCAGTGTACCAAAATCCTTTGGCACAATTGTCCGGCGTTGATCGTTTTTCGCTTGTTCGCAGCGCTGATCGCGCTTCCAGTCCAAGGGGTATATAGGGGACTATTGTTTATGGATGTCCGTTATGCGCTATCTTTGGTATTAAATGCTCATCTTCCGTATGTAAAGGAAATAACCGGCAATGTGCCGCAGTCTTTGGCTTTATCGGAAGAACATCCTCTTGAAGCCTCGAATTTGATTCCCGGATCGGTTGAAGAAAGCTGGTTTTTTGAAGCTATCTCGGAAACATATTTACCCCTGCTTGCCCTTTTTGACCGGCTGGAATCGGATCATGTGCCGTTCCGCCTGGGCATTTCCGTTTCGCCGCTGCTGATTCAAATGCTCAGCGATGAGCTGCTTCTAAAAAAATATGCAGCCCACCTGGAGCATCAGATCGATTTTGGCAAACAGGAACTTGAGCGTCTTGCAGGCCAGAAGCAATTGTATCTGCTTGCGAAACACTACTTTGATCAGGCCGTTGATCGGTATGCCACTTTTACCACTCGTTATGAAACCAATCTCCTGAAAGCGTTTAATCATTATCAGCAAAAGGGACGAATCGAATTTATTGCCGCTCCGGCCACCCATGCCTTTCTTCCTTTTTTCACTTCATTTCCCGAAGCAATACAGGCGCAAATAGAAACATCCCTTTCATTTTACCGTTATTCGCTTAGAATCAGCCCCCAGGGGTTTTGGCTTCCTGAACTGGGCTGGACTCAGACGCTCGATCCCTTTCTTCGTTCATATGGTTTTAGTTATACCATTACCGACAGTCACGGATTTGTGTTTGGCGATCCGCCGCCATCGCGGGGCAGTTTTTTCCCGGTCAGAACGCCGCAGGGGATTTTTGTGTTATCTCGTGATTTTTCCGCCTGTGCCGACATAGCCAAAATGCAAAAAGAAGGTCCGTACCGGGATAATAACCGCGATATTAGCTATGAGCTTCCAACCGGAATGCCCGGTCCCTTCCTTGCCCAGAACGGAGCGCGGTACCAGACCGGATACAAGTATTGGCAAACGGCATATGGAGAATACAATCTGACTGCGGCGCAGGCTGCCGCGGATGAACACGCGCGGGCTTTTCTTGAAAATTCCTGCGCCAGACTTGAAGATGCCGCGCGGTTTATGCCGGAACTTCCCATTAGTCTTTGCGCCTTTAATGCCGATAGCTTTGGCCGTTCCTGGTACGAAGGTCCCCGGTTTCTGGAAAGCCTGTTCCGGCTTGCGGCAGGTTACCGTGAACTCCGGTTTATGACTCCTTCGGAGTATCTGTACCAGCATCCCATATCCGCGTTTGAAGTATCGCTCCCCGAATTTTCTTCATGGGGCGAAAATGGTTATGCCGAACGCTGGCTGGACTCTTCCAATGACTGGCTCTACCGGCATTTGAACCGTTCCCTTGATCGCATGATTGAGCTTGCCGACCGTTTTTCCCTGAATTCCGGTCTCAAAGAACGCGCGTTGAATCAGGCTGCCCGCGAACTATTGCTTGCCATGGCATCGGACTGGCCAGGGTTTCTCTGCCGTCAGGAATGTACCGGATACGCCCGGCATCAACTTGAAGACGCGCTGCGCAATTTCACCATGATATACGAAGCCCTGGGCAGCAATTACATCAGCGCCGAATGGCTGACCAACCTTGAACGCCGCCACAATATTTTCCCCCACATTAATTACCGCGCCTTTAAGCGAAAAGAGTAGTTAACCGTTAGTCGCCATTGTTTCACGCAAAGGCACGGGGTCACAAAGACACGGAGGAAGGCCGGACACCAGACGATTTCGGCGTCAGGTGCCTTTGCGTTGCCATATGATAAGTTTTAATTCATGGCATACCAATAATACTTCACCGAATACTTTTTCTATTTCATCGCCCATTCCGCTTACAAAATTTGATATTGTTGTATAATGCGGTTCGGTTTCTGATGATAATA